>Ga0209254_10002034_pt1 | contig 18342 bp, 9 predicted proteins | sample FrelakmetDIP11DI_FD_187148 | JGI IMG/M metagenome (GOLD analysis project Ga0209254, IMG submission 187148) | Freshwater lake sediment microbial communities from the University of Notre Dame, USA, for methane emissions studies - DIP11 DI (SPAdes)... | ecosystem: Environmental > Aquatic >...
GATTTCCTGGAGACAGGGGATCTCAAAACTGGCAGCCGGGTTTTTGGAAAATCACTCAGGGAGATAAATTTCTGGTTTGTTGCCTGGATGATAGGGTCTCTTGCATTTGTCAATATCTGGGATTTCCCGGTTTGTATAGCCATCTTCTCCAGTGTCTACGTGCTAAAGCGAATCATGGAACAAGGGTGGCACTTAAGCATTTTCCTTGAATTTCTTGAGATTGCGGTTTTATTAGGATTTGCCGGGATTCTGTTATTCCTGCCGTTCCATATTGGATTTTCTTCCCAGGCTGGGGGTATCCTTCCAAGTTTGAGTTTTTATACCCGTGGGATTTATTTCTGGCTGATGTTTGCCCCTCTCCTGGTTCCGATTCTGATCTGGTTATTATGGGCTTCAAAAATATTTGGAAATAAGAAATCAATTGGATACGGGATAGGCATTTCCGCTCTACTTGTCTTTGGTTTGTGGGCTATCTCCTATATGATTGGGGGTATATTCGCAAGCGCCAGTGGGATGATGAGTTTATTCACTATCCTGGCCGGGAATTCTGAAGGGGTTTCAAATCTAGCCATCCGGTTAAATGAACTGAGTACTTTATTTATAAATCTACATGGCAGTGATAATAATGCAGTATTACTGACAGGATCCCTTGTTAAAAGAATAATGCAGCCTGGTACCTGGGTAACCTTATTATTATTGATCGGCCTTGGAATTGGACTTCTTTCGCTTTTAAATGATAGATCTAAAGATAAGGATAGTGATGTTGGCGAAGGTAATCGCGACTATCCAACATTAAATCTACCGGGGGCCCATATATTTGTTCTTGTGCTTATCCTTTTGGGAGCGGGATTAATTTTGGTACCCGAGTTTGTGTATCTGCGTGACCAATTCGGTTGGCGAATGAATACCATATTCAAGTTTTATTATCAGGCATGGATACTATGGGGAATTGCAGCCGCTTATTCATTCGCGGTTTTATGGGAAGAACTAAGAAATTGGCCTGGTTATCTTATTAAGACGATATTGATTCTCACAATTTCCGCAGGATTGATATATCCATTTTTTGCAATAAAAGATAGGATTGGTCATTTTCAATGGAATCAATTCACTTTAGATGGAACCAAATATATCCAGGATTATAATTCTGCTGATTATAATGCAATTAAATGGCTTGCGAATGCGCCTTATGGGATTATAGTAGAGGCAGTCGGCGGAAGCTATTCAAATTATGGACGGATTTCTACACAAACTGGAAAACCCACCGTACTTGGATGGCCTGGCCATGAAAGCCAATGGCGTGGAGGAAATGAGGAAATGGGTTCCCGTCAAAACGATATCGAAACCCTATACCGTACATCTGACTGGGAGTCCGCCAGGGCTATTCTGGAAAAATACAAAATCCGTTATATATATCTTGGAGCACTAGAAAGAAGTACGTATCGGGCAACTGATACCAAATTTACCGACAATCTTAATGCCGTTTATCAGAATGAAGATGTCTTGATATTTGAAGTTCCTGATTATACGGATATCAGCAGGATAAATGGAATCATTTCAGGATTGCAGAGCGATGAATAGCAAAAAATTCAAAGCAGAGTATCTCCTTTACGCATTGGCTTTTGTGATTGGGTTATTTATGAGGATGTACCGGCTAGGGGATTTCCCTCTGAATGACAACGAGGCGCAATGGGCTTTAATGGCATTCAATAACCTTGGAGAAACCCCACTACTTGTTGGATCCCAACCCGGATATGTTTTATTTACAAGTATCCTGTTTAATGTTTTTAATGGTTCTAACTTCCTCTCGCGCTTTTTCCCGGCTGCTGCAGGGAGCTTGTTGGTTTTCTCCCCCTTATTATTCAAGAGAAATATCAGTTCATTTTCTGCTTTAATACTTGCATTTGGATTAGCGTTGGACCCAGCCTTAATCGCAATTTCTAGGAATGCCGGCGGAGGAGCAGCGGCATTAACTTTCTTAGTCTTTTTTATTGGTTTTTTACTAAATGGGAATTCGATTGGATCCGGAATAAGCCTGGGGCTGGCATTAATAGGTGGTCCTGTTTTCTGGCATGGAATATTAATTGTATCGGTTGCCTGGGTATTGAATTTTGTTGTTATTGGAAAACGCGCCCGAATGCATGAAAACATAGCATCTTTATCACCAGTCTTCCTCTCAATGAAATTTATTCTGAGCCTGGCCATTACTGTCCTGGTATTCAGCAGTATATTTTTTACCCAACCACAAGTGTTGGGGGGTATATTTTCCGGCTTTACCACATATTTCGATCAATGGATAAATCCTTCTGCTGCTAATAACTCAAGCCCGATCCAAATAATTATTACTTTCCTATTTTATGAAATATTCCCATTTTCATTTGCAATGATTGGAATATTTTGGATTTATTTTAATAAACTCCATGATTATGTTTTTATTGCGGTTTGCTGGCTGGTAGCTATCGTGATTTCATTAGCCTATCCTGAGAGGGACGGAATCAGCCTTATCTGGTCAGTTATTCCCTTATGGATAATCGCTGCCTATACAATAGAGCATCTTTACTTCCTGGCGAAGGAACAATCGGAAATTTTTTATCTTTTTACGGGCATTATCTGTGTACTGGTTCTATTTATGGTTTTAAATCTATTAAGTTTGATGACTTATGACACAAGCAGTGTTGATTTTCAATTGAGACTGGCAATAATTGCAGGCACACTCATCGTAATAGGATTATTAGGGATCCTGCTGACATGGGGTTGGACCGTGGAATTGGCGTATTCCAGCACCCTAACTGGCATCATGATTCTGTTATTTTTATACTCGTTTTCTGCTGGTTGGAGGTCTGCAAGATTAGGTCCTTTGGCCCATGCAGAACTATGGTTTTCTGATGCCTATTTTCTTGATGCAGATTTGTTGCAAAATTCTATCAGCCAGGTGTCTGATTTAAACACTGGCAATTCTCAGGTAAGTGACATTGCCATTCTGGAACCGGTATCTCCGGCAGTTAAATGGATCTTAAGGAACCATAGGGAGGTGCTGTATCTCAATTCCCTGCCCAAATCGATCAGCCCGAATATGGTCATTTCAAGAGAAGCCGATTTTCCGGGATTAGCCGCATCCTATACGGGACAGAATTTTGTTTTTATTGAAACTCCCCAAACGAAGTTGTTTAGCTTAATGGATTGGCTTCGATGGGCAATTTACAGGAAATATTCCAGCGAAAAAACAGATCTATATTTTTGGGTAAAATCAGAAATTTTTCCTGGTAGTATTACTTCAAGGTGACAAAATATAATAGAACCAATAAGGAATATTTATGCGAGAATCTGATCAACCAAAATTTCCCGAAATAATTGCCATTGATGGTCCGGCAGCATCCGGAAAATCGACATTGGGAGAGAAAATCGCCCAATACCTCGGGTACCTCTACTTTGATACCGGGATAATGTATCGTGCAGCCACTCTGGCTGTTTTTAAATCTGGAATCGCATTCGAAGAAGAAGACCTTGTCACTTGCCTGGCAGAGAGAATCCAAATTGAGGTTTTTCCGCCAACTTGTGTTGACGGACGGCTCAATGATGTCCTTCTTGATGGGGTAGACGTGACCTGGGAAATTCGTTCGCCAGAGGTGGAAAACAAGGTATCTCTCGTATCATCTTATCCCGGGGTAAGAAAAGCAATGACAGAACAACAGCGTAAAATCGGCAGACGAGGTAAAACCATCATGGTTGGAAGGGACATTGGAACAGTTGTTTTCCCTGAAGCCGAAATGAAAATTTATCTCGATGCATCGGTTGAAGAGAGGTCTAGAAGGAGATTTATGGAATCGAATGCCCGAGGCGATGAGACTAGCCTGGAGAAAATTTCAAGTTCATTGCTACAAAGGGATAAAATCGACTCGACGCGTGTTGTTGCACCTTTAAAACCTGCTGAGGATGCACTAATTATTCACACCGATAACATGGATGAAGAGGAAGTATATGAAACAGTTCTGAAATTATTGGGAATAAATATTTAAGCATCACCAATGAACCATTAGTCTGGCTCCAATTCATTCCTGTTCTATAAAAATGCTATAATCCATTGCAGAGAATTGAAAAGAGAAACACTGCAATGGATTTCATCATTAATTTTACGGAAAACTCACCTGGAATGGCCATCCCGAATAATATTTTCGCTTGGCTGCTATGGGTTGCATTGTTGATTGGTTTATCCATTTTTGTAGTGAGATCCGGAAAATCCCATGCTCTTTCAAGTGGGCAATGGATACTTTTTCTTGTATTGGGAATTCTTGTACCTCTGAGTATATTGTTAATCGGGAATAGAATTCCATTATTTAAAATCTCAAGTTTTGCACCGGGATTCACTCAGGAAAATACTACAACGGTTGTTCTTTTCCTTGCTTCGATCCCGTATATCCTGGCTGCAGGTTTTTTGGGAATGGTTCCAGCAGTAATCCTGGGTTTTTTCTCTGGTATTTTTTCCTCGTTATGGATTACTCATTCAATTTTTACCCCGTTGGAAATTGCTGGATTGGCTGCTTTTTTTTCTTTCTTCATCCGCCAAAATTACCCGACTAAATTTTTCCAAATATGCCGTCACCCTATAATCGCTGGATTATTCTCAATAATTATCATATCTCCGTTATTTGCAGTTGTAACTAATTTAAATTTAGCTGAACCCATCCAATTAAATGGTACGAATTTATTTAATTATATTTTTCTCCACTCCGCTATCCGATTAATGGAATTTATGATCGCCGGGTTATTAGCTGAGGGTATTTACATAAGTCAAAATAAAAATTGGATCAAGGAAAGGATTCTCAATCCGCCACGGATGGAAAGCCTGCAGGAACAAATCTATACCGGGATGGGTTTGATTCAGGCCGGGTTGGTTTTTTTCCTTTTCTTAATTGGCTGGCTGGTGGCAGTTAAGGCTGCTAGAAGCATGATTGTGGACAGGTTGGATAGCTCGGCCAGAGTAATCGGAGAAAGCCTGCCTTATTTTCTTGAAACCGGCCAAAACTTGCTTTCCGGAATCGCTGAAGAAGTGATTTGGATAGAATCACCTGAAGATAAAACGATTTTTCTTGAAAAAAAATTAAGCGAGGTGCCCTACTTCCAACAACTCGTTTTTGTTGACGAAGAAGGAAATTATGTTGCCGGACATCCAGAAAATGCAAATCGCGTACTTAAAACGCTTCAGAAGGACACGCAAGCTTTCGAGTTGGCATCTAAAGGAGCGCCAATTCAGGTGATTACCATTCCGCCTGCGCAAGAAGGTGAGGTCGCCGGCATATTATTGGTAGCTGCTTTATCAAATGAGAACGGGGATTTTTCTGGTGTGATAGCCGGACGCACAGATTTGGTTTCAAATCCATTTTCCCAGCCTGCTACCCAGGTTCTCAATTCAATTCGGGAGGGTGGGGGAATGGGGATCATATTGGATGATGATAAACGTATTATTTATCACTCCAATCCCTCCATGCTGGTGAAAGAATTCCCCGATATTCTCCCGGAAGGGAAACGGTTTTTCGATGGATATTCCCCTGATGGGATTAGAAACATGTATTATTTCTACCCGACAATTGGAAAATCCTGGTCTGTCTTGCTTTCCATGCCTTTCTCCCGGGCAGCGGAACTGGCATTATCCATTTCCCTGCCATTGATTGGATTAAGTATTTTTATTTCAATCCTAACGTTTATTATATTTAGGGTAAGTCTAAAAAACATCAACGGATCGGTAAAAAGGACGTTCCAGGAAACAGCAATGACACCTCTGGAAACCATTAATTATTCAAAAGATTACAATCGTAATGAGGATTTCGGCCCGTTAGCACAAGCCTTTGAATTAATGCGGTTGGATTTAAAAGCCAGGGTGGAAGAATTAAGCAGTTTATTTATGGTCTCGCAAGTAATTGCAGCCAAATTGGATACAGAATTTGCTATTTCACAAATCCTGGAAGTATCCCTGGAAAGGAAATCGGCTTCTGCAAGAATTGTAATAGCAAATGAAAAAGTTTCAATATCCCCGGAGGAGAAGTTTTCCGCCTTCTTCCTGGGTAACCAAGCCAATATTTACGATTACCTTGATGACCAGTTATTTAGCTTGATGAAGGGAAAGGATCACCTGGTGATCGAGGATTTTGCACGAAATCGGATTATTAAAATTCTTGAGGGACAAAAAACGCCTGGTGCAATCATTGCGTTTTCTATTCACCAGGGAAAACAATATTTTGGTGTATTTTATCTAATCTATGAAAATCCAACATCATTTTCCGGGGAAGAAACCAACTATCTGCAAACCCTGGCAAACCAGGCAGCTATTGCAGTATCAAGAGGAAAATTATTTGAATTAACTGAACAGGCCGGGCAAAAATTAAAGGCAATACTCGACTCAGTGCCAGCCCCGATACTTTATGTTGATGAGCAGCTACGTTTGGTGCTAATAAATTCGGCTGCTTCCCAATTAAGCTTCATTTCCAAAGAGCCAAATTCGGGGAAATTTATCCATGAGGTTATTCAAAATCAGAAACTTCTTGATTTATTTGGCCGCCCGATTGAAGATAAGGATATCTTTGAGGAGATTATCCTCAAGGAAGGGAAAAGCTACCGGGTTAGTATATCTCCAGTATCCATCAAGAATACGCCTGCAGGAAAAATCGGAATTCTAAGAGATATAACGCCCGATAAAGAAGGAGATCAGCTAAAAACCGAATTCGTCTCCACAGTCAGCCATGATTTGCGTTCGCCATTGAGCCTGGTAAGGGGATATGCTTCCATGCTCCAGATGGTTGGAGATTTAAATGAGCAGCAGAAAGGTTATGCCAATAAAATAGTTGTTATAACAGATAGTATGACAAAGCTGGTCGGAAACCTATTGGATATAAACAGGATAGAAGATGGAATTGGATTAAAGTTGGAACAAGTTCAGGCTGATGAGATTGTAAAAACAGTTGTAAACATCTTGCAGCCACAAATCAATCAAAAGAAAATAAATTTCACCCTGGATATTCCAGAAACCCAGCCGTTAATCCTGGAGGTCGATACTACTTTAATTCAGCAGGCGTTATTCAATCTGCTTGAGAATGCTATCAAATTTACCCAGGTAAATGGGAAGATATTGATGCGTTTCAGGAAAAATGAATCGAATATACTTTTTGAAATTGTTGATACTGGTATAGGCATTGCTCCGTTGGATATTTCTCACATATTCGAAAAATTTTACGAAGTTGGTATGAAAGATAACCAGGAGTACAGGGGGACAGGTCTGGGTTTGGCGATTGTAAAATCGATCGCTCAACGGCACAACGGGAGAGTTTGGGCAGTCAGCCAGTTGGGAAAGGGCAGTGTTTTTTATTTCGAGATTCCCACGCAACAACACACCCAAAAAACACGGAAAGTAAATTAATTCCAAAGAACAATCTGTTCTCCTTAATAATTGTGATATAATAATCGTTTGGTTAATATAGAATTTCCGAAAATAGTGTTTGCACAGGAAGAGAAAGCCCTGTGCATAATTTACGCAGTTTGAGCATAATTTAGGAGGCTTATTAGTGGAAACGAAAGGGTTGGTAGCTTTACGTATCAGTCTTGCCTCTCCAGAAACGATTCGAAGTTGGTCGTATGGTGAAGTCCTGAAACCTGAGACAATCAACTACAGAAGATTAAGACCAGAAAAAGATGGATTGTTTTGTGAGGCGATTTTTGGTCCAACGCGCGATTGGCAATGTTACTGTGGAAAATATAAAAATCCAAGATACAAAGGAATAATTTGCGATAAGTGTGGAGTGGAAGTTACCCGTTCTTCGGTAAGGCGGGAAAGAATGGGACATATTGAACTGGCAAGTCCAGTAGCACATATCTGGTATACCCGCAGAATTCCTTCCTATTTGGGCTTATTATTGGATTTATCCCGTAGAAATCTTGACAGGGTTCTTTATTTTGCCCAATATATCATTACCTATGTCGATGAAGAAGCTAGGCAAAAAGCCTTAAGACGGCTGGAAGATGAAATGAGCGTTTCAGAACGGGAATTTGCAAGCCAAATAAATTCCCGTATCCTCGAGGTAAAACAAGAACGTGACCAAAAAATCTCCGCTTTGGAATCAAAAAGGGAAGATATTAAATCCAGAGCAGACGAAGATGTTGCCTCCCGTTTAGAGCCTGTCATTCAGGAAGGTCAAACTCTTGAACGTCAACTACAAGATAATCAGGGAAAAGCGATTCGAAAGGAAATCATATTTGATTCGGCTAAAACAGTAATTGCCGAAGCAGGCGAAACTATCCAAAACAGGCATATTACCAAAGTTCAGAAAATTGTTAAAGAAAGCCTGGAAGCTATCGAGAATGAACTACGGGAACAAATACGCCGTGAACTGGATGAAATTGATCTTCAAAAAACGACATTGCGCGCTGAAGCCGAAGAACGTATGGAAAATCTGCGCAACCAGTTAGAAGTTCAATCTGAGGATTCGCAAAACCAGAACTCATACATGAGGGATGAATTGCATGAGTTAAAGCCATTTACGTTCCTGAGTGAAAGCCGATACCGGGAACTAAAATCACGCTGGGGACAGGTCTTCCGGGCAGATATGGGTGCGGAAGCGTTTCATGATATTCTTGGAAGGATTGACCTGGACAAACTTTCTGAGGATTTGTGGCATGAGGTACGAACAACCCGAAGTAAACAAAAACGAAAAAAAGCTACAACACGTCTAAAGGTTGTCGAAGCTTTCCGCCGGTCTGGTAACAGTCCGGAATGGATGATACTGGAAGTTCTACCTGTAATCCCCCCGGATTTACGTCCAATGGTCCAGTTAGATGGAGGGCGTTTTGCCACTTCGGATTTAAATGATCTTTACCGGCGTGTAATTAACCGCAACAACCGTCTAAAAAGGTTGTTGGAGCTTGGGGCACCGGATGTAATTGTGCGCAACGAAAAACGTATGCTTCAGGAAGCAGTAGATTCACTTATTGATAATTCGCAGCGCGGCAAGGCATTATCGAGGCGAGGCAGGAGAGAGTTAAAATCCTTAAGCGATATGCTAAAAGGCAAAAAAGGCCGTTTCCGCCGTAACTTGCTTGGAAAGCGGGTGGATTATTCGGGCCGTTCGGTTATTGTAGTTGGACCTAACCTTAAGCTCTACCAATGTGGTCTGCCAAAATCAATGGCTTTAGAATTATTCCGTCCATTTGTTATCGCCAGACTGGTTCAACATACATATGCAGCCAATGTTAAAGGCGCCCGGCGGTTTATAGAACGCAACCGCCCTGAAGTTTGGGAAGTCCTTGAAGAAGTAATCAAAGAAAGACCTGTTTTACTGAACCGTGCTCCAACTCTTCACCGTCTTGGTATCCAAGCATTTGAACCGGTTCTAATTGAGGGTAGTGCCATTCAATTGCACCCCTTGGTTACGACTGCATTTAATGCGGACTTTGATGGTGACCAGATGGCCGTTCATGTACCATTATCAGACAAGGCTGTATGGGAAGCACGTAATTTAATGCTATCTGCAAAGAATCTACTGAAACCGGCTGATGGAGAACCTATCATCACGCCTTCAAAGGATATGGTTCTGGGTGTTTATTATCTCACCATGGAATCAAACAAGAAACTGGATGGGGATGGAAAAATATTTGCTAATCTGGACGAAGTTGAACTGGCTTATGCTCTGGATCAAATTAATATCCATGCCAAAATAAAGGTCAGTGTCGAAACCTGGTATGACGAAAAACGGGTTCGTTTACACACTCCAAGAAAACAGATTGTGGATACAACTGTTGGTAGAGTGATATTTAACCGCATTCTCCCAGAAGAAGTTCAGTTTGTCAACCGTGTTCTTGATAAGGGTGGTGTGAAAGACCTGATCGCTGACGTTCTGGAAATAATGGGAACCGACGTTACTACAAGCGTGGCCGATAAAGTAAAAGATCTGGGATTTGAGTATGCAATGAAATCCGGATCAACCATTGCAGTTGCAGACATTACCATACCGCCGCAGAAACAGGAAATTCTAGCGAATTCCCAGAAAGAAGTAGAAATTATTAATCGCGATTTCCGCCGCGGTTTATTGACTGACCAGGAACGCAACGAACGTGTCATTGAAATCTGGCAAAAAACTACAAAAGACGTGGCAGAGGCAGTCAAAATTTTTATGGACCCGGTCGGAAATCTAGCCACAATGGCGAACTCCGGCGCCACTAAAGGCGGTTTTGGACCAATTTCCCAGCTGGCTGGAATGCGCGGTCTCATGGCAGATCCAGCCGGTCGTATTATCCGGCTCCCGATCCAATCGAACTTCCGAGAAGGCTTGAACGCGCTGGAATACTTCATTTCTACCCATGGTGCAAGAAAAGGCCTGGCAGATACGGCTTTGAGAACCGCTGACGCTGGCTATCTTACCAGACGTCTGGTGGATATCGCCCAGGATGTCATTATTAATGAACTCGACTGCGGAACCTCCGAAGGAATTTGGATCCGTAAAACCGACGATATAGCCGGACAATCGCTGGAATCAAGGTTGTATGGGCGACTTTCAGCGGCAAGGATTGTTGATCCAAGCACCGGAGAAGTACTTTTGGATCGTGACGAAGTCCTGGATCACAACTCAGTCCGTCGAATCCTTAATACTGGTGTAGAAGAGGTTTTTGTAAGATCTCCACTAACCTGCGGGCTTCTTCAGGGGATGTGCGCAAAATGCTATGGCATGGATCTTGGCCGTGGAAAAATGGTGGAACTTGGTTCTGCTGTTGGAATTGTTGCAGCGCAATCAATTGGTGAGCCGGGAACTCAATTAACCCTGCGCACGTTCCATACCGGTGGTGTTGCAGCCGGTGGTGACATCACGACTGGTTTGCCTCGAGTTGAAGAGTTGTTTGAAGCCCGGAGAATGCCTAAAGGCGAAGCCGTAATCACCCGTATCTCCGGTGTTGCACACGTGATTCAATCAGATAAGTACAGCGATCAGCGTGTTGTCAGGATTGAACAAAGTGAGATGAGAAGTGATATTTTTGAAATACCCGAAGAGTGGGTAATATCTGTAAAAGATGAAGATAAAGTGAGTACAGGGGGTGTTATTGCCACCTTAGGTGAGGCTACCATCACAACCCAAAATGCCGGACGAGTAAGGATTGAAGGGCAGAAAGTGATTGTTTCCTACGAGATAAAGGAATCATTAGAGGAAGATATCCCCCCAACCTCCCGGCTCCTTATAAAAGATGGGGATCACGTGGAAGCAGGGGAGCCATTAACAGAAGGATCGCTCAATCCCCATACTGTTTTGCGCATCAAGGGACGCGATGCCAGCCAAAAGTACCTGCTGACGGAAATCCAAAAAGTTTACCGGGCTCAAGGACAAAATATTAATGACAAACATTTCGAGGTTATTATCCGAAAAATGCTTGGAAAAGTTCAAGTTATCCGTCCAGGAGATTCAAAATATTTACCGATGGATCCGGTTGATCGGTTAGAAATCCGCCAGGTAAATGAACACCTCATTTCAGAGGGTAAACAACCCGCAAAATATAGTGAGATACTTTTAGGAGTTACAAAGGCTTCTCTCAGTACCGATTCATTCCTTTCAGCGTCTTCTTTCCAGCATACGATTAAAGTGCTGGCTAGTGCCGCAATAGCGGGTACGGAAGATCCATTGTATGGACTAAAGGAAAACGTGATCATTGGAAAGCTAATCCCGGCGGGAACTGGTTTTGATCAAACCCGCCTGAACGGTTTGACCATGCCGGGACGTGAAGGAGATGAAATTGTGGACAGCCTGGTTGATTTACCTGAGCTGCTGGACAACGAATAAAAAAATCTTACCCGGAGGTACAATCTAATAGCGTGAAGTCATGAGTTGGCTTCACGCTTTTTTTTGTCATTTTATAATGAATTTGTTGTTCAAGCTTTTTGTTGGTATTCTATAGTTGGGTATGTTGCTCTGGCGAATAGTAAAAAAGGAGATACGCATGGAAATCGGTTATATAAGAAAAGTAAATATTGATGATGAGATGCAGCAATCATATCTCGATTATGCGATGAGTGTCATCGTATCACGTGCACTGCCCGATGCCAGGGATGGCCTAAAACCTGTCCAGCGTAGAATTCTTTATGCGATGCATGACATGAATATTGGTCCGGGTACGGACTTTAAGAAGTCAGCCAGGATAGTCGGTGAGGTACTTGGTAAATACCACCCTCATGGCGATATGGCAGTGTACGAAGCGATGGCCAGGCTGGCCCAAGATTTTACCATGCGTTATGCCCTGGTGGATGGCCAGGGAAATTTTGGAAGCGTTGATGGAGATCCACCAGCAGCCATGCGTTATACGGAAGCGAGATTGACGAATTATGCTGCCGAAGAATTATCCCAACTGGACCGTGATACGGTAGATTTTGTGCGAAATTTTGATGATAGTCTGGATGAACCAGTTGTGCTGCCGTCTGCAATCCCAAATTTATTGGTTAATGGCGGATCCGGGATCGCTGTTGGTATGACTACCAGTATTCCTCCGCACAACCTCGGAGAAGTGGTGGATGCTCTTGTTTACATGATTGGCAATTGGGATAAGCAGGATGATATATCGGTTCAGGATCTGATGCAATTTATTAAAGGTCCGGATTTTCCAACCGGTGGTTTGATATTCGAGAGTGATGACCAGACTGCATTGTTATCCTCTTATGCGACAGGGCGGGGAAGAATTACAGTCCGCGGCCGCGTGTATCAGGAAGAGATGGGGCGTGGGAGATTCAAACTAATTATCACTGAGCTACCCTACCAGGTAAATAAGTCGTCGCTCATTAGCAAAATTGCTGATATTGTGCGGGATGGTTCATTGGAGGGTATAGCTGACTTGCGCGACGAATCCGACCGCCAGGGCATGCGTATCGTAATTGAATTAAAGTCGGGAGCCGATGTTGAACAAATCATTCGAGATCTGTACCGGCGAACATCCTTGCAGGATACGTTTAGCATCATTCTCCTTGCACTTGTAAATGGTGAACCGAGGCTGCTCTCCCTTAAGCAAGCTCTGCGAGTATTTGCTGAACATCGCTTTGAGGTTGTCCGCAGAAGAAGTGAATTTGATCTTAAGAAGGCAAAAGAGCGCGCCCATATTTTGGAAGGTTTACGGTTGGCTATAAGCAATCTGGATGAGATTATTCAAATCATCCGGAGTTCACCGGATGTTGAATCGGCGCGTACGAGGCTTAAAAAGCGATTCAAGCTTAGCGATGTACAAACCCAAGCCATATTGGATATGCCCTTGCGCCGCCTGGCTGCTTTGGAAAGAAAGAAGTTAGAAGAAGAGTATAAGGATTTAATTAAAACCATCAAAGAATTGGAAATTCTGCTGAAATCTCCCCGAAAAATCAGGCATGTTGTCGAAGAAGAACTCTTGGAAACGAAAGGGAAATTTGGTGATCAACGCAAATCGAAAATTATTTCATTAAAAGAAGCTGGAAATGCACCTCTCACCGTCAGGGATGCGATTCCGCAGCAAAATGTATGGGTTGGGTTTACTTCGGATAATAAGATAAGCCGGACTGCAGGTGAGAAACCGCCGCGTTTGAGCGGGACAGAAGCACCGCAGTTTGTGATTTCAACTAATACCCACGATACCATTTATGTTTGCGCACAAGATGGCAAGGCTTTTGCCCATGCTGTAGAATCGCTGCCAATAGCGGATGCATTTGCTGAAGGAGCCCCATACACACAAATTGCTCCAATGCCAGGACAATCAAAAATTTCAGCTTTAGCGGCATTACCAACCGGGGGAGAGTTCGATCGTGAGTACTATATTCTGTCTGTTACTGCTGCCGGAATGGTGAAGAAATCATCTATAAAGGAACTACCAGGACCATCTTCTCAGGCATTTCTACTATCCAGGGTAAATAACGGGGATCAAATTGTTCGCCTATTAATCAGTAACGGCACTTCCGATATATTGCTGGTAACTAAAATGGGGATGGCGATCCGCTTCTCTGAAGAAGAAGTCAGGAGTATGGGGTTGGTTGCAGCTGGAGTTGGAGGAATAAAGCTACAGGCTGGGGATCACGTCATTGGTGGTGCCATCCTTGGTGAAAAGCAAGAATTGTTTTTCCTCTCTGCCAGAGGCATGGGGTGGAGAATTAATGAGAGTGAATTAAGCCAGCAAGGGCGTAACGGGCAGGGGGTAATTGCGTGTAGATTGAGCGAGGACGATAATCTTGCAGGCATCCTGATTGGTAAAAATACAACCCAAGGATTGGTGAATTTTAAAAAATCGGCTACCAAATCCATCCGACTTGATGTAATTCCGCAAACCAAAAGGAACAGAGCAGGGAAACAGGTTTTTGAAACCCGTTTGGATAATCCTGTTATTTCAATTACTCCGATTGAAGACTCCATGTTGAAGTTAAGTGAGCCTGTAATAAAGAAAAAGAGAACGGCCAGGTCAAAAACGACCCGGCCGGCTCCCAAAAAAAATCAACGCAGAGGATGAGTTATTTTTGGATTTTAAAATAGCTGAAGTGATAGGCGACTGTATTGTTTATGATACCAAAAGTATCCTGGCCGTTATCAACTCGTCCAGCCGATGAGCTTGCCCTCCAGGTAAAATGACGGATATTATCGGATCCTGTAAAACCAGTTAATTCGAATTTTGCATTGGGGAGTCTCTGGTTGAGTAAATTGGTATACCAGGTACGGATAGCGGCAGTTCCCTGAAGGGTCTTATCGGGTGTTATGTGGACACAATCTGACCTGTAAATCTGCAAGATTGTATTCAAATCACGGGTATTCAGCGAATTGATATACCTGGTTGGATAATCGACCTGGACAGGATTGGGATTCCAGTTATAAGATGCAATTGCGTCCCAAACAGGCCGCATTATCACACGCCCATAATACCACTCAAAATAATTTGCCGCTGTGAGGTTAAGGGATCGCGCCGTGTCCATGAATTCAATTACATCCTTTGGAGTAGGCTGCCAATCACCAACCTTATAAACTGGCCCTGTTGGGATTATTGGCCGGTAAGGAGTCATCGCCTGGAATTCCTTCACGGTACGGGTCAGTTGTGCGCCAGGATTGTGCGCTGACTGCCAGTAAACCTGCGGCATATTAATATCGCACTTTTCCAAAAATATTTTCCATGGCAGCTGAGGATGCAAGGTAGGGAACCTGTACGAACATAAGGCAATCGGCAGGTTTGGTAAACCGCTGCGAAGCTCTGCCATATATTTTTTTGCAGCCACATCCTTTCCGGATTCCTTATATTCAGCCTCAGCATCGATGACATATCCTTCAATACCCAATTCTTTTACCCGTTTTATTGCAATCTGGGCTTCACCAACAGGATTATTACCATAAACATAATGCCAACCCCACACCTGGATGCCTTTTGCCTTTAATGCTCTCGCCACAGGAGGTATTAGATCAACTTTGGTTGTTTTATCTACATTGAATGCATAAGGTCCATCCGCAATCTTAATCAGAACATGGGATAATCCTGCAGATTTTGCTGCGCTGGCGATTGCTTCAGCATTTCCTCCTTCTGCCCTTGGAATCATCCAAATCATGAAACCTTTGCCTTGAAGAGTCATAGTATGTCCTTGAAAAGAAATTGATTTTTATGCACTGCTTAATGTTCCCTCTAAACCCAACTGAGGAGCGATTCGACGCATTGCTATAATTACATTATCGACATGCTGCCATATTTCAATCCCAAATTCCGAGGCAGCTTGTTCAATTTCGGCCCTGTTTGCACCGGCAGCAAAAGCTTTATCCTTCCATTTCTTTTTAACCGATTGGGCGGTTAAATCATAGAGCGATTTAGAAGGTCTTACCAGCGCTACTGCAGTTATCAGACCAGTAATCTCATCACAGGCAAATAATCCTTTTTCCATGAGGGTTTGCCTCGGAACACCGCTGTGGTCGGCATGGCTTAGAATTGCCTGGATAATGTCTTCTGGAACCGATTTTGAGCGTAAAATTGGTGCCCCTGCCATCGGATGCTTTTCAAGTGTTGGGTGAATTTCCCAATCAAAATCATGTAATAGCCCGGTTATTCCCCATTTTTCGGTATCCTGCTGCAAAGATTCAGCATAAAAACGCATCGCAGCTTCAACGGCTAACATATGATTAATCAGGTTGTTATTTTTAATATATTCTTCAATAATTGCTAATGCATCTGCGCGGTCCATTCTTGCTCCAAGTGCGATTTCCGCTTGATCCCTTATTTCTTAGTTATTCAATTGCAAGTATTATGCCATTTGGAAATTATCGATTTCCGTTCAAGGATTGTAAGTGTCCTGTGGTGAGAATATTGGTTCGGGTTTACCTAATACCGGAACGGGTTTTTGGATCCAAATATCCCATAAGGCAACCATAGTAGCAGGAATTTCCCTTAGATGCCAGAAAGAGTAGATGGTCCTGGAATAGGACCTGCGGTTTGCCAGTACACCATTGGAATTAATTCCTAGCTGGTTGCAGGTAAATAGTGCCCTGGGGAGGTGAAAACTCTGAGTGACCAGTAGCGCATCTTTAATTTGGAAGATATATTTTGCCCGGTAACAAGTATCGTAAGTTCGTCTTCCGGCGTAGTCCAGGATAATATCTTCCCGCGGTACTCCCAGTTGATAGGCGTAATCTGCCATAGCCCCAGGTTCATTGTAATCCAGGAATCTGTTATCACCGCTCATTAACAACTTCTCCACTTTGCCAGACAGATATAAATCAACCCCGACGGCCACCCTATCTTTTAAAACTGTGGTTGGAGACCCATCCCGCCTTAAACCAGCGCCGAAGATAATTGCCACTGGGGAAAATGGGGCATTATCCACAGAATATATTTTTTGAGTTGAATATATTTGGGTAATGATTCTCGATATCAACCCAAATAAAGGGATCGCAATAATGGTTAGGAAGATAATTTTCATGATCAGAACAGATACTCCCCTGAGAAAATCGTTTTTCTTCATAGATAAATATTCATAGGGTCGGTTTTTTGATGTTTTTTCCCTAGGTAGGATAATGCATAACATCAGTGGTAAAGCTGAAATTATGAACCCGTTTTTTTGGGAAAATATGATTTTAAAAAACTTTCTGAGATTATAATCAATTTTATATTTTTAACATGTAGAAAATTGGATTGTGTGAGGTCAGCATATGGAAAAAGATAACCGGTGGTATTTATTAATTGGAATAATGATCCTTATGATAGTTGCCATGATCGCAATGCCGTTTATCCTGTTTGAGAACATCAGACAAACCACTAATCGTGTCATTGACCCAGTTGAAGACATCAACCAGCAGCTCAGGACCCAAGTATCGGAACTTATGCATCCCACACCTACCATACTGCCTGATCCTGTAACCATTATTCATGAAATGCGATCCCTTTCCAGATTAGAGACAATTCAATATTCGGTAGAGAAAATAATCACTGCGGAAATAGGGCAGGATGAATTTAAGTTTTTATTTGGTGACCGCTTGATTTTTGTAGCTCATGGAAATGTGATTGCTGGAATTGACCTGGCGGACATCAATCCTGATGATATTGAACTTGAAGGGGAAGAATTGATAATCCATCTCCCAGAACCTGAGGTGTTTATTGCCACCCTGGATAATGATAAGTCATATATATATGACCGCTCTCTGGGTATTCTAACGAAAGGAGACACGAATTTAGAAACTAACGCCCGGAAAGTTGCTGAAGAGGAAATTCTCAAGGCTGCGATTGAGGACGGTATCATAGAGAAAGCCAGTATCAATGGGGAAGTATTTCTGGATAGGTTTTTGCAGAATTTTGGATATAAAAAAGTGACTTTCATCCGGGAATAAACATCCAGGGCTAGATCCGTTTTGTCCAACTTTCGTTATCGTACTTATCCAGCACCAATATTTCTGCCCGGTTTTCTTCCTGTTGAGTTGATCCAGTTTTCATAAGGTAAATGTTTAATGACTGGGCAAATGCAATTTCGAATGCCCTGGCAGCTTCATTCCAGGACACCTCTCGATGAAGTTCTTTTGAAGCAGTGGTAGCCCGTTTGGATAGCTGCTCTAATGCCCCTTCCCGGCTTTTTCCGGGTTCAAATCGTAATACATGTACAATTCCCAATCCATCCCTGTTTAGGGGCAGAGAACCGTGTTGTAGAATGCCGGCTTTTTTACGTGCCTGTGCACTACCAATTATTTTTTTATTATTTACAGTAATTGTACCAATACCACCTTTACCCTCGCCTCCGCCATCGTATTTAAAGTCATAAACCAAAAGATAATTTCCTGGTTTCAGAGCCTGGTCGGCTATGATCTGTGTTGATTGCATACCAAGGTAATTGTAAGTAAAAGCAGGTTTGCCATTTTTCAG
>Ga0209254_10002035_pt1 | contig 18339 bp, 16 predicted proteins | sample FrelakmetDIP11DI_FD_187148 | JGI IMG/M metagenome (GOLD analysis project Ga0209254, IMG submission 187148) | Freshwater lake sediment microbial communities from the University of Notre Dame, USA, for methane emissions studies - DIP11 DI (SPAdes)... | ecosystem: Environmental > Aquatic >...
TGAGTGCGCAGGTCGAACGGGTCGCACGTGAAGGCGGCGTCCGGGCCCGCATCCGGCGCGTCCTCGACGTAGCCCGAATGGGTCGCGTCCATCGGCCCAGCGGCAGAGCGCAGGTACCTGGTGACGCGTCCGGTGGTGGCCGCCTCGAGCGACGGAGCCGAGATCCAGCGCTCGGCACCGGCGAGATACAGCATCACCCGGTCGCGCAGCAACTCGGGCGCCGGTGCGCCGTGCAGGATGTGACGCAGCCAGTCACGGCGCAGCTCGGCCAGCGGCACCGTGGCCTCGGGACCGAAGACCAGCTCACCCACCACGCCCTCGCCGAAGTGCGTCCCCATGTGATCCCAGGGGCCGACCACCAGGTGGCTCCTGGCCACCACCTCGGCGGGAGCGTGCCGCGCGAAGCGACGCCAGTTGCGGATCGTGCCGGGGCTGCTGTCGTCGTACATGCCGGTGATCGACATCACGGGCACGGTGGTGTTCGCCAGCTGCGCGGGCTGGGCGAGGAACTGCTCCCACTGGGGGCCTGGTTCGGGATGGTCGACGTCGTGCAGCGAGTGCTCGTCGACCGGTGCTCCGGCCGCGGCGGCGGCCTCGACCAGCGACGTGCCGGCCGCTGCTGCGTCGTACAGGTGGCGGTGCCAGTTGGCCACGTCCCCGGCGATGGTGAACTGCGTGCCGCGGTTGCTCACGAGGCGCCGCCAGCCGAGCTCGTACACGGACGGGATGCCGCCGCGGGGCAGGTCGATGCCGTGGCCGGTGGTCGCGTCGGGGGTGATCGCCTTCAGCGACGGCGGCGCTGCAGCCATGATGAGGTACTGGTTGATTCCCGTGTACGAGCCGCCGTGCAGGGCCACCTGGCCATCGCACCAGTCCTGCGCGGCGATCCACTCGACGGCGTCGTAGCCGTCGCTCGCGTCGCGCAGGAACGGCACGAAGTCGCCGTCGCTGTTGCCACGGCCGCGCACGTCGATGGCCACGTAAGCGAAGCCCTCCGCCGCCCAGAACACGCCGTCCTCGTTGAGGTGGTCGATGCCGTAGGGCGTGAGCTCCATGACGGCGCTCACCGGCTGAGTGTGGCCTCGGGGCCGCCACACCGCGGCGTGCAGCGACAGGCCGTCGCGCATCGGGATGCGCACGCCGATCGCTGTGAACGCCGACTGCGATCGAGGGGCGAGGCTCTTCAGGCTGCTGTGTACTGGCATGGTCATTCCCTCCGGTCGCAGCCGCCGCTGACGCCTGCCTCGACGCGCGCGAGGAAGTCGGCGACGAGCACCATGGTCCGTGTCTCCTCCTCGGAGTGGCAACTGTGCGAGCTCTCCTCGAGGAGGTGCCATTCCGAGCCTGAGATGCCGTCATGCAACTGGCGCATCACCGCTGGGGTGGCTTCGTCGTAGCGGCCCGAGAGCAACAGCGTAGGCATGGTGACCTCGCCGAGGCGCGGCCTGACGTCCCAGCGGTCGAACTCCGCCGGCGCGCCCCCGGTCGGGAACTCGGCCCCGCCGGTCATCACGTCGTACACGCGGTGGTCGCGCTCGAACAGTCCGAGGGCGAGCGTCTCCCACTCGGGAGGGTCGTCCATGCGCAGGACGTGCCGGCGTTCCCACACCGCATACGCCGCATTGAACGCCTCGCCGTCCTTTCGCCCGGCGGCCTGCTCGGCGTCGAGCACGGCGAGCACGTCCGCAGGCAGCCCACCGCGCAGCCGCAGCGTCTCGCGGTTCCACTCCTCCATACTGGCAAGACCGCTCTCGAGCACCAGACTGCGCACGCCACTGGCGCCGGACAGCACGTGCTCGAGCGCCAGCATGCACCCCCACGATTGGCCGATCAGGTGCACCTCGCGCAGGTCGAGCGCCTCGCGCAGCGCAACGAGCTCGCGACAGAACAGGTCGATGGTAAAGACGCCGGAGCGCGCAAAGCACTCGTCGGGCACGGGCGATCGGCCGCTCCCGATCTGGTCGTAGCGGATGACCCGGCGACCCGTTGCGGCGAGAGTCTCGAACGGGCGAAGATACTCGCTGTTGTATCCGGGGCCGCCGTGCAGGAGCAGCACCGGCGGCCGGTCGTCGTCGTCGCCCACTATGCGGCACCACGTACCACCCAGCTCCGGCAGAAGGGCGAGGACCTGCTCCATGACGGGGCCGGTGGGAATCGGGTCGTTCATGTCGCCGGACCGTTCTCCCCGTCGGTACTCATGTCCGGCACCACGTGCGCGGGCGGGTCCGGTTCGAGGTCACGGGAGGGCGCGCCCGGGCAGGGCCGGGCGGCGCGCCCGGCCAGCGCCCCGAGGTACATGCCGTCGCGCACTGTGAGCACGCCACGCACGAAGACCAGAGCGAGGCCCAGCGGCGGAGACGCACAGCGCTCCGCTTCGTAGCCGGCTGTGTCAGCTATCGTCGCGGGGTCGAAGACGACCATGTCGGCGTCCCGGCCGGCCGCCAGCACGCCCTTGCCGACCAGACCCAGGCGCCACGCCGGCAGCGCCGTCATCTTGAAGAGCGCCTCCTCGAGGTCGAACAGGCGCTCGTCGCGCACCAGCGGCCCGAGCACCCTGGGAAAGGTCCCGGCCATGCGCGGGTGACCGCGGGTCACGCCGTCCGCCCCGACGTCCGGGACGCCGTCGCTGCCCACCATACAGTAGGGACGGCGCAGGGCGGCGGTCACCGCCCTCCACGGGATGCCGTGGCCGACCACAGTCGTATCCTCGGGAGCCGCCCGCAACTCCCGGAACGAGTCTTCGTTCAGACGCTCGCCGAGGTGCGGCCCGCTGATGACCTCGACGTCGGCGTAGTCCACCTCGTGACGCGCGCGCCAGTCGCCGTCGAACACGGCGCTCTGCAGCATCGTCGACCAGGCGTCGTAGGGGTAGCAGTCGGCGGTCACGTCCAGCCCGGCGTCACGGGCACGGTCGATGACGGCAAGGGTGGCGGCGATGTTGGACCCGCCGATACTGCCCACGTGAGATACCTGCACCGGGCAGCCCGCGGCGCGGCCGATCGCGATCAGCTCCTCCACTGCCTCGGGCGCGCGGGCGACAGCGTGGCGCACGTGGGACGAGACCAGGGTGCCGTGTCCCGCGGCGGCACGCGCCAGCACCAGCAACTCGTCCCAATCGGCGCCGGGCACGTACTCCGGCCCCAGCGAGACGCCGACGGCGCCGGCCGCCAGTGCCCTGCCGGCCAGCTCCTCGAGGCGCCCAAGCTGGGCGGGGGTCAGGGGCGCGTACAGGTCGCTCTGGCCGGCCTGTGCGCGCAGCTCCTCCGGGCCGACGTAGGAGGCGATGTTGCACTGCGCGCCCACGGCGTCGACCTCCTCCAGATAGCCGCCCACGTCCGCGGCCGACATACCGCAATTGCCGGTGACCACCGTCGTCACGCCCTGGCGCACGAACACTTCGGGCCCGGTGGACCCACCCCACTCGAGGTGCGCGTGGATGTCGATGAAACCGGGGGCGACCGTTCGTCCGCCGGCGTCGTACACCTGTGTGACGCCGGGCCGCACGAAGTCCTGCATGTCCTCGTCCGTCCCGACAGCGAGGACGCGGGCCCCGTGCGCGGCCACGGCGGTCGCCTGCGACCGCGCCGGGTCCATGGTGAGCACGCGGCCGTTGCGCACGACGAGGGTCGCCCAGCCGGGGCCGGCGCCGCGTACCGGTGGCTTCATGCGCCGGCCGCCCCGTCCGGCTCCAGACAGCTCATGAGGAACTCCCGCAGCGCGCCCTCGAAGAGCTCGGGCTCGTCCTCGGGAAGGTCGTGCGAACTGCGCTCGCCGACCACCCGGGTCACCGGCGCGTTGACGAGCCCCGCCTCCATCTCGTCGGAGCACACCGGCGGCGTGATCGGGTCGTGGACGCCGTTCAGGATCAGCGTGGGGCAGGTGATGCGGGGGAGGCTTGGGCGCAGGTCCATCTTCCAGGCCTCGTCCGAGAAGAAGTGACGCGTCACCTCCGGTCGGATGACCGGACGCGTCTCGCCGTAGCTGAGGTGCTGGGGGTCCCGTTTCACCGTGTAGAACGGGAAGCACACGCGCATGAACTCCTCCTCGGCCGCCGGGTCCAGCTCGACGAGGAAGCGGCGCGCGATGTCCCTCGCTTCCCCGCCGCCGAGTCGCTCGAACGCCGGGCCGAACTGCTCCTCGGAGATCTGCGCCGCCGTGGAGAGCAGCACAAGCCCGGCGATCTCGTCCGGGTAGCGCGCCGCATAGGACTGCGCGACCATGCCGCCGAAGCTCCAACCCAGGACAAACGGCCGCTCGATGCCGAGCGCCGCGCAGAAAGCGCGTACGTCGTCTCCCCACCGGGGGAGGTTCCACAGCTCCGGGTCGCCGTCGTCGCTGCGCCCGTTGCCACGGTGGTCGTACATGACCACCTGGACCGCGTCGCAGAGGGGATCGAGCACGCCCTTGAAGTCGGTGTGGTCGAAGCCGGGGCCGCCGTGCAGGGCGAGGAGCACCGGCTTCTCGCGCATCACCGGACCCTCGGGGACCAGCCCTGCATTGAGTACGTCGAACCATAGGCGCACGTCGCCGATCGAGACTTTCACGGTAGCGTCTCCTCTCGTAGGGTGGTCGGCCCAGCGGAGGCGGACCGCAGATGACAGGCCACCAGGGTCGTGCCGCCCGAGGCCGCCGGCAGCAGCTGCGGCACCTCGACGCGGCAACGCTCCTCGGCGATCGGGCAGCGCGGGTGAAAGCGGCAGCCGGGCGGCACGTGGGAGGCGTCCGGCGGCTCACCCGGCAGTGTGCGCACGCGTTCCTCCTCGCGGTGCACGCGTGGTACCGCATGGATCAGCGCCTGGGTGTAGGGGTGCCGCGGAGAGTCGATCACGGCATGTGCGACGCCAAGCTCGACGAGGTTGCCGTGGTACATCACCGCGATCCGGTCGGCCACGTGCGCCGCCGTAGCGAGGTCGTGGGTGATCATGAGGATGCCGAGACGCTCCTCGTCGCGCAGGCGGTCGAGGAGTTCGAGGACGCCGGCGCGCACGGAGACGTCGAGCATCGAGACCGGCTCGTCGGCGACCAGGAGGGAGGGACCAAGCACAAGGCTGCCGGCGATGGCGACGCGCTGGCGCTGGCCTCCGGAGAGCTGATGCGGGTAACGCTCGGCGAAGCTCTCCACGGGGGTCAGGCCGACCTTCGTGAGGGCGTCGTGGACAAGCGCCTGCTCGGCCTCTTTGGACGGCGCGAGGCCGTGGATACGCAGCGCCTCGGCGATGAGGTCGCGCGTGCGCAAGCGTGGGTCGAGGGAGGCGTAGGGGTCCTGGTGGATGAGCTGGGCGCGGCGGCGAAGCGGGCGCAACTGGCGCCGCGAGAGGGCGGTCACGTCGCTGCCCTCGAGAAGGACAGTCCCGGCCGTCGGGTCGAGGAGGCGCAGGGCGGCGAGCGCCAGCGTCGTCTTGCCGGAGCCCGACTCGCCGACGAGGGCGAGGAGCTCGCCGGCGTCGAGGTGCAGGGAGACGCCGTCGACGGCGCGGGCGACGCTGCTGCCGCGCCCGCCGAGGCGGTCGCCGAGCGAGCGCTTGAGAGCGAAGTGCACGGCGAGGTCGCGGACCTCGAGAAGATGGGCGGCGGCCACGCGGCTCTCGGGGTCGGCGCTCACGCCGGCCGCCCCTGCGCGACGGCGTGACAGGCGACGACGTGCCCGGCTCCCTGCAATCGCGGGCGCTCGGCGCAGGCCTCGAACGCGCGCGGGCAGCGGGGCGCGAAGGCACAGCCGCTCACGGGCTCGTCGAGGCGCGGCGGCGTGCCGGGGATGGAGACCAGGGGCCGGTCGCGGTTGACCACCGGTGTGGCCTCGAGGAGCAGGTTCGTGTACGGGTGCCGCGGCGCCGTCAACACGTCACGAGTGGGGCCGTCCTCGACGACCACGCCGGCGTACATGACGACCGCCCTCAGGCTCGTCTCGGCGATCATGCCGATGTCGTGGGTGACCATGACGAGGGCGAGGCCGAGACGCTCCGTGAGCTCGGCGAGCAAGTCGCCGATCTGCGCCTGCACAACCACGTCGAGGGCGGTCGTGGGCTCGTCGGCGAACAGCACCGCCGGCTCGCAGGCGAGCGCCATGGCGATCACGGCGCGCTGGCGCATGCCGCCGGAGAGCTCGTGCGGGTAGCGCCTGGCCACCGAGGCGGGCAGGCCGACGAGCTCGAGGAGCTCGGCCGTGCGCCGTTTGGCCTCCGCCTGGCTCTTCAGGCCGTGGAAGACCATGGGGTCGCCGATCTGCCTGCCCACGCGGTGCACGGGGTTCATGGCGCTCATCGCGCCCTGGAAGACCATGGCGGCATGCGTCCAGCGCACCCGCCGCGCGCTCTCCTCCCCGCCGCCCAGGACGTCGAGACCGTCGAGGAACACGCTGCCGGCGACCGCCGCGAACGAGGGCAGCAGGCCCATGGCGGCGAGGACCAGGGTGGTCTTGCCGCAGCCCGACTCGCCGAGCACGCCGACGCGTTCGCCGGCCTTGACCGTGAGGTCGACGCCGCGCACGGCGTGCGCCGCGCTCCCGTCAGGGGCGTCGAACCAGACGTGCAGGCCGCGGAGCTCGAGCACACTCACAGCTCGTCCTCCGCCGTCGCCCGCCGCAGGCGGAAGGAGCGGGGCGCGACGTGAGCGTGCCCGAGGCGCGGGTTCATGGCCTCCTCGACGCCCTGCCCGATGAGGAAGGAGCCGAGCACGACGAGGGCGATGCAGACGCCTGGAGGGACGATGGCCCACCAGGCGCCGGAGGAGACGGCCGAGTGCACAAAGGCGTTCTGGATGATCGTGCCCCAGGAGACGCGGGATGGGTCGCCGAGGCCGATGAAGGCCAGCGCAGCCTCAAAGAAGACGGCGCTGGCCACGGTGAGCACGGTCTGGGCGACGAGCAGCGGCGCCACGTGGGGCAGGATGTGGTGGCGGATGACGTACAGGTCGCCGGCCCCCAGAGAGCGCGCCCGGGAGACGAACCCGCGCTCCTTGAGCGTGTGCACCTGGGCGCGCACCACGTAGGTCACGCTCATCCAGGAGAGCAGCCCGATGACGAGGACGATGTGGTAGATGGTCTGCCCGAAGAGCGCCGCCAGCACGATCATGAGCGGCAGGGCGGGGATGACGAGGAAGAAGTCGGTGACCCCGGTGACGGTAGTCTCGCCCCAGCTGCCCTTGTAGCCGGCGATGATGCCCAGCACGCCGCCGATGAGGACTGCGACGAAGGCCGCGGCGAAGCCCACGAGCATCGAGTTCTGGGCGCCGGCGATGACCAGGGACAGCATGTCGACGCCGGCGTCGTCACAGCCCAGCCAGTGGGCGGCCGAGGGCGGCGCGAAGGCGGCGCCGCTGGGACGGTCGATCGGGTAGGGCTCGAGCAGCGGAGCGAAGGCGGCGACCAAGGTGAAGAGGGCAACGATGAAGACCCCTGCCAGCACCGTCTTGCGGGTGAGCACGCGGCGCAGGTTCTTCATTCCGCGACCCTGGGGTCGAGCACGGCGTGCAGCACGTCGCCGAGGAAGTTGAAGCCCACCACCGAGACGGTGATGACGAGGAAGATGCCCTGCAGCATGGGGTAGTCGCGGGCACCGACGGCCTGTACGGTGGCGAGGCCGACGCCGGGCCAGCTGAAGACGGCCTCGACGAGGAGCACGCCGCCGATCAGCCAGCCGAGGGTGAGCGTGGAGAGCGTGACGAGCGGCAGCATCGCCGAGCGGAAGGCCTCGCGCCAGACGATGCGCCGGTTCGCGTAGCCCTTGGCGCGGGCCGTGAGCACGTGGTCCTCACCGAGCGCCTCGAGTTGGGATGAACGCACGACGAGGGCGAACGAGCCGAACAACATCAGCGCCACGCAGGTGGCCGGGAGGAGCACGTGCTGGAAGCGGTCGGCGAGCGTGGTGACGAAGCCGGCATCGAACAGGTAGGGGTCGCTCATGCCGTTGGTCGGCAGCCAGCGGGCAAGCCAGACGAGAAGAAGGAGGCCCAGCCACTGCACCGGCAGGGCGTAGATGATCATCGCGGCGCCGGTGATGACCCGGTCGCGGGCGCCGCCTTGCCGGTAGGCGGCGGAGACCACGATCCAGGTGCCGACGAGGATGGCGACCACCGTCCCGAGAAGCACCATGGGCACGGTGTTGCGGACCGACCGCCAGACCTCGTGGAGCACCGGCTGCTGCGTCTGGAAGCTGACGCCGAGGTTGCCGCGCGCGAGCTGCTTCAGGTAGAGCGCGTACTGCGTCGTGAGCGGCTTGTCGATGCCGAACTGCGCGCGCAGGGCGGCGCGCGCCTCCTTGGTGAAGTTGGGCACGCGGCTGAGGTTCGCCGTGGCGTCCCCGGGGAGCGCGCGGAACAGGACGAAGCTGAAGCTCACCGCGATTAAGGCGATGACGAGCGCGCTCCCGGCGCGCCGCAGGATGAAGCGCTGGCGCTTGCTCATGGTCTCAGACGTGGCGCGGGCGGCTGCGCCGCCCGCGCCTCGCGATCCGTCCGCTCAGCCCGTCACTGCACTGCCAGGGAGTTGAACTGCGTCTTGTTCAGGTAGTGGTAGTAGCCGAAGGGCGAGTCGCCCTGCGGCACGCCCTGCCATTTCTTGTTCCAGGCTGTGACCACCTGCGTGTAGACGAGCGAGTGGTTGACCACCTGGTCGAGCATCATCGTCGACATCTGCTCGATGAGCGCCTTCCGCTTGTCCGCGTTCATCTCGCTGGTCTGCTGACCCCAGAGCTCGTCGTAGTCCGGGTTCGAGTAACCGGTCGGGTTGTAGACGGCGAGCATCTGGCTGGTCGAGATCATCAGCGACCAGTCGGGATCCGGCGTGAGCCCATACTGGAGCACCATCATGTCGTAGTCGGTGTAGGGCTTCGCGCCCGCGAACGCCACCGCGAGTGAGTTGTCGACCGCCTTCTTCTCAAGGCCGATGCCGATCTCCGCGAAGTTCTGCTTGAGGAGGTCCGCCGTGCGGCCGTCGGTCGCGATGCTCTGCGTGCCGATCAGGAGCGTGTACTGCATCTTCACGCCGTCGGCGACGCGGATGCCGTCGCCGCCCTTGGCATATCCCAGACCGTCGAGCAGCTGGTTTGCCTTGGCCACGTCGCGTACCGTCACCGGCACCGGCGCCGACATGAACTGCGGCACGTACTGGTTGAGCAGCAGGGAGCCGCCGGGGTCCGCGAAGCCGCTGTACACCGAGGAGATGATGGCGTCTCGGTCGATGGCGAGGTCCAGGGCCTGCCGCACCTCGACCTTGTTGAGCTCGGGGTGCTTGGTGTTGTTCTTGGAGTAGTTCACGGCGAGGAAGTAGGGGATGCCTCCGCCGAAGCCCTCGATCTGGAGGTTCGCGTCGCTCTCGATCGTGGGCGCCGACGCCGGCGGCAGGAAGTCGACGCAGTCGACCTGGTCGGTCTTGAGAGCCTGCACGGCGGCGTCGCCGTTGGTGAACAACTGGTAGCCGTACCCCGTGATCATGGGTTTCGGGCCGTAGAAGGTGTCGACGCGCTTGAAGATCGTCGTGCCCTTGATGTCGAGCTTCTGGATCTCGAACGGGCCGGAGCAGACCACGGGCCCGTCGGCCGGGTCCATGCTCACCGTCTTGAGCTTGGCGCCGTCGCCCTTCGCGTACTGGGACCAGACGTGCTCGGGCAGTATCGGCAGCTGGAAGAGGTTGGCGATCAGGGCCGCCGAGGGCTGGGCAAGCGTCACGTCGAGCGTCGTGTCGTCGACGGCAGTGGCGCTCTCGACGCCGGGGACGAACGGGCTGAGCACGGCGGCCGCCCCGCCCTGGAACTTCACGACGGTGTTGATGGTGAAGGCCGCGTCCTTGGCCGTGATCGGCTGGCCGTCGGTCCAGACCGCGCCGGAGCGCAGCTTGAAGGTCCAGGTGAGGCCGTCCGCGCTTGCCGCCCAGGATTCGGCGAAGTCAGGCTGCGCCTGAAGATCGCTCGAGAACTGGACGAGGTTGGGGTACATCAACATCCAGGCCGCGTAGTCCATGGCGTACATGCCGACGAAGGGGTTGAGAGAGTCGTAGCCGAAACCGACCGTCCCCAGCCGGTAGACCGGCTGGTCGCCGCTGGGGCTGGCCGAGCTGCTGCTGCTGCCCCCCGAGCTGCTTCCGCATCCTGTGGCGGCCAGCGCGACGAGCACGAGGATCGCCAGTGCGACGAAGAGTGCGCTGCGGCGCCGGGTGAGCCTTCGTGTCCAGTTCATCTCTCCTCCTAGGGGCACCGACGTCGACCGCCGGCGATAGATTGATCGGACCGATGTGCCTGTCGCGTCACGCGCCCACCCGACGCTCCCATCATAGGATTCCGGGCCGGGTCGGCGCGCCCCGCATGCAACGCTGCACTCCTCGCGATCCTCCAGGTCCAAGTGCGTATTGAAATTACGCAGAATATGATATCTTTGCGCAATGGTGGACGCGATGTCAACAAGCGGCGCCGTTCGGCGGAGACGCACGCGCGACGAGACCCGAGACTTTCTTCTGGAAGCCGCGGTGCGCCTCGTCGAGAGCCGAGTCGTCGGGGACGGCTCGGCGCCCGTGAACCCCATGGCCGATGTGCTCGTCACCGATGTGCTCGCCGAGGCAAATCGCACCCTGAGGGAAGCGGACCCAGGGGCGACCAAGATGACCACCGGGGCCGCGTACAACATCTGGCCGGCCCAGGCCGACTTCCAGTCCGACCTTCTCGCGCGCGTGCTGGACGAGGCCGCCACCCCCGGCATCGAGCGCGTCCGGGCGGCGACGCTGGACGGCCTGGCGCGCAGGCTTCCCTGGCGTGCCGTCCTCGCCCACACCATCGAAGTCGACTATCGCGAGTCGTTCAATGAGCCGTCCATGTTCCTCATGATCGGCCTCGCCGCACTCGCGGCGCCCGGAGATGTCGCCGCCGGCGAGCAGCGCGCCAACGAGCGATACGTCAAGCAGTCCGGCGAGCTGCTGGAGGCGATCATCAGATACGCTGGACGCCGTCTTCGGGCCGGCCGCTCGGTCGAGGACCTGGTCTGGGCGATCGAGGCGCTGGAGGTCGGGTACCTGTTGCGCATGCGCATCGATTCGGACATACCTCTGCGACCCGACGCCGATGGCGCGACGGCTCTTGCCGCCGCGGCTGCCGGGATCGTGGAGGCGTTCACGGAACCGGACGGAGCGGCAGGTCAGGCGTGATCGAGTTCCTCCACGGCACGGCGCTGGCGATGTGGGACGACGAGACCTGTGCGCGCCTTCACGAGGCGACCCTCACTGTACTCGAGAAGACCGGCGTCGAGGTCCACCACGACGGCGCACTGAAGTTGCTCGCGCGCGCGGGCGCATCAATCGCAGGTTCGCGCGCGCGCATCCCGGCGGCACTGGTGGAGGAAGCCCTTCAGACCGCACCGAGCCGCTTCGATATCAAGTCGCGCGGCACCCAGGACCTCATGGAGATGGACGCCGCACACACGTATTTCGGCACCGGCTCCGACTGCCTCTACGTCCGTGATCCAGAGAGCGGGCTGCGCCGGCGAGCGCTGGTCGCGGACATCCACGGGATGGCCGCCCTCTCCGAGCTCCTGCCCAACATCGACTTCGTCATGTCGATGGGCCTGCCCGAGGATGTTCCCCAAGAGGTCGATGATCTCGCCCAGTTCGCGGCCATGCTGCGCGGGACGCGCAAGCCGCTGCTGCTGTCGGCCCGTGACGGCCGCATTCTCGCGGCGATGCAGGAGATGGCCGCGGCCTGCGGAGAGGCGCAGAGCTTCGGCATCTACGCCATGCCGGCGCCGCCGCTCTCGCACGAGGCCGAGGCGGTCGACAAGCTCATCACCTGCGGGGAGCTGGGAATCCCCATCGTCTACGCTTCGGCGCCTGGGGCAGGAGCAACGGCTCCCATGTCGCGCGCCGCTGTCGCGCTGAGCGGCAACGCCGAGACGCTCAGCGGCCTCGTGATCCACCAGCTCGCCAACCCGGGGGCGCCGTTCATCTACGGTGTGGCTCAGGGCGCCCTCAACATGCGCTCCAGCGTCTATCTCTACTGCGCTCCCGACGCCTACGCTGTGCAGCACGCCTGCTGTGACCTTGCGCGCCACTACGACCTGCCGTCGTTCACTCTCGGCGGTTCCTCAGATTCGAAGGTCCTCGACGGGCAGTGGGCGGCGGAGACCGCGCTCACACTGGTCCTGGGAGCACTCTCGCGGGCGACGCTCGTCCACGACCTCGGCTTCCTCGAGTCGGGCCTGCAGAGCTCGTACGAAGCTATCGTGTTCAGTGACGAGCTCGTCGGCTACGTACGCAGCTTCGCCGCCGGGGTGCAGGTCGACGAGGTGACGCTTGCCCTGGCTGAGATCGAGGCCGTCGGTCCCGGCGGCTCGTACCTCTCGCGTCGCTACACGCGTCAGCACGCCCGCGACTACTGGCAGGCCTCGCTCCTCGACCAGTGGACCCACGGCCACTGGGAGGCGGATGGCCGCAGGGACCTCGACGAACGGCTGCGGGCCAGGGTCGCCGAACTGCGTGCCAGCGACTCGCCGTTCGCGCTGTCGGATGACGCCGATCGCGTCATCGAACAGGCGCTGGCAGCCGCAGCCGCCGAAAGAGACCGCCGGGGGTAGGACCCCACGGGTCGCCGCCGCTCACCCCGGCCGGGCGCCGGCTGCGGCCAGCAGTTCCACAGTGTGCACGACCGGCCGGGAGTCTCCGGCTTGGGCGAGCACGTCGGCGAGCTGCATGCGGCAGCCGGGGCAGCTCGTGGCCACGACCTCGGCGCCGGTGGCGACGATGTCGGCGGCCTTCCGTGCCCCGATGGCCAGCGAGAGCTCCTGGTGCGTGAGCGAGAACGACCCGGCGCCACCGCAGCAGCGCGAGGGCTCGCGCAAGCGGTGCATCGAGGCGATCAGGTCAGTGTCCTTGCCCGGCTTCGGCGTGTGGATCGACAGGTGGACGATCATCTTGACCTCCGGGGGACGTGGCGGTCCGTCGTTGCGCCGCTCTGGTGCGGCCGTTGGCCGACGACCGCAGGACGGCGGGACTCAGGACCGGCCGGCGTCTCCCAAGATCGCATTCAGCCGGTCGACAAGGCCGGGGAGATCCTCGCGCACCGTCTTCCAGACCAGGGTCATGTCAACGTCGGCGTAGTCGTGGACGACGACATTTCGCATGCCGATCATCTGGCGCCAAGGGACGTCCGGGTTGGCTGCGCGAACCTCATCGGAGACGTTGCGGGCCGCCTGACCGACCAGCTGGATGGCGCGGACCACCGCGAAGCCGACCAGCCGGTCACTGCTGACGGTCTCTCTGCTCAAGCCCTCGGTGAAATCAAGGGCCGCCGTGGCGGCCTCGACCATCTGCCCGACAAAGACACGATCGCGGTCAGGCAGCATAGGCCACCTCGGCAGAGCTCACGATCTTGTCGCGGAAGAAGTGACTCAGGCTGGCCGGTGTGTGCAGGTCGACGGCGCGCCCGACGAGCTCGCTCAGGTCCCTCTGCAGATCGACGAACTCGAAGAGACCGGCATTGGCGTCAGACTCGAACTCGACCAGCACATCCACGTCGCTGTCAGGCCCGAAGTCGTCGCGCACCACGGAGCCGAAGAACGAGAGGCGGCGCACGGCATAGCGACGGCAGAGCCGCGCGATGCTCTCCTCGTCTACCTCGATGCGCAGGCTCATCCTGGGCCTCCTCCCTGTGGCCAGAACCCTTCCCACCGCATTGTACCGTCTGCGCGGTCACGAAGGCGCCGACCGCGGCGCCCTGAGGGGACGTAACACAGAGGATGGTGCGTCATCCCGCACGCTCCGCCCCTGGCCCCACTGCGCGCGTCACGACCCCCGGTCGGCGGCGGCCGCGAGGAGCTCGACGACGTGCGCGACGGGGCGATCCTCGCCCGCCTGGGCGAGCACGTCCGCCAGCTGCATCCTGCAGCCTGGGCAGGCTGTAGCCACGACCTCAGCGCCGGTCTGTGCGATGTCGGCAGCCTTACGCGCCCCGATCGCGATGGAGAGCTCCTGGTGCGTGAGCGAGAACGAGCCCGCGCCGCCGCAGCAGCGCGCGGGCCCGTGCATCTCCGTGAGCCGGACACCAGAGATACCGGTGAGCAGCTCGCGTGGCTGACGCGCCACGCCGAGGCCGCGCGCCAGATGGCAGGGGTCGTGGTAGGTCACCGTCGCTTCGAGACGCCCGGTCGGGGGCTCGATGTGGAGCACGTCCACGAGATAGCTCGTGATGTCGTAGCTGCGCGCCGCGAGGCGCTGCGCCCGCGCGGCGTACCGCGGCTCACCGGCGAGCAGCCGCGGGTACCGGTGGACTAAGGAGCTCGTGCACGTGGGGCACGCGGCTACCAGGACGTCGAACTCGAGCCCTTCGAGCTGGTCGAGCTGCAGACGCGCGAGGTCCCTCGCGCCGGCGGCGTCGCCATGAGCTTCGAGCGGCACCCCGCAGCAGGCCGCCTCGGGCGGAGTGACGACGGAGGCGCCGGCGCGCTCCAGCACCTGGACTGAGGCGTGACCGATGCCGGGATAGACGTAGGTGACCATGCAGCCGGGGAACAGCAGCACGCGCGGCCCCTCCGGCTGGGAGCGCTCCCGTCCCAGACGGGCGCTCGCTGCGGGCGCGTACTCAAACGGCCGCGCGACCAGCGGAGGGTACGCGCGCCTGGCCGCGAGTCCGTACGGAAAGCGCAGGCGGCGCAGATCGCGATCGGCGGCGGGCTTGAAGGCCGCGCCCTGCAGACGGGCGGCGGCGTCGGCGGCGGCCCGCAGGATGCCCGGCCGCTTCACGCCGCCGAACACCGCGCGCTTCACCCACGGCAGCCCCCGCGTCTCGACGATCTGGGCCCGGGCCGCGTTCACGATGTCGACCACCGGTACGCCGGACGGGCACGCCTCTTCGCAGGCCATGCACGTGGTGCACGTCGAGAATGCGGCGGTGGTGTCGGCGTCGACCGGAAGACCGCCACTGAGGATGGCCGCCGCCAGCTGGACCTTGCCTCTCGCCACGCCGGGCTCCGTGCGGGTCTCGGCGTACACCGGGCACACGGCCTGGCAGTTGCCGCAGCGATTGCAGATGGCGACCGCCTCGGCGACCGCGCGGATGGTCGGTAGGTCGCCTGGCGGCCGCTCGGCGCTCACGCCGTGAACTTGCCGGGGTTGAGGATGTCCTGGGGGTCCAGAGCGGCCTTGATGCGACGCGTCAGGTCGAGGCCCCCCTCGCCCAGAGCCCAGCCGAGGTAGGGCGCCTTGGCTGAGCCGATGCCATGCTCGCCGCTGAGCGTGCCCCCCAGATCGAGCGCCGCGCGGAAGATCTCGGCGACAGCTCTGTGGGCGCGCTCCATCAGGTCGGCGTCGTCGGGGTCGACGAGGACGGTCGGATGCAGGTTGCCGTCCCCGGCGTGGCCGACGGTGGCGATCGTCAGGTCGTAGCGCCGGGCGATGTCCTCGATCGCGGCCAGCATCTCGGGGACGCGGCTGCGCGGTACGGTGGCGTCTTCGACGATCGTGCCGCGGCTCTGGCGCGCGAGCGCCGGGTAGGCGGCCCGGCGGGCCGCCCAGAGGCGCTCGCGCGCCTCGTCGTCGGCGGCGCGTTCGACCTCGCCGTGGTGCTCCCGGCAGACCCGCTCCACGAAGTCGGCCTCGCGGGCGACGGCCTCTGGTGGGCCGTCGACCTCGATGAGCAGCATGGCCGCCGCGTCGACCGGCAGGCCGGCGTGCGTGTACTCCTCGACGAGGCGGAGCGTCGTCGCGTCGATGAACTCGAGCGTCGCCGGGACGACGTTGCCGGCGACGATCGCGGCGACGGTGCGCGAGGCATCGCCGCTGCGCGCAAACGCCGCGGTCATGGTGGCGCGCGCCTCCGGCGCGGGGACCAGGCGCACCGTCGCCTCCGTGATCACGCCGAGCGTGCCCTCGGAGCCGACGAAGAGGCCCACCAGGTCGTAGCCGGTCACGTTCTTCGTCGACTTGCCGCCCAGACGCACCACCTGGCCGTCGGCCAGCACGACCTCGAGACCGGTGACGTAGTGCTTGGTGACCCCGTACTTGAGACCGCGCAAGCCGCCGGCACACTCGGCGATGCTGCCGCCCATGGTCGCGACCGCCACCGACCCGGGGTCGGGCGGGTACATGAGGCCGTGCTCGGCGGCTAAGTCGTTGAGACGCTGGATGACGACTCCAGGCTGGACGACTGCGCACTGATTCGCGACGTCAAGCTCGAGCACTGCATCCATGGCAGCGGTGCTCAGCACGATCCCTCCCCGCACGGGGACCGCCCCGCCGCTGAGGCTCGTGCCGGCGCCGCGTGGGTACACCGGCACACCGGCGTCGCAGGCGATGCGCACGACGCACGCCACCTCGTCGGTCGAGGCGGGAAGCACGACGACGTCGGGGACGCGCCCCTCATCACCGGCCGTGGCGTCGTAGGCGTAGCACAGCAGGTCCGCGGCCTTCGACAGTACCCGGTCCTTGGGGAGGGCGCCTTCCAGCGCCCGCATGAGGGCGTTGCTCATGTGGTCTTCAGACCCCCTCCCGCTCTCGGCGCGCCGTCTCCACCAGGTCGTCAAGCCGTCCCAGGGCGTCCGGCTCGAGCCGGTAGGCGCGCTCGCTCTCGCGCAGTTCCTTGGTCTTCTGGGTGGTGCGCTCCAGCAGCGTCGAGCCGCCGACGGCCGCCCAGGCGTCGTACTGGTCCTGGGAGATGAGCTGCGGCATGACGTAGTCGCGCACGTGCTGGCGCGTGTACTTGCGAGCCAGGTGCGTGCCGCCGGGGCCCACGGCGGCGATCTCGTCGACGGCGAGAGCCTGCGTGTCGATGGTCACGCCGTCGAGATACGCCTTCACCCAGCCGACCAGCTCGTCCATGACGACCATAGTCTCGTAGGAGCTCGCCGTTCCGGAAGCGACGTAGCCGATGTCGTGGAGCAGGGTGACGCCGGCTTGCGCCGCGGTCAGAAGGGTCATGCCGGCCTCGAAGGCCCATTGCTCATCGAGCATCAGGGAGTCGGAGCAGCCGCCGTAGCCGAAGGTGGGCAGGCCGTAGTGCCTGGCCAGATCGGCTGAGGCCTGCTGCACCGCCATCTCCTCTGGGGCGCAGTACAGGACGTGCGCGGTGCGCGGGTTCATGGCACCTTGGGCGACTCCGTACACAAACGGCGCCCCAGGCCTCGCGAGTTCAGAGATCACGAGCCCGCTCAGCATCTCCGCGTTGGTGAGGACGAGGCAGCCGGCCCTGGAGGCAGGGGCAGTGGCCCCTTGCAGCAGGGCCGTGGCGTAGACCATGGGCACGCCGAGCTCGGCGCAGCGCACGAGCCGGGCCGCCGAGTGCTCGCCGTGCACGAGTGGCGGCGTCGGCATGGCATACAGGGCCCAGCTGTCGGCGGCGCCGCAGACTGCCGCCATCTCGTGGAAGAGGTCGAGTTCGGCGGCCGACTCGGGCACCATGATGAGCGGCTTGCCGGTCCCGCGTAGCATGGCCGCGAACTGCGCGACGGGCGCGAACGCGGCGGAGAGCTCGTGCGGGTGCGCCATACTCATCACGAAATCGATGTTGGGCAGCTTCTCCTGCACCGCCGCCAGTCCTTCGACGTCGGCCAGCGAGACCGGCCGCCGGTCCTTGGCGCCCGGGCCGAGCAGGAAGAGGCAGTCCGAGCCGGTGCCGTAGTAGACGGGACCGGCCTCCAACGTCAGCCCGCCGGCCCCGGACCGCGACGTCAGCGGCACGCTACGGGGCGCGGCGGCCAGCGCTTCGTCGACCAAGCCGGCCGGGATCCGCACACGCGTGCCGTCGACCTGCGCGCCCGCCTTCTCAAGCAGCGCGAGGGCGCGCTGGTGCTGCACTTCAACGCCGGTCTTCCCGAGGACCTCGATGGTGGCAGCGTGCACCGCGGCGCAGCCGGCCTCGTCGAGCGCCGTGGTGCGGAGCCTGTACTGGGTCATCTGGATCCTCCTTGGGGGTCCCGCAAGGGTCACTTCACGCCGGCGCGCCCTCATGGCTCTTTCTCCTCGACGACGGCGACAACGGGTCCACGTCATTGTACGCTCGACGCGGACGACCGGCACCGGCCCACGCCAGGAGGACCCATGAGCGAGAAGCGCTCCATCAAGATCCGCGTCATCAAGCCCGAGGATGTGATCTGGGAAGAGGCCCTGCACAAGCCTGAGGAGACCGAAGCGCCGGGCGAGGAGTTCACCGCCGCGCGCTCTGTGGACGACAAGTTCAGCTTCGGCCTCTGGCAACGCGACGCGCAAAGCCGGTACTTCGAGCGCCAGTATCACGAGATCGCCTACATCATCGAGGGCCAGGTGGAGATCACCGACGACGACGGCGAACGTCTCGTCGCCGGCCCCGGCGACATCCTCATCACCCCGCAAGGCAGCAAGGGCTACTGGAAGAACCTCACCCCGGTCAAGAAGGT
>Ga0209254_10002036_pt1 | contig 18338 bp, 17 predicted proteins | sample FrelakmetDIP11DI_FD_187148 | JGI IMG/M metagenome (GOLD analysis project Ga0209254, IMG submission 187148) | Freshwater lake sediment microbial communities from the University of Notre Dame, USA, for methane emissions studies - DIP11 DI (SPAdes)... | ecosystem: Environmental > Aquatic >...
ATTCTGCATTTCAGGATCCATCGAGAGAATGGCTCAACTGCTCGCGCTGCGAAAAATGCCTGCGAACCATGATCCCAATTTATGCCCTGGATAGGATGGCGCGATTCGGGACTTTTTCAAAACCGCTAAGGTCAAATTATGAAGGTCTTTTGTGGGCTAGGAAATTCAGTCCCTATCCTGGTTTTGTAACTGAAATCAATCCCTTTGTCAGGCAGCATAAAGTGGGTATGGTTCCCTGGTTGCGAGTCGCTGCCGTATTAGGCATGATACGCTATCAATTCTTAAAGCTGATCCCTCGAAAAGTCAAGCTGTGGACGCAAAGATTCGGATATTTCATTGATCCATTTGACCAAAAAGACACTTTTGAGAATTTAGAGGTAATACAGCTTATTGAATCTAGTCATTGAAGAAGGCAGGCAATCCCTGGCTCAATCTCTTTTATTCACCAACTGAGATAGTATGTCGAGCAAGCTCTTGACCTTCTCTTTTTCCTCACTCGCCAGTACGAATTGGTATACAAACAGAAAATATACAAGTGTTATTACCATTCCTTCCAGGATCAGCTGTATCAGACTCGTCGTCGGAAGAAATACGGTAATGGAATACGATACAGCTGCCACACCAACCATCACTGCATAGATGGGGAACAGGCGTACGATGTAGCGCCACCATTCATAACCCATGATTCGAGCTGTGTAGATCGGCGCGAATATGGAATAATAACCTGTCAGGGTTAACGCACCGGCGATTGCTATGCCCATCGTACCAAACCAACGAGCAAATAGAGCCATCAAGAATACGTTGAGGGTACCTAAGCAAAAAGCCACGATGGCTGGAATGCGCAACTTGTTAAAGGATATTTGAATGTTAAAGTAGGGACCGACGATCAGGTTCGACACCAGGTGAATGGTCAAACAAATCAACACCCCGCTCATCACTTTAAACTCTGGCCCCAACCAGAAGAAGAGAAATGGCCCAGCCACACCGCACACGAAACCAACCGGTAGCGCCACCGTTAATCCGATAACTTTCGTGGAGATCTTGACTATCGAATCCATTCCCTGGTAATCAGACTTACTGTACCTGGACAGGATAGATGGACCCCACACGCCGCCAACTGCCATGGATAACACCCGCAAGTTCTTCGAAATGACCAACAAAGCGCCATACATCCCCGCCAGGCGTAGATCCAGAACCCGGTTCGCAACCAGCATGTCTGTATTCAAGAAGAAGATAAAGCCGACTTGGTAGAGATATGTCCAGGAGCTGGTTCGGAAAAGCATCCCTAAGAATTCTTTACGAAAGCTAGCGAGTTTTAGGTGCAATATAGGTAACAGCTCTTTCCATAAGATAAAATCTCCAAAGAAGCCTGACATCGCGGCAATCAAAGCACCCACGCCAACGTATGCGATCATAGGTTGTTTCAGATTGAAGAGAAGCACAATAACTCCAATCTGGACCAGGCGCTCAATAAAAATGACGATGTTCCTCAGGTCAAATCGGTTCTTTGCAAATGTAGCTACTTTAAAATTGATGCTCAGAATAGAAAGAAGAAAGGCTGCCAGAACCCCAAAGAACAATAATTGGATTTGCTTATCCTCGCCGTGTGGAATTGAAAAAATTACCGGCGCAAGCAATGCCAAGGCAGCACCGATAGGGATTGTTGCGGAAACCAGCAGTGATGTACTGATGAACATTGTATTGAAGACCTGGTTTGCACGTTCGACCAACCCTTTTTCCAGCTCTACGGTGATATAACGACTGGTAGAAATGTTGAGGGAGCTAGTGATAATACTTAAAAAACCAGTCAGAGAATTGGCTAAAGGAATAAATCCAAACAATTCGATGCCAATATTTCGTAGGAGATAGGGTGTATACCAAAAGCTAACCAGGAGCTCCGCAGCAAATAATGTGAGATTTGATAGGATGTTGCTGGCGGTGCGAAATAGACCAAAATCGCTGCGATTTTCATCCACCCAGCACCGTCCCTACCACCCGAGTTGAACTTTCATCTTGTGGATAAACTCCCTATAACGTTCTTTCATCAATAGAATGGTTAATTCAACTCTGGGTTTGATGTCCGATTCCCAATCCTTCTCCAATTCATTTGCAAGCTGAAGCATTTTGGACGGATTGAAACCGCTTTTCCCCGAATTTGTATAACATTGCGTTAGATTAAAATCGACCAGGAGGTCATAAACTTTACTTTGTGCAATTGGTAAATGCTTATCTTTCTCCAGGCTGATAAATGGAATACCGCTTTTTAGGCAGAACAATGTACCGTGAAAACGATCGGTGAAACAGAAGGATAAGTAACGTAGAGTCTTAGCCCACTCGAAAGGCGTCAGTAGATGCCCCAGGTTAAGATCCGCGAAGCGATTGTACATGCTCAATGCCAGGATTTGGTATCCTTTAGCCCGATAATTTGCGCATATTCTTTTTGAAAGCTCATCATCCCCAAATAACATCAGACCAACCAGCGGTCGGTTAAAATCAACCCCGAGAGAGGTCAATTTTTCTACGACACTGGTATCAACAAATTCAAACAAAAATGTAGGATCGGGTATTCGCTCCACCAGACCGTCTTCGCGTTTTCGATGTTTAGTTACCATACCATATGTGAAACGGTCGCGGGCGCCAATCACGTCAAAACCGTTCAAGCATCCTGTGATTTGGCGCGAATAACGCTGGATTAATGCCAGGTCGGAGTTATATGCAGACACACCAAGGGCGATTTTTGGGATGGTTGATTCACTGGGCAGCCAGTAAATATTGGGGAACGAAGGGCGTTCTATGCTGTGGACGATGCACCACACATCCATGCCAACCACTATCGCATGATAATGATCATAAATATAATTGAGTAATTGGGTCTGATTTGTATGGTGGGGAAAATCAGGGTCTAAATCCAGGTGTCTCTCAAGGATGCTATCCCAAAGCCGTGCCCTTTTATAATAGAACAGAGGAATACTCGGAAGGAGTTTGAATCGTTTAAGATATTCGTACGTATCCAAGCGGATTGATTTATAATCGATTATCTTAACATCAGAACCTGGAAATTCCTCTTTCAGCAGTTTTGCAAGCCCATAGGCAAATAGGAAAGCGCCATTGTTGTGAATGTAGTGATAGGACAAGATACAGATTTTAGAAGCCAAACCAGCGCAATCCTTCCATCCCGAGGTCTTCGATCATGAGAATTGGGATCTCAACACGCGGTCTAAACCAGGGTTCGTATGCGATCTCGTCAATTGTATCCCATCTCAGCACTGAGATCATAGAATTAGCAGAAGATCGCCACGAGATTTATATCTATTTAAACGATCCCAATTATATTCAGTTATTTAACGCGCCTGCTCAAAAACGCTGTATCAAGCTTAGAAACCGTTTTCTTTGGGATCAGGTCTGGCTGCCGCAAGCTATGAAAAAGGATAAATTGGATATAGCGCTGTTTATGAAAGGCACAATGCCCGTTTTACTGCCATGTCCTGGTGCAGTAATCATTCACGATCTGGGCTATTTCGACAACCGCCTGCAACCGTACCGATTCTTGGAAACGATTTATATGAAATTTATGATGGTGCAAGCTGCCCAAAAAGCAAATCACATCTTTGCTGATTCAGAGTATACACGTGCAGAAGCGATACGAATCTTCGATATAGAACCGCAAAAAGTTATAGTTTGCTACCAAAACTGTTCTCCTATTTTCAAGACCATCAACAATAAAGATCAGCTTGAGGCGGTCAGAACCCGGTATTGTTTACCGGTTAAGTTCATGTTCAGTCCGATTTCATTGTCCCCTCGTAAGAATTTAGGTCGGATCTTGGATGCTTTCGATCAAATCAAAGACCAAATTCCGCACCACATCGTTTTTACTGGTGGGCAATCGTGGAGACATAAAGACTTAATCCGACGGATCAATTCAGAATCGTCTGACCGGATAATGCTATTAGGAGATGTGCCACAAGAAGATATGCCATCATTGTACAACCTGGCCGGTTTTATGCTTTACCCCTCGTTACTAGAAGGCTTTGGATTGCCAGTGCTAGAATCGTTCCGCTGTGGATGCCCGGTGTTGACATCCAACATCAGCTCTCTCCCAGAGGTGGCCGATGAAGCCGCTTACCTGGTAGACCCTTATAACACCGATCAAATTGTTGAAGGCATGCTGAGGCTGGCGACGGATAATGAGTTGCGCAGGGAATTGATAGATAAGGGGCAACATCGTGCTGAGCTTTTTTCCTGGAATCAGACGGCTAGGATTATACTGAACGCGATAGAAGCGCACCCATGACCGGAAGCGGTGTAAAGGCTTCCCTGGAACCATCAAAGGGAATTATCCTGGAATACCCATTAAGGATGTCGGAAAGGTGATAATGTTGTTTAGTGCTGGATAATCCATAATCATGGAATCTATTCTACTCCCTGAGATGTATTTGGAGCAAAAAAAGCCGCCAGTGATGGCGGCTTAATCCTTGGATCAAAAAGAACGATGTATGGTCGAATATGTTTGATCAAATCCTGTATGCCTGGTGTTTTAATAACTTAACACTAAGCAGTTCACCGACTAAAACAACGGGAGTTGTTTCGCTGGCTATCAGGTAAGGGTAAATGCTGGAAGTTCGGGCGCGATGGTTTCTATTGAGTGGACCAGCAAGGAAGAAGGCGCTGACCAAAATAGTTAGCACCAGGGCTACTAATATAACAGTACGAAATCCGACGGAAAATTTGGTGTTCATGGCTCACTATCCTTTCAAAATAAATCAAGCACTAATCAAATCGAAATTATTATCAGATAATTAGGATATAATTTATCCTAATATAATTAGTATAGCACATTTGATTTCTTAAGTCAAGGGTTTTGAAGGCAGATTTCTGTCAGATTCTATTTTATTTTAGGAATAAACCTCGGATAGGTTCCCCAACCAATATGGCTGGTTTACAAACAGGTTCGCGGGGTGACGGTGATAGAATCTGGGTGAGATCATGATGAAACGATAAGAGGTGAAAATGAAGCGAGTTTGTATTGTGGGAGCTTCCGGGAAGCTCGGGCAGTATATGGTACAGCACATGCTGGATCGGGGATACGAGGTGGTTGGCGTGTGTCGAGAGCGGAGCTTGGGGAAGCTCGAGAGGTTCAGGGGGCGCATCACCATCGTTCCCGGAGCCACGAACGACCGAGAGGTCATCAAAAAAGCAGTCGCAGGTTGTGACGGAGTGCTCACCGTGCTGGTGCCCTGGGGAGCACACCATTACTCGTCGGGAACCGCCCAGGCGGTGCTCGACTATGCAGAACCCGGGGCGCGCCTCATCTATTCTTGCGGCTGGCATATCACGCGAGACGGCAAGGACGTCTATCCAAAATCCTTAGCAAGGGAGGAGAAGATAGCTCGCTGGATTGGCCACTTGACCCGCATAGTGGATATCGATGACCAGGTGGAAGCGTGCCGGCGGGTGTTTGCCAGCGACACCCTATGGACGGTAGTGCGGGGAAGCGATCTCGAAGAGGGTGAGAGCCAGGGATTGCCAGTATGGAGCAGGCATGTAGGCGACCCTATCCTGGAGAGCAACATTACCCGTCGCGTGGACTATGCCCTCTTCATGGTGGCAGCCCTGGAGAATGACGAGCTGATTCACGAGGCGCCCGCCATTGTAGGCTGCCAAACCCCCTCTGCTCTGGCTTTCAAAGCAAGAAGTTAAGGTCTAAGAGTTGGGTTGGCGAGGTTTGGTCACAGTCTGTATGAGAATTAAAATGATACGTAGATTGACATCGATTTACGGCTGAGGTGCTTTCCTTTCATTCTGTTGAATGGGGAGATGAATACCAATAGATCCTTCACTTCGTTCAGAGGTTGTGAAATAATCCCATTTTATCACTCTGAACGAAGTGAAGAGTCTTTAATGGAGATGAATAAATCCTTCGCTTCGCTCAAGATGACCGGTGATTTTTTTCACAACCTTTCAGGGTGACATTCGGAGAAGGTCGAGGTTACAAGGCTGAGGTTGTCGAGAGAAGAAAGGAACTCTGCTAATGATTCATGCGGATTTTTGCATAGGTAGCATCAACCTGATTATAAATACCCTTTGTCGCTCGCAAGCTGTATTCTAATAAAGCTGTAAATCTCGTTCATTGCCTGGGTCGCCTCTGGGAAAAGTGGAGCGCACACTGGATAGCAATGGAACAGCCCCTCTCCAATTCTCAGTGTAACTTCCACACCAGCTGCTTTCGCCTTTTCTGCAAATCTTACCGAATCGTCGTAAAGGATTTCATCCCCACCGACAAAGATGAGCAGAGGTGGAAGATTATGCAGATCACCGTACAGAGGGGAGATCCACGGTAAACCAGGGTCATGCTCACCAACGTAGTGCTTGCTGAATGCAGTCCACGACCCCTCGGGTGAAAGGCATTTCCTGGCATTGCTTCGATAGGAGTCCCCGCTGCATCGAAGATCGGTCCAGGGAGAGAGCGCCACGGCTGTCGCAGGAAGTGGGATGCCCTGGTCTCTGAGGGCAAGTAACGCGGCCAGGCAAAGACCTCCGCCAGCCGAATCTCCAGCGAATGCAATATTAGTAGGCAGGACACCCTGGGCAAGAAGCCATTGATAGGCTTTGACTGTATCCTCGAGAGCCGCAGGATAAGTATGCTCAGGCGCGAGATGATATTCAAACTGCAAGGCACAGAGGTTGGTTCCTTCAACGAACTTGGAGACGTGGATCCGGTGATCAGAACAGGATCCGGAGACATACCCACCGCCGTGAATGAAAAAGATCACTCTGTCTTTTGTCGCACCAGCAGGTATCAGCCACTCGGCTCTGAGATCATCAATCCTGACAGGCACCACTTCTATTCCCTCAGGAATCTTACCGAATCGTTTTGCACCTTCTTCGCACTGTTCCCGAAAACGAAGAATCGATTCGGTCGTGTTCCAATCAATGGCTTCTTTCTTAAATTGGAAGCGCAGCAGGTTGCGATGTTTCATCCCGAATAGAACCAGACGACTTCTTAGACTTGGCACTCATTTCTCCTTTTGTTTATTGACAATTTGTAAGAAGAGTGGCATTTTACCAGAATATGCAGTTTAGCTGTAGACAAGTGCTGATAGCCAGTGCTGGTAGGAATGAGCGATTTAAGCTTGAGAGGGATATGATGGACCGCAGAAAAATGCAGGTTCTATGGGTGAACACAGATGGAGCATGAGAATAGATGATACAATCATCGCGCCGGTTTAGAAGCAACCCTACCTTATTTTGATTAGCACAGGAGAAGACGTGACAGACCCCGATCTTTTTGTTTATAAAATTTAACCCTCTCGACCGGAGATGCTGTTGGAAGGCGCCACCCCTGATGAGGAGAGGATCGTCTCGGAGCACTTCAGCTACCTGGAAAAACTAACTCATTCGGATGTAGTCTTTCTCGCCGGACGAACTCTCAACTCCGATTACAGCGCTTTTGGCATAGTCATCTTTCGTGCAGATTCAGAACAGGCAGCACACCAGGTCATGCTAAACGATCCTGCTATCAAGACTCGGGTCATGCGAGCGGAGCTCCACCCCTTCCGGATCTCATTGCTTGGGGAGTTGGACAAATCCTGACGAACCCCCTTTCTGAAGCAGTAGGTCGGGGTAGGACAGGGGCTACCTGTCTCATCTGAGATAGTAAACTCGACTGTCCGTGTTCGACAAAGGAGTAAACCATGAATAAGATTTCCTTTTTACTGATCATCCTCACCCTTTTTGGCTGCTCAATACCAATCCAAACCTCCGAGCCAGTCATAGAGAGTCCGGAAGTGATTATGGCGAACCCGGCCTCAGAGAACTGCAAAACAAAAGGTGGAACTCTGACCATTGAGACGCGGGGAGATGGCGGGCAGTACGGAATTTGTTACTTTGAAGACAACCAGCAGTGTGAAGAATGGGCTTTGATGAACGATAAATGCCCGGTGGGAGGTCTCAAAGTGACCGGTTATGTCACCAAGGCTGCCCAATTTTGCGTTATCTCAGGCGGCGACTACGCCATCACGGGAAATAACGACACGGAGGACGAGCAAGGAACCTGTACGTTTGAGAATGGCTCTGTTTGTGAGGTATGGGACTTTTACAATGGAATTTGTAGCTCTGACCAGCCTTCTCCACCATCACCAGTTGCCCCATTGGGAGGCAGTCCTGGTCAGCTGGTGTTTGACTCAACCCGAGGAGGTGCCTATCGAGACCTCTATGTGATGAATAGCGATGGCTCGGGTGTAACCCGCCTGACCGAGGGGGAATCAAACAGCTTTGCCGGTCCCTGGTCTCCGGATGGCCAGCGGATCCTCTTTACTGGTTTCGGTCCAGTGAACAGCTTCTTTGCTTCGATTCTTGCTGATGGCAGTGAACAGACCACCCTGGATGACATCCAGGGGTCAGACGAAGGCTTTCCAGATTGGTCTCCAGATGGCCAGAAAATTGTTTTTACATCACGCAGGGACGGGAACAACGAGATCTATATCATGAACGCCGAAGGGACGAATCCCGTCCGCCTGACAGAACAACCTGGAGATGACTTCGCCCCTAGCTGGTCGCCTGATGGTGCGCAAATTGTGTTTGTATCTGACCGCGGCCAATCACCGGGGATCTACGATCTTTACATCATGAACGCCGATGGGAGCGGAGCCAGGCGACTGACCAATGACACAGCCATCGATTATTCGCCAGACTGGTCGCCGGATGGGAAGGTGATCGCCTTCCGCTCGCACCACGATGGGCCGGGAGATATTTATTTGATCAACGTGGATGGCAGCGACCTGCTTAACCTGACGGACCATCCCTCCGAGGACTGGGCGCCAAGCTGGTCACCGGATGGCAGCCTGATCGCTTTTCAGACTGACCGGGACGGTAACTGGGAGATCTACCAGATGAGAGTGGATGGATCGGGATTTGTAAACCTTACAATCAATCCAGCCGACGATCAATTGCCCTATTGGCGACCTCAGTGATAGACGGATAGATATTTAGATCAAGACTCCAAAAAAGGCTTTATAGTATATTTTTCTATCCATTTGAGCAAGATTCGGGTGGTAATTTGTGATTGGTTTAGTTAAAATGGGTGGAATTCTTTCTGGAGGATCAATCTATTGATTGCGACTATCAACAAATTTCAACAGCTTGCGGTGGATTACCAGGTAATCGAGCAGGCGCTGGTGTACCTGGAAAAACATTACACCCAACAGCCTTCCCTGGAAGAGCTATCTGCTCAGGTGGGATTGAGCGAATACCATTTTCAACGCCTGTTCACGCGCTGGGTCGGGATAAGCCCGAAGCGTTTTCTTCAATATTTGACCAAGGAACACGCCTGCATGCTTTTAGACCGCTCGGTATCTGTGCTTGAGGCTTCCTACCAAACCGGTCTCTCCAGCCCAGGTAGGCTTCACGATCTATTTGTGAGCCTGGAAGCGGTCACCCCGGGCGAATACAAGCAGCATGGGGTTGGGCTTGAGATCGTATACGGCTTTCACGATAGCCCGTTCGGAGAATGTATGCTGGCGCTGACCGACCGGGGGATTTGCGGAATGGCGTTTGTGTCTGGGGGTGATCGAGATGACCCTGTGAACGATTTGCGACGGCGCTGGACGAATGCGAGATTGATCAAGGATACGCTACGGACTTCCCCGTTCGTCAATTTAATCTTCTCTGCCAGCTCTGAAGGATCTTTAGATCCTCTCAGGCTTTATCTCAATGGCACCAATTTCCAGGTTAAAGTGTGGGAAGCTCTACTCCGCATCCCCCAAGGGAATGTGGTGACCTATGAAGAGATTGCTGGTTACCTTGGAAAATCCAATGCAGCTCGAGCAGTCGGTCGGGCGGTGGCGACCAATCCTATCTCTTATATTATCCCCTGTCACCGGGTGATTCGCAAGATGGGACTTTTCGGCGGTTACCGCTGGGGAACCGCCCGGAAGAAGGCTATGCTTGGATGGGAGATGGCAAAGGCGGGGGAATTCACCATAAGCCAGGTGGCGCTGTGAAAGCTAAAATCTGGCTGGCTTTACTGGCAATCTACATTATCTGGGGATCCACTTATTTGGCGATCCGGTTTGCCGTGGAGACTATCCCACCCTTCTTGATGGCTTCGACGCGCATGCTGGTGGCGGGGCTAATCCTCTATGCCTGGATGCGCATAGCCGGTATTCCTAGGCCAACCTCCGATCAATGGAAAGCAGCAGGGGTCACGGGTTTGTTTCTGCTCCTGGGAGGCAATGGATTGGTCTCCTGGGCAGAACAAAGGGTGGCATCAAGCGTGGCAGCACTGATCATTGGGTCTATGCCTCTGTGGATCGTGCTGGTGGATGCAGTACGACCTGGAGGGATCCGACCTTCCGCAGTGATGGTCATCGGTGTCTTGGTTGGATTCCTGGGAGTGGTGATCCTAATCAATCCGTTTAAAACCATGGGAGCTGGCGAAAAGGTAGATTTGATTGGCGCCATCGCGCTTCTCATGGCAGCCTTGTTTTGGTCGATCGGATCGATTTATGGTAGAGAGAACTACAACAGGATGCCAAGGCAGCCATTGTTGACCTCTGGAATGCAGATGCTAGTGGGTGGAGCTGGCCTTCTGGCGATGGGAACCATCACCGGCGAGTGGGGTCGGCTCGACCTGGCGAGTATATCCAGCAGATCTATTATTGCTCTGGTTTACCTGACAATTTTCGGCTCCATTATCGCGTTCGCCTGCTATTCCTGGTTACTGGGCGCTGCGCCGACTCCCTTGGTGGCGACATATGCCTATGTCAATCCTCTGGTGGCGGTGATGTTGGGGAGTTTGCTGGCTCAAGAGCCAATCAATGCGAATATCTTGATCTCCACAGCCCTGATCGTAGGCGCAGTGGTATTAATCAACATGGCACGTTGGACAAACGTGTTAGGTAGACGAAAAGCATTTTAATCAGAGCGACTAAGATTCGGATTCTTTCGGAGGGACGTTTAGAAGTGGATGAACATCTTGCCATAATTGAGGAAAATCGAGTACGTCGGCAAACGCTTTAACCCACTGCTCGATGTGACCGATATCGAGGTCGGGGTGTTTTTCCACAACGGCTTGAATATCAAGTAAGTCTTTGGGGCGATGGGCAACGGCTTTAATGATGATCAAATCTTCCGGGGTAGGTAGTCGCAGAGAGAGTGTTCCTAGTTTATAAACAACACTGCGTTTGACCATTTCCTCTTCAAATGGTAATATCCCAAGGGATATGTCGATATTCGTATCGCTAGAAGTATGTCTTAAAAGCAATACGCGGTTCTTTCGAGCAAAATCACCAGCTCCTTCTATACGTGGTTCAAACCCTTCGATTCTGGCAGTTCTTAAAAAACTGGGGATATCTAAGATCGAAAGCAGAAACATCGCGTCGATATCTACGGTCAGCCGTGGTTTTCCCAGGAGGCTTGCGGCAATGCCACCGATGATAACGCCTTGATCGTTATAGCGAGAAAGTAGATGTTGCAAAGAAGCCAGTGGAGACAGCAAATCTTCAATATCGTTTGGCAATGTTATTTTCCTTCTTTAATCTTTGCCCATCGTGTAAAAACTTCTATCTCACTTTCGTCTGGTTCAAAGGAGAAACCCAAACCTTTTGCTAATCTCCAGATGGCGTTGAGCTGCCTTAAACAAATCTCCATAGAGGCCGATCGCAACTCCTGGCGCTCGATTTCCTCCACAGCTTTCCATCGATTGAGGTAAAAACCAATATCACCGACGTCCATATAGCAAGAATTATAGCACGGAGGGATTGGGACAGTCTTTCATGGGAAAGCTATAGGTGGCAGGGAATACTCAAATAGAATAATCATCTATTATGTACTTGGTTAGGGTTAGAATATCTCTGAGGAGCAAACATGGAAACCAGTCGACAAGCACAGGATCTCAATAATAAGCCTCTGAGGGCATTCAAAGCGTTCTTTGGATCCCTTAGTTCACCAACGCTTGAAAGTATAATGGGAGTCTACTGGTCCGAGTTCACCGGACCGGGGTGGCTCCGGAGTATTGCCCCTCCTGGACTGGGACTCCTGGGATTAGGAGGTTGGAGGGGAAAGGAGTTTGCCGGAGATAGCACCGGAATTAACCTGGTGATGCGAAAAGGAGGGCTTCAGAAAATACTTCCAGTGCGGATGTTTGAGTCTGGCTCGTTAGCGGACGGAAAGCCCTGCCTGGCGATCCATTACAGCGAAGGATGCCCGTTTCCTTGGCCTTACGTCATCGATGAGCTGAGGCTGCTAGATGAGACTTGCCTACTGGGTTTAACCATGATCAATATAGGAATCCTTCGAAAATTGGCGTTGCCTTTCCTATTGCATTCGGGGGAGGTAAGCGATGGACTATGATGTCTTGATAGTTGGGAGCGGGTTTGGAGGCAGTGTGGGAGCCCTGCGTCTGGCGGAGAAGGGCTACCGGGTGGGCGTCCTGGAGCAGGGGCGGGAGGTCAGCACGGAGGATCTTGAGCGATCTATGAATTCACCACGAGGCCTGTTTTGGATGCCATCGTTGGGGATGAAGGGCATCTTCACCCAAACCTTCTTCCGCCATGTCAACATTGTGGGCGGTGTTGGTGTGGGTGGTGGAAGCCTGGTGTACGCAGCGGTGCTGCTGGAGCCTGGAAAGGGTTTCTTCCAAGACCCTGCCTGGTGCGGTTTGGGTGTGGATTGGGAGAGCGAGTTGAAGCCGCACTACCAGACTGCCAGTCGGATGTTGGGACGGACCATGAACTCATTTTTCTCCCAGCAGGACGAGTACTTGAAAAAAACCGCCCAAGCCATGGGTGCAGGAGAGACCTTTGGCCCGATTCCCCTGGGTATCTATTTTGGACAGGAAGGAAAAACTTCGTCAGATCCCTTCTTCGATGGTCGAGGACCAGAACGAACCGGTTGTAAGCTGTGCGGCGCTTGCCTGGGAGGGTGCCCGTACGGAGCCAAGAACTCGCTAGACCTGAACTACCTTTACCTGGCAAAAAACCTGGGAGTCGGGATTTTCTCTGAGCACAGAGTGACCCTGGTCCGACCATTGGAAGGGGGCGGGTTTGAGCTGGAGATGGTAAATCCGCTAAGACGAGGGGAGAAGATTCAACCGATGAGAGCCAGAAAAGTAGTGCTGGCGGCTGGGGTTCTGGGAACACTGGCATTACTTTTTCGATGCCGGGATGAATTCAAAACGCTACCAAACCTCTCACCCCAATTGGGAAAGCTGGTACGCACCAACAGCGAAGCCATCCTGGGAGTCCATTCGAATAATCCTGATGCGGATTTGACTCGCGGACCGGCGATTTCCTCCCATTTCTACCCGGATGATCACACTCACATCACCCAAAACCGCTTACCGCCCAGCTACGACTTCATGAAGTTTTACTCAGGACCTCTAGTAGAGGGAGGCAACTCCAGGCAAAGGGCGTTACAAGCAATTCTTAAATTTGTTGGCACACCGGCGTATTTCACCGGTTTTTTCAAGAGCAGCTGGCATAAACGAATTACACTGCTGTCTGTAATGCAGCAGATGGATAATCAGATCGCATTATGCTATAGACGAAGCCTGTTCTCCGGATTCCGGAAGGGCTTACAATCTTCCCTACCTTCGGGTGGTAGTGTGCCAGCGTATCTACCAGTGGGGAACCGTGCCGCGCAGCTTTTTGGGGAAGTGTCCGACGGTGTTCCACATAACTCCCTTTTGGAGAGCGTCTTTAACATGTCAGTCACCGCGCACATCTTGGGAGGGGCCCAGATCGGAGGAGATCCATCCCGCGGGGTGATTGACGTGAATCACCAGGTGTTCGGATACCCGGGATTGTACGTGGTGGACGGCTCAGCGATCCCAGTTAACGTAGGAGTCAATCCCAGCCTGACTATCATCGCTCTGGCAGAACGCGCCATGAGCCAGGAGGATTGGGAGTAAACGAAGTTCGGTTTACTCTTAAGGCTCCTCGATAGTGACTATCGGAGACTCAGTTTCCGCAGTAGGTGCGGAATCCCCTTCGCAGAATTCCCTGGCACGGTAAGCCACCCATATGGCACCCAAGCCCCAGGCTGTGACCAGCACGCCAGTAACCCAGCCCACCATGGGGATTGAGCGAAGCAAGGAATAGATCAATAAACCGACTGCTAAAGCCAGGAACTTGGGCAGATTGGCTTTAGGTGCCAGCTTCTCAAACAACCAGACGCCCACCAGGTACGCCACAATTAGCTTTGTTCCGTACGTCGCTATGATCCAGATTGAAGCCAGGAAGAAACCCAGGGCTGAGAATGAAAGCAGCCAGAATGCCAGGGTGAAATCCCAGAGACCCAGGAAACCGATCCAGAGCCCCAGCACGAACACCAGGCTGGCTACCAGGAAAACTACCAGGGTTACATTTGCCAGAATGAATATTCCCAGCAAACCATAGCCCAGGGAGGCAAGTGGGTGAGATCTAAGGTAACGTGCTGATTGGGAAAGCGGTTTATGAAAAAGCCAGATCACAATCAAGCCCAGCACCAGCAGCAGTCCAAATTGGCGAAGAAGGTCAAGCCCCCATTCTGCCAGGCGTTCAGTATCGATTCCACCGGTTTTAACCGGTTCCTGTAGAAGATAAGTAAACAGCCAGGCACTCCCTATTCCCGCGCCCACCGAAGGAGTAGCAAATCCAATAGGTTGAAGCATCCATTCGGGAAAGTCAATCACTCCGCTCAGGTTTTGAATGACAAACTGAATCAGATTCAGGATGCCAATCATGGCATTAGTATTCCGTCCGATCTGTCCTGAAATCTTAGCGTCCAGGCAAATGGTGTTCAAGTCACGCTGAATCTGGGCGCCTTCCTGGGCAGTAAAAGTCCCACCAATGAAATAGAGGTTACGTTCCAGGACGGAGTCTGGTCCAAGGGCCAGTGCTAGTGCAGCTGAGTAAGCGGTGCCACTCACCTTGCCATTGATTTCTACGCTCTGTCCTGCTGTGAACAAACTTCCATTGACGTCTCCATTGATGACCACTCGATTACCAAGAGCAAAAACATCCCCGTTCACCGTCCCATCAATGGAAATTAGTTGTTGGGCGATGAAGACATCATTATCGATAGTTTGCCCAGTTTGTAGTGAATCAAGGTCGGTGAGTTCACGGGCTTTTACAAAATGGTAGAAACCAGAGGATATGAGTATAGAAGCGGCAAGCAAAATACCTAGAATGGAACGATATTGAATTCGAATGTTCATCTGCAATTTCCTTTCTAAATAAATATATCAGAATTACAAATATTATGGGTATTTCTGAAGGGTATCCAAAAAGAACGTATTTTTCAGAGATCTTCTAATGAAGACCTTCAAGCCTACTATAAAGGAGATTCAATTAATAGAAAATTCACTCCTCTTGGGATTGTTAATCAAAAAGTCCGTTTCGCCAATAATCCTCGAACATGATGATTCGAGAGCGGATGTACCAGCGATCCGGATCAGCTTCTTCTCGCCGTTCTTTGACCAATTTCATGGCGTCGCTGGACGAATATCCCATACCAATGAGTATGCAGCAAGCCATGGCGACGCTTCGATGCCTTCCAACTCTACAGTGAACTAATACTTTTCCACCTCCTTCAATGACCGGAAGCGCGGTTTTTACACCACGGTATAAAGTATTCAATGGCATGAGCAATATTGGATTATCAAAAGTGGGAAGCCAGAGCAATTGTACTGGGGTTTTACCTAATGATCTAGATGGTCGCAACCAGTGCATGGAAAGGATCAGGCGAACACCTAAAGACTGGATTTCTTCTGCGTGTTCTCCTTTTGGCCAGGCGGAGATGAATAAATAATCGTTAATTAAAGAAATGTCGTGGAAATTTGTCTGAACACTCATATGGGTAAATAAGTTCGGCGAGTTAGAATCTAATTATAAATTACCATCAGCAATAATTTTCTGAAAGAGAAAATTAACTAGAGAAACCTAATTATAAACAAAATTTTGAACCAGGCTATACAGATCTACAGCATATGGTTAACCACTAATTTTTTGGATTCTGATATCTAACCAGGTTTGTGCATCTCTATACCAACTTGACTCAGGGCGTGATATATAGATTCGTTGATTTTGTCGAAGCTGCTCCGTGAGTCAACGTTAGACTCAATCCACCAGTTAATCTGTAGAGTCATGGATGAGCTTCCAACCTCCTTGAAATGCACATCCACAGGTTTCTCCGCTATTACTCCATCTACTTTTCTCACCGCTTGTGTGATCACCTGGCGGACTTTCTCTAAATCTGAACCATAAGGCACCCCAATCTCGATTTGTAATCGGCATCTGGGGTCAGGATAGGTGTAATTTATGACCTGGCTTTTACTTATATTTGAATTCGGGACAATTACCATGCGATTATCCGGTGTTCGAATGCGTGTTGTGCGTAAACCGATATCAACCACTTCTCCCCAAGTGTCTAAACCTTGAATTTGTATTTGGTCACCTATTCGAAAGGGTTGGTCCATTAAAATGATAATACCGCTGATCATATTACCGAGCGTATCTTGTGCAGCCAGGGATAGTGCCAGACCTCCGATTCCCAATGCGGTTAATAATCCCGACACATTAATCCCATACCTTTGTAGTATTACTAATAAACTTGTTACAAAGATAATGAATCGCAGAACACGTTGTACGAGCACCAGAACCGTATCCGTATTCACCACTTTGGACTGTTCCTCAACTTTTTTTCGATACCATTGCCCACCAATGTCGACCGCTTTCCACAGCATTATGGCAATTGTCATCACCACTAAGCCAAAATACACCTGAATCAAGAATTGTTTCAATACTGGAGTCAGAAATTGGAGACGAATGGTTGCGAGATATAAACCCAGAATTCCTGCTAGCCACCTTATTTGCGGTTTTATGGATACAAAGAATAGATTGTCGAACTCGGAGGGAGTTTTCCTGACCAATTTATATAAACCTGAAGTTACGAAATTTCCAAGAATAAAGAGGATTGTCAGGAAAACCAACAATGATATCCCCAGGTTGGTCCAGTCCTCGATGGTCAGCCCTAAGAAGCGATTCTGATTTATTCTAGTGGATTGAATTATCTCTTCCACCAGTTCAGTGACAACACCTGGCGTTGCAGTGGGTTGAGGGGTATTGGTTATAAGCAGTCCCTGACCTTCTTCTACCGTTTCTTCGGTAACCGAAGACTGAGTCATCTCAAGTTCTGGTTGCTCAGTTGGTAGAACTGATTCTACAGTAGATACTGTGGGCGTATCTTCAGGTAAAGGTGAACAAGTTGATATAGAAAATAATATAAAAAGAAATATGAAGATTGTTTGTGGTAGTCTCTTAATAATCATCTCGTTACCTTCTCAGAACTTTACCAAGACCCAGTCTGAAATTCTTTTCTCTACTGTGAGAGTAATTGTCGCCAGTATTCATATTTTTAGATGATATTCAATAGGAGATTGAATAAATCAATTGAATGAGGATTCACCTTAGTATGTTAAAGTTACTCTTTCTCGATTATCTGACTTATAAGTTCTACAGACCTAAGAGCTGCTTCTTTTTTGCTTCGAATTCTTCTGGAGTGATGATACCCATATCACGCAAACCAGCCAAGCGCTCCAGTTCTGTGATATAGTCCGCTTTTACTGAAGTTTCAGGGGGAGTGGATGAAGGACCGGTCGATTGTTGATGAGTTCGGAAGCCACTACTGGTTTGAGTTGTTTTAATGTCGGCAAATTCTTGCTGGTCCAATGGCTGAGAATGGATATCTAAATCTTGCATGGCTTCTTTCAAGTCATCTTCGCTGAGCTGGTCTGGCGGCACGCTGGTATGTTCTTCAATCAATTGCGCTTCACCCTGATCCAGTTTGTAGGCAACGCCTGCTGCTGCTCCCATGATTATTTAAGTTCCTAGGTGATGGCGAATTACAGGCCGTCTGATTAGCAATGGTGCAGCGACAAAGGCCCTCCGCTGCACTGCCCTCCAAGTAGTACGCCGAGTTGCCCTCCTTCTTCCGAACATTGTGTTACCTCCTTAGTTTTGATAATCAGATTTTACTCGATTTAACTTGAACTGGACGAGTCTACATTCAGCCAGACGTTAATTTATGGATTAGATTAAAATTGCATTCAAAAGTGAGAAAAACGATTCAAAGATCTTAATCGCTTGGACTCTCTAATGTCCAGGTGAGTTTGAAAAAACGTGGATATCGATTATACTTAAATCGATGATACCCCGAGATCATATTTCCTGTTAAAATTGTACTGATGAATGGAAATTGATTAGAATGGATTACAAACCTAACCGAATTGGGAGCAACTCATCCACAAGATGCACTCCAGAAGACTAAATCTGGCACTCTGAGAAAATGGTAGGGACCGGGAA
>Ga0209254_10002037_pt1 | contig 18334 bp, 9 predicted proteins | sample FrelakmetDIP11DI_FD_187148 | JGI IMG/M metagenome (GOLD analysis project Ga0209254, IMG submission 187148) | Freshwater lake sediment microbial communities from the University of Notre Dame, USA, for methane emissions studies - DIP11 DI (SPAdes)... | ecosystem: Environmental > Aquatic >...
TCTGCTCAGCAATAGCGCTTCTGCAGCGGTTCCTGCCTGGATCGGGTACTCACCGTATGACAGGAGGTTCCCCGGCTGCGTGCCCAATGTCCAGTATGCGCCGTAAGCATTCGCAACCGTGACGACGTCAGGGATGTACGCGGTGTTGATGAAGTTCCTGACGGTGTCGAGCAGGTTGGAGAATACGACGACATCAGACGCTGTCGGGAGAGTTGTCACACCGCCCGGTACGAGGCAGTGGGTGATCGGCTGCCTTCCGCTGAAGACTGCGCCGGCCGAATGCATCTTCCTTCTCATGGTGAGAGCTTCGACGTAGTTGCTGACGACCGTTAGAGCGCCGTTCGGCATTGGTCCAAAGCTTCCCGGGAGGAGTCCCGTCAGTCCTGCGCTAGTTGAGTACGTCGGATTGAACGGGGCGCCGAGACTCGAGGCATCGACAAAGTCGAGGGCCGCGAGGTGGTAGAAGTGGGTGATGTGCGACATGACTGTATCAGCGCCGTGGATCAGGTTGCGGATGATCCTTCCGTTGTCAGGAATGTGGGTCCTTCCGTCATCGTTCGTGATCTTCGCCTGCGGGAGTCCTGAAGCTGCCTGGATATTCGGGGCGACTTCGAGAGCATTGTCAAGGCTTCTAACTGAAGCCATACCATGCCCTGTGGGTCAGACTCCGCATATTCTCGAGGTGATGACAGGAGCATCCCTTGGGTCTCTCCTCATCAGGATGTTCTCAAACCCTCTGAACATGGTTCCTGACGCCTGTGCATCAGTAATACCAGCGACAGAGTCGGCCGTAATGACCCATTTTGAATGTCCTTCTATCCTTGTTAAGGGATCAATTATAAGAGTTGCCATATATTTACACCTCCTTTCTTAAGCAAAATTAAAGAATTTCCCGACCTTGTCGGGGAATGTGGGTTCTGTGCATCCTTTGCAGCCCGAACCGCCCATGACGCACCAGCCTGTGCCGTATCCGCCGGTTTGGTCTGCATTCCATCTCCTGAGAGAGCAGTCTGCCTTTGTCTTCCTGCCTTTGCAGCCAAGCACGCCGATGCAGCCCAGAGCCCTCTGACCGAGAGTTGCGGTCTCCAGCGAATTACCCCATTTCTGCAGGTAGAGCTTGGAGCTGTTGATAAACGTATTGGCTGGAATTCCATGAATGGCGTCCGGCAACGGCGTTAAAGGTCCCTTCGGGTTGGCATACGGGGCTGTCTCATCTGCCATTGTGTAGCCCTGGTTGAAACGCCACTCGCACGGACCTGCGTTACACTGGTACTGGCCGTAGTATTCCATCGGACGGCCATATGCTTCGACCGCTGGGAACTGGAGGTTGGTCGCGAGGATGTAGGCGATCGTGCCGACGATCCAGTCAGAGTGCGGCGGGCAGCCACTGATGTTGATGACCTTTCCTGCAAACTTGGTAAGTGCGCCGTTGAATTTGCCGGGCTTCGAGAGTCCTTTGTAAAGGACACCCGCTGCGCCTGTCCTGTTTCCGGCACCTGCGGGAATTCCGCCGAATGAAGAGCAGGTCCCGATGCAGAGGATGGCCGCTGAGCTTGTGCCGAAGAGGTTCACCTCATGCAGCATGGTCTTGTCTGTCTCGGCAGTCCCACCAAAGGTTCCACCAAAGAGCGGCGGCAGGGTAACAGTACCCTTCAGCACGATCTCCTGGGATCCGGCGAGTGAGAATGCTGCTGCCAGTATGTCTGATGCAGCGGTACTGCCGTAACCGGAGAACAAGGTGGAGATGCCTGAGTCGGTAATGAATGCTAACTGATCGGTTGCCACATCCAGAACGCGTGTTGCGGTCTTCAGGTCGGAGGTTGCTGCTAAGGTGCTTCCTGCTGCGAGAACAAACGGTCCGCTGACAGCCCTGCCTACGGTGTTGGAAGTATCAGCGGCAAGTATCGTAATGGGACCGTTGGTCAATTGCCATTCGTTGCCGGGTCCAAGATACGACCATGCTGCGGCGACGTCGGTATTAACCGGGAGAGTGTTGGTGTCAACCTCTGAGAGCCAGAGGCGGTCGAAGGAGCTGGTAGCGATGGTGCCGTTTACTAGAACGGTATTGATAGCCATTATGCTGCCCTGCTGGGTTTGTGTGCCGCCCCCGTCTGTTCCTCCGGTGATCTCAACGGTACCTGCTAAGGGGCCTACAGCTCCAGTGAGGATGATGTTTGTATTGGTGCGGTCTGTTCCGTACAGGGTGGCAACTGATGCGGTGAAGCTTGCGCCCAATGCCGTCATAGCCGCTCTATCATCTGCATTTGCGACGAGTGTGTCAGCCGGCAGGGCTGTGCCTGCGACGAGCTCACTGCCGCCGCCGATAATGTCACCCGCGGCAAGAGCCACTGGTGCGGCGCCGACGAGTATGCCGTTTGCCCCTGCCGAAGGAACTGCTACGACGCTTGAGCCGGCTGCGAGAATGCCTCCGGTGCGGGACCAGATGGTGCAGAAGTGCTCGTCACCGCCTGTTGCTGCCGACGGGATCGCACCCTCTACTGCGAGAACGGTTGTCTTACCAATTGCACTGACTGCTGCGGAAACTGCCAATGCGCCTGCAGCTGCACACAGCTGCTCATTGTAATCGAGGTCGATGTCAAACAGCAGCAGGGAGGCAACGTCTGTCTCCTTTATGCTGTTGGCAAGCGACATGGTGCAGCCTGTGCATGCCTGACCCGGAAGCCAGACAACGTGCGGTCCGCCATTACCGATCTTCGCGAAGGCATCTTCAATCTTCAGAAGATCCGTCGTGGTGAGACCGAGAGCACCGGCAGCGATCGTGCAGTACTTCAAGAATTCTCTACGAGAAATTCTCATATCTTTATTCCCTCCTTTCTACTTATGAATAACATTTTTTAACAGGGAATTTTTCCCTGTGGTTCGTGCAAAGACTTTACGAGCTGCTTCTGAGCAGGAAAGCTTTGTCTCTTCCTTCTTCTTCTCCTCGCTGAAGTCGTGCCATGCGCGCATCACATCCTTCAGCATGTCTTTGGATCCTGAAGAAAAGAAGTCTCTCCTGCTGTACTCTTTCAACATTTCTCCTGTCTTACCATCTGTTGACATGGCAATCATTACACATTTCAGATCCGGCATTGCTTGACCTCAGGAAGAATACCTGAGAGCCGACTGATTTGCCGCCCACCATCTGCTTGCCGATATAGGCAACGGTGTCGTGGACCGAATGGCATGTGGAGCACTCAAACTGATCTGCTGTTGCACCTGAACCATACAGCGGATAGGTGATCAGGCCCTGGTCTCCCGGAATCCACAGTCTCCAAGGAGCTGTCGGGCACGGCTGTGCCGGCGGGAATCCGTTGTTGTCCTGATTGTTATCCTTTGTAGGATCGTAGGTGAAGCTGATCGGATGCTCGTTCGTGAGATCGATACCGAGCATTGCCCAGAACGTCGGGTTCATCTCATAGTCGTAATTCTCGTTCGTATGGGAACCCGGTCCCGGATAGTTAACCAATGAACTGAATACACCATTGTGACATACCAGACAGAGCGAAGACGGAGCCTGAGGCTGCTTGTTCTCGTTCATGTCATAAGAAGGGCTGTCATAGAGGGTGTATGTCTGTGCTGCCTGATCCCTGTTCCAGAGCGGATAGTCGCCGGTTCCGGAGTGAGGGCTGTGGCACATTGCGCACGGCTCGAGAGAGGTATCGCCGGTCATGACTGCTACGTCATGAGGAGTATCCTTGATACCCGGCTGTCCGGTTTCCCTCGCATAGAGGAATGTGGCAAGGCCAACGATAAGTGTCAGCGATACTACTAACAAAAAAGCTTTCTTCATTGTTTCACCTCCATTCTGAATTTGTTTACAACACTACTTGTTCCTTCCTGAATTCTCACAGTAACTGCTTTTCACCTCCTTTCATGAAAAAAGAGTTAAGAGACAGATGCCTTCCAATGCGGTCCCTGTATGCTTTTGCATGAAGCTGTTCTTGGTTTCGGTTGGAAAGGGCAATGCTTATTTGATGGGTAAAAACAGGGTAACGCGGTGAAAGGTTATCTGATATGTCTCTCATTTCTGAGCCCCTCCCTCCAGAGACCCGGGTGCTTCATGCCACCCATTACTGCTCACTATTTATAATTTTTTTACGAAGAGAACTATTTATAGATAATATTAATAATTAATTTTATATCTTAATGGAAGTTCTTTTCAATAGAGAAAAAGTATCATAATTTCGAATAAAAGGTTTTAGATAATTAAGTACTATAGTTGCAATAATTCGTATCATTAGAACTTGTGTCTACCCCTTCAGGCTATTCCCATCTGCACCTAATGCAGGGTTTGTCATTCCGGCTTGGCCGGAATCTTTCCGTCTTTTGTTCAGAATCGTGAAGAAAGATGCTGGACAAGCCAGCATGACAAAACACCATTTTCATAATAAACGCGTATTCAATGCCTTTATCAAGAAGGATTCCGGCCAAGTCCGATGCGGATCTCCGCGAGGAGTCGCTCCGACCGGAATGACAGAATTAAAAGTCGAAATAATTTTGTGTCTTTCGTATTAAAGTTGAAGGAACACTGGATTCCCCGATCCCTCCAAAAAAACGGCGGGCAAGCAAGTCGGGGAATGACACCCTTAACTGTCTGTTTGTCGTCATTCTCGCGAAGGCGGGAATCCAGATATTCTTCTTATTATAGGTTTTTCAACTTTTTTACGAATGAACCATAATTTTTAAGACTTGATATATAAATACCATTTTCATCTTCCAACATTATTCTCTTCCGGCATGATCTTATGCGAGTAGAGAGCCAACTGGAGCCTGTCGGACACGCCGAGCTTTTTGTATATCCGGTTACAGTGCGACTTCACCGTCTGCTCGCTGATCTGCAATTTCTGTGCGATCTCCTTATTCTTATATCCCTGGCAGATATGGGATATGATCTCTTTTTCTCTTTGTGCCAGGCGGATATTCGGTGAAGCCTGTTTCATGCATGCCATCAATTTCATAAGGGTTGAACGGTCAAGCCATAATTCACCCTTAAGAATTGCTTTCAGCGCTTTTCTCAGGAGGTCCGAATCTGCACTGGGCGGCAGAATCCCGACAATACCCTTTGAGATCAGGTTCTGAAGGTTCTTATTGATGATGTACCTGATGCTCCTGTCGCCGATCATCAGGATTTTTACGTGGCCGAGCGCAAAAAAATCATCCGGAAGGCTCAGCAGGATATTCAGATCAACATTCGAATCCAGCAGCAGAATATCGGGACGCAACCCCCGGGCTTCGTTCAGTTCGCTCAGGAGATCTTTCCCATGAAAGACTCCAATGATAGCTATCCCTGGTTCCTTCGCGAGCAGGTTTTCCAACCCCTCTGCGAAGAGATTGTTGCTGCAGCATATGACGATTCGTAAGGTCATTGATTTTAAAGTAACCCCCTCTTATCCCCTCGTTGCGAATCGATTTCGACCTTACCCTAAGGAGGATATTTCTTTGCTCCCCTTGAGGTAAGGGGAGGTTGGGAGGGGTTATTTTATCGTGTCCCTTATGTCAAACAACAATGCATTGATTTCATTATTCTGTTCCTGAATCGCATCGATCAGTTCGAACGCTTTATCGAGATCGGCCTCAAGAAAAGGTTCCTTGGTTAACAGGGCAACCAGAGAATCCGCAAGGTTCTTTGTTTCATTAATAAATGGGGAGATATTTTCCTTAATTTCCCGCTGTTTCATGAGGATTGGATTTAATTCCTCTTTTTCTGCCATGTAACGCCTCCTTATTTAAAAAGATTAATAAGCAATATAATTGGGGATTCACTTTATTATACCCTAATGGCGATGGGATTTTGAATGTATAATCAAAGAATTCGTAATACTTTATTATAGTAACCCCTCCAAACCTCCCCTTAACCCAAGGGGAGGTAAAGACTCAACCCCTTTAAGCTATGGGGAAGGTATTATCCTCCCCTTAAGGTAAGGGGAGGCGAGGTGGGGTTAAAAGGGAGATTTTAGGTTCACGGGAGCCACTGAACGCAGGCTGAAGCCTGCGGCTACAAGAGGCCACATAATGGTGTCATTGCGAGCGACCAACGGGAGCGTGGCAATCTCGTTATTTCAGGAAAAAGGCGGGATTGCTTCGGGCTTCGCCCTCGCAATGACGTAACCCCTCCATCCTCCCCTTAACCTAAGGGGAGGTAGAGACTCAACCCTTTCAAGCTATGGGGAAGGTATTATCCTCCCCTTAACCTAAGGGGAGGCAAAGACTCAACCCCTTCAAGCTATGGGGAAGGTATTATCCTCCCCTTAACCTAAGGGGAGGCAAAGACTCAACCCCTTCAAGCTATAGAGAAGGTATTATCCACCCCTAAAGGTAAGGGGAGGCAAAGACTCAACCCCTTCAAGCTATGGAGAAGGTATTATCCACCCCTTTAAGGTAAGGGGAGGCAAGGTGGGGTTATGTAGTGTCTGTCCATAAAGTAAGGTTTTCTGAAAAGGCTGTCATTCCCGCGAAGGCGTGAATCCAATTTATTCAATAACTTATGGATCCCCTCAACGAGTCGTAGACCAGTCAAGCCGGAGGATGACGAACTATAAGTTTATGGACAGACTCTATGTAATTGGCATTTCTTTCGAACCCTTGGCCCCTTGAACCCTCGAATCCTTTCCAAATAAATAACACAGGTGGAAAACATCCCCGCAATGACAGTAAAATAGATATACACTTCAACAAAAAAGGAGAATACCTTTGGATATCAGCGAAAAAATCAATTCGGCATTCAAAAATTTTCAGGAAGGGCATATCGAGCAGGCGGAAAAAGACTGCCTTGAGATTTTGGCTCTGCAGCCTGAAAACAGCGAAATCCTTCATCTTTTAGGGGTAACCTATTATCACCTTGGAGCACATGAGCGTGCTGTTGAGTATCTGAAGAAAGCGATAGAAATCGAGGATCAGAATGCAGATGTATTTTACGATCTCGGCAATGTCCTGCAGGACCAGGGAAAGATTAATGAATCCCTGGAGATGTATCAGAAGGCTCTTGAGATAGAGCCCGAACACCCGGACTGCCACAACAATATCGGTATGGTGCTCCATGATCTCGGTCAGATTGATAAAGCCATCGAGCATTATCAGAAGGCTATCGAGATCAATCCGCAGAGCGCGATCATTCACAATAATATAGCCCTCGCCTATGAAGACAACAACGAGTCCCAGAAGGCTATCGCTCATTACGGCAGAGCAATTCAGATTGATCCCAACTACGCGGATGCGCATATAAACATAGGAAATGTTTTCATGAAAGAGGACAATCCCGACACCGCCTATGCATATTACTTTAAGGCTGTTCAGCTCAATCCAAACCTCGTAGAAGGATATGTCGGCATGACGCGCATCCTTATCAGGAAGTCGAGGTTTGCCGAGGCCATCCCGCTCCTTTCCAGAATCCTCATGTCTTATCCGGATTCTGCCGAAACCCATAATGATCTCGGGAATGCCCTCAGCGCTCTTTGGCAGCTCGGCGAGGCAATCCCGCATTTAGAACGCGCTCTCCAGATCAATCCTGATTTTGCGGAAGCCCACAGCAATTTCGGCAGCGCGCTCAGTAAAATGGGAAAGCTCGGCGAAGCAATGGAGCATCTCAATAAAGCATTACGGATTAAACCTGATTTCATTGATGCGATCATTAATCTCGGATATGTCTATAAGGAAAAGGGGAAGTTTGGTGAGGCGATGACCTGTTATAAGAAAGCACTGGGCCTCGATCCGGAGAATGCAGATGCACATTTCGGTCTTGGGGTGGTTGAGTTGTCGACGGGGCGCTTCAGGGAAGGGTGGGAAGAATACGAATGGCGTTTGAGGCTCAGAGACGCGGAAGTGCGAAATCTCCCCCTGCCGTTCTGGGATGGGTCATCATTGCAGGGCAAGAAACTGCTCATCTATCCTGAAGAGCGGGTCGGTGATGAAATCATGTTTGCCTCGTGTCTCACCGACGTTATAGCCCAGGCAGATCTCTGTATTGCAGAATGCGACGAGAGGCTTGTACCCCTCTATGAACGGTCTTTTCCGAAAGTTAGAATCGTCAGGCGACTGTATGGCAAAGAATATCCGGACGATCTGCCGCCGGCAGATATGCGAATTCCGGTCGGAAGCCTGGCAAGGGTCCTGAGGCCCGATATCAGGAGTTTTCCGCGGCAGAAGCGGTATCTTGTGCCGGACGGGAAGAAGCTTGAGGAATGGAAGAGTAGGTACGGGGCGGCGGGGGGGGGTGTAAAAGTTGGCATATCGTGGCGCGGAGGAAGCAGACCCGATGAAATTCGCACACGGTCTGCCACCCTTGAGCAGTGGGCTGCCCTGTTTGCTGTCCCCGGGGTGCACTTTATCAATCTCCAGTACGGAGACTGCCGTGAGGAACTAAAGAAGACGGAAGAGCACTGCGGAGTGAAAATACTTGACTGGGAGGGTGGAGACCCGCTGAAAGATCTTGACGGCTTTGCTGCAAAGGTTGCAGCCCTCGATTTTGTGGTATCGGTGGACAACCCGACGGTGCATATGGCCGGAGCACTGGGCGTGCCTGTGTGGGTGCTGTTGCCGCACGTCTGCGACTGGAGATGGCTGCAGAATTGTGAGGATTCGCCCTGGTATGAGAGCCTGCGGCTGTTCCGGCAGGAGAAACCGGGGGAATGGGAAGGGTTGTTTGAAAGGGTGCTGAACGCACTCAGGGAGTCTGCCGCTGCAGGGAAAGTGGTGGATATAAAGATCGAGAAGTCGTACAGGAACTTATTGTAAGTAACCCCACCCAACCTCCCTCTACGAGTCGTAGACCTTATCCCAAGGGGAGGGGACACACCCCTTAATCCCCTCTTTTTAGAGGGGAAAAAAATATGTCCCCCTTGGGATAAGGGCTACGACTCCTAAAGGGGATTAGAGGAGGTTACTATTGCTTCGGCAAGCAAAAACCCTAATTCTGTCATTCCGGCTTGTCCGGAATCTTTCTTTGAATGAAGAACCCCGCAGCAGAGCTGCGAGGAATGCGCTTGCTATCCGATTCAATTTGTTATGCCGTCCGATCCCCGACAAGCGAGGATGACGGCTTGCGATATTTTGTTGCCGAGTTACTAATAAACTTTCCCCCTTAAGATAAGGGGGATAACAGGGGGTTATGAGCATTGAATCAAAGTAACCCCTCCTAACCTCTCCTTAACGGAAGGGGAGGCTTATGAATGAGAGCCATGACCATACAACAGGAAATCCAGAAAGCCCTTAACTATTTCCAATCCGGTGACCTGCAGCAGGCAAAAGAGATCTGTAAGAGGGTCCTGAAAAAGCAGCCTGAAAACGGAGAGGTGCTCTACTTCCTTGGTGTAATATATTCTCAGCTCGGCAATCACGACCTCGCCGTACAGACCATCAAAAAATCACTGGAATATTACCCAAACAATCCCGATGCATACCATCTCATCGGCATGTCCTGCCAGGCCCAGGGGAAGACCGATGAAGCGATCGAATATTACCGGAAGACCATACAGTTTAATCCCTTATATGCCGAGGCCCACAATAATCTTGCCAATCTGTTAAAGGAGAAAAGGCAGACCGAGGAGGCGATCGTACAGTATGAGAAGGCAATCAGCATCAAGCCTGATCTCGGCACTGCATGGCATAACCTGGGCGTGATCTATCAGGAGAGGGAAGAGTATGAGAAGGCTGCTGGGTGCTTAAAGAAGGCTATCCAGTATGATCCCACCAATGAAAATAGTTACCATCTCCTCGGGCTCGCACTGAACAGTCTTGGGGAGCTTCAGGAAGCGATCGAATGCTTCAGGAAGGCGGTGAAGCTGAATCCTGATCGCGCTGATATATACAACAACCTCGCGAACACATACCATGAAACGGGCGACAGGGATGAAGCCGAACGCTGCTACCGCCGTGCTATACAATTGGAGACTGATTCCCCCTTCTATTACAGCAATCTTCTCCTATCACTCAACTATAATCCGCGCCACGACATTCAGACGATTCATAACGAGCATATGCAATTTGCCCAACGTTATGCAAAATTGTACGGGCATTCTCTCGGCGCTTACGGTAATGAAAGAGCTGCTGACAGGCGCCTCAGGATAGGGTATGTCTCATCCGATTTCCGGCAGCACCCGGTTGCGTACTTCATGGAACCGGTGCTCTTTGCGCATGACCACAAACGGTTTGAGATCTTCTGTTATGCCGACGTCCTGCATCCGGACCCTGTAACCGTTCGCCTTGAGGGGCTTTCTGATCACTGGCGCAGCATCTGCGGGAAATCCCATGAGGAAGTTGCAGCATTGATATGGGATGACAGGATTGATATCCTCGTCGATCTTACAGGGCATACCGCAAAGAACCGGATCCCGGTGTTCGCGCGTAAGCCCGCCCCTGTTCAGGTTACCTGGATAGGGTACCCGTCCACAACCGGTCTATCCTCAATCGATTATAAGATTGTTGACAGCTACACTGACCCTCCCGGCACGAACGAAAAATACTATACCGAGCGTCTTGTCCGGCTGCCGGGCTGTTTTCTATGTTATCTACCTGAGAAGGATGCTCCTGATGTAAATAATCTGCCGGCTTTGGAAAATGGGCATGTCACGTTTGGATGTTTTAATAATTTTGCCAAGGTGTCGCGTGAAATTCTTCTTTTATGGACACGAGTAATGCAGGCGTTGCCCGGGTCGCGTCTGATTATGAAATCCAGAGGGTTGTCGAGCAAGGGCGTACACCAAGGCATTTCAGATTTCTTCCGGCAGGAGGGAATCGAAGAGGGACGAATCGAACTGCTCTCATGGACACCTTCAGTCGGAGAGCATCTTGCTCTCTATAACAGGATCGATATAGCCCTTGATACGTTTCCCTATCATGGAACAACTACAACCTGCGAAGCGCTCTGGATGGGTGTTCCGGTCATGACGCTTGAAGGTGAAACCTATGCTTCACGGGCGGGAGTGAGTCTGTTAAGGAATGCGGGGCTATCGGAACTGATAGCGCAGACACCTGAAGAATATGTGCAGATTGCGGTGCGGCTTGCGAGTGATTCAGTGGGCCTGGCGAACTTGCGTCTGCAATTGCGGGATAGGGTGAACCGTTCGCCGCTGACTGATGCGAAAGGATTTGCAGCGAATCTTGAGAAGGTTTATCAGGAGATGTGGACCCGGTGGTGCGAGAAATAACCGGAATCGGCATTTTTGCCCAAGTAACCCCTCCTTGCCTCCCCTTATCCCAAGGGGAGGCGACACACCCCTGAATCCCCTCTTTTTAGAGGGGAAAATATGAGTCCCCCTTAAGGTAAGGGGAGAGAATAATATGGAACATTCTAACCTGTCTCAAAATTGATATGTTGTGTTTTGCTGTCATTCCGGGCTTGACCCGGAATCCAGTGACGTTGCCTTTTTATTACATAAAAACAGAGAATTACGAAGTTCAATTTCGCAATATATAAGTCGCTGGATACCGGCTGGAGTTTACCCCGTACTCGATACGGGGCCGGTATGACGTAATTTTGAGATAGATTCTAAGCAATCGGGCTCCGGGAGAACAATTTTCCCCCTTGGGTTAAGGGGGATTAAGGGGGTTACTTGAATCACTACCTCCCCTTAATGTAAGGGGAGGGTAGGAGGGGTTATTTATATAACAAATTATCAGTCCAACCGATTCTTTATATCTTCTGCAGCTTCCATCAAAAGCTGGGCCTCGCGGTTTCTTTGTTGAGCTGATAAGAGTTGAGCAAAATCTCTGAAATGAGCGAGCAAGCCTGATTGCGAATCCCGCAATTTCCTGCCATATTCCATACCCTTTTCCCTTTCCCCGTTCGCAAAGTGAGCCGCGGCTGCAAGGAATAAGGCCTTTTCAAATGAGGGGTCTTTCTTCAGCAGCGTTCCAAGGATCTCGACAGCCCTGCCGGGATCCCCGGCAATGATCTCGCATTGCGCGCTCATCACCATTGCATCGCGTGACGACGGAGCGAGTTCCAGTGATTTTTTGTATGATGAAAGAGCCTGCCCGTACTGTCTCAGGTTATAGTATGTATTCCCCAGGCTTTCAAACGCCTTTGCAAAATCCGGCTTCAGGGCAATTGCATTCTGAAAGTATTCGAGTGCCTCCTCATATCTCCCAATTCCCGATGCCTGAACCGCAAGGTCATAGAGCGCCCTGAAATCCTCTCGACCTTTTTCGGCAAGCCGCTTCTTCCCCAGGTCATAGTAGTATTCACTCTTGGCATGTGTTTTTTCCTCATCCAGCATCCCGTAATGGTGGACAGGAATCATACACTGCCTGATCTCGATTCCCATGCTTTCGAGGGCTGGTTCTATCCGTTCATGAACAGGATTTACGAATCGAAGGTATTTATCATTCGGGAACAAACGCACCTTTTCACCCGGGAACCAGCCGGTGCCGGCTTGTTCAGCGGGGTACTTGCCGTCATTTGCAACCCATCCGGCGATGTTCGCCGGCTGGACATAGTTACGTGTGGTGAAGAGGTAGGCGAACGAGGCAGGGTCCGAGGATCTGAGGGTTCGAGGGTCCAAGTTTTTGTCATTCCGGCTTGGCCGGAATCCTTCTTCAGAAAATCCCCCCTCGCCCCCCTTTAGTAAAGGGGGGTTAGGGGGGATTACTTGTCCAGTCTCACTTGAATCCTTGAATCCTTGAATCCTTGGACCCTTCCCAATCAGTTTCTTCAACGCCTCATGATCACTTGTTGAAATCACTTCATCCGCATCCAGAATAAGTATCCACTCTCCAGTAGCCTTGGAAAGAGCGAAATTCCGTGCGTCTGCGAAACTGTCAGTCCACGCAAAATCAAATACCTTTGCTCCGACTTCTTTTGCAATATCTTTAGTCCGGTCAACTGATCCCGTGTCAACGACGATCATCTCGTCTACGACAGGCTTGATGCTCCCCAGGGAACGACGGATGTTCGCCTCCTCGTCCTTGACGACCATGCATAAAGAAAGGGTTCCAGGATTCCAGGGTTCGAGGATTCGAGGGGCAGCAGGAAGGGATGAAGGATGAAGGATCAAGGATGACACTGGCGAAGGCTTTGAGGCTGAGTCATGTGCTTTATTTATCACACTTGAATCCTTGAATCCTCGAACCCTGGAATCCTGCTGTTCTTTCATCCTCCTCTCGCATTCCGCGATCAGCGCTGCAATCCTGTTCGGCATCCTGCCAAGGTTTCGTGCCATATTGAGGAGGGAGAGCGCAGGTGCAACTCTCTGCTCCGAGAGGTGCAATTCGGCAAAATATGCGAGGTAGGGGGTGCCATCGAAGTTCAGTCTCTCAAGCTGATCAAGGTATTCTGTCCCTTTTTCATGCTCTCCAGCGCTGGCGTGTGCAACGGAAAGAAGCAATAAGGTCATGGGGTAAGCAGGGTCTTTCCTGAGCAGGCGCTCCAGATATTCGATACAGGACTCTGGTTTTCCGCCCCCGATCGCCGCATGTGCCAGCTGAAGCACCGCATCTCTCCATTCGATTTCGTCCTGGGCGAGGGCAGCAGCTTGTTTAAAGGCTGAAAAGGCTTCCTGATAGTGCTTCAGGCTGTAATGGGCATATCCGAGTCCATAGAATGCCTTGGAATAGTCAGGGTTGAGCGCTATGAATCTGTTCCAGTGAACAAGGGCATCCTCATACTGTCCGAGTTCAGCTGCCTGCACAGCAAGTTCAAAGATTGCGGGCAGATCATCATCGCTGGTGGATTTAACTTTGCCCAACTCGTAATATTGCTCTCCCTTTTTCGAAACTTTCGTCATGTCCAGCTTGCCGTAATGATGAATCGGGACATCACAATCCCTGATTGGTATGCCTGCGGCCTTGAGTGAATTCTCGACGAATTCGTGTACCGGATTTTCGAAACGGATACGAGGGTCATTCGGGAACAGTCGCACCTTTTTGCTTGGAGACCATCCGGTTCCCATCTCCTCATTGAGATAGGTGCCGTCATTCCCGATCCACCCTGCAATATTCATCGAGACAGAGTAGTTTCTCGAGATGAGTGAATAAGCGACAAGTTGAGACTGATGAGGACCTGAGACTAATAGAGACTGATTGAGACTACGAGACTGAGTCTCCATGAGTCTCGACGAGTCTCGGTTTATGAGTGCCCTCAGGTTCCCAAAATCCTCGGGAGCGATAACTTCATCGGCATCGAGGATGAGGCACCATCCTCCGGTAGCTTTTGAAATCGAATAGTTCCTTGCGTCAGAGAAACTGTTTGTCCATTCGAAATCATATACCTTTGCTCCGAACACCTTTGCTATGTCTCTTGTCCTATCAGTCGAGCCGGTGTCGACGACGATCATTTCGTCGGCAAGTGGTTTAATATTCCGCAGGCATTTGCCGATATTCTTTTCTTCGTTCTTGACGATCATGCAGACGGAAAGGGCAGGGTTCGAGGTATCTTTTCTGTCATTCCGGCTTGCTTGCCCGCCATCATTTTGGAGGGGCCGTCCAGCCTCAGGCGGATCCGCCGGGGCGGAGAATCTTTCTTCAGAAAATCCCCCCTTACCCCCCTTTGCCAAAGTGGGGGATGAAGAGGTGCTTACCGGTTTGGTAACCCCCCCTTGCCCCCCCTTATCTAAGGGAGGGTAGGGAGGGGTTACTTGTTCAGTGTCACTTGGCCCCTTGGCCCCTTGGATCCTCGAATCCTTTTCAGTTTCACTTGAATCCTTGGATCCTTGGATCCTCGAATCCTTCTGTTTTATTTCTATCGCCCCTATCTTTTCCCTCAAGGCACCTGCAAGGGCAAGGGCATTATCATCCATGTCAAAAGCAAGCAATGCCTCTTCCATCACATCCATAGCTTCCTGATATTCTTCCCGCTGCAGGAGCAGGTCGGCAAGCATAAACTTGAGCTGCTTGTATGACGGGTGAAATGCTGTGGCTTCCCTAAAAATGAATGTTGCCCTTTCAAGACGTGACAGGGCAACAGCGGCCGCGTGATAATTCGTGGCGATGTCTTCCGAGGTCGGAGAGAGAACAAAAGCTTTTTCGAGCAGGGTAAAGGCGGGGTCATAATTTTTCGCACTCCACTGCAGGGCCCCAAGATTTGCGTATGCATCTCCGAAACCCGGGTCGCAGTCTATGGCACTCCTGAAAAGTCTCTCCGCATCGGGACGATTTACCTGCCGGTAGGCCCTCATGCCTTTGAGATTGAGTGCGACAGGAGATTTCTCATTCATAGCCAGGAGTTTTTCAGCACAGGAGTCCGCATCATCATATTCCTGCATGCCTTCTTTGCAGATGCCCGTGAACTCGAACCATCTCTCGCTATTCTTCAATGAATCCGGCATCGCATTGAGCACATGGAGTGCATCCCTGAATTTCCTCTGGCGTATCAATAATTCAACGAGCGCATGATGCAGTCTCTTGTCTTCGGGGGAGGAACCCAGGCCATCCATGAGTATGGAAAGGGCTTTATTCATATCACCTTTCCCGCTGATTTCACGTGATGCCATCAGGGCATTGACTGCGAATAACTTGTGACTGTTCGTGCTTTCGTGATCCACAACCGACCATTTGCTGACAAAGCTTCTCTTTTCTGTGAAGATTTCGCGCTTTTTCTCAACCGTGGTTTGATCTTTGGAATAGGAAATCAGCACATCCCCTGCAATGAAGTTGTTGAATCCCTCCATCGAATCCCTGAGGCAGTAATCCTCGACAGCAAATTCAGGAGAACGGAATCGGTCATCAAAAAGACCTATGGTATCGGGTAGGTCATGCCTGAATAGCATGCATGGAGCCTTGAGTTTTCCCGAAAGTGCAAAACGGTGTCTGTTTCTCTCCCTGAACTCTTTTGCCTTAGTCTCGACGAATACCGACGAGTCTCCACGAGTCTCGGTCTTCTTATGAGTCTCAATCTGTCTCAATGAGTCTCGATGAGTCTCCGCCTTTTTCCCAGTCTCAATGAGTCTCGATGAGTCTCGAAAAGTCTCAATTGTTTTTATCTCAATTCCCTGCGGCCCTTCCACATTTGTTATCATCGGGCCAATGATTCCCGCATCATCCACCCTGCGAAGACAGTCAAGCATGCCCGAGAGCCATCCTTCCGTGACGACAACGCCATCATTGATGATCAGGATATGCTCACCGTATGCCTGCATGATCCCTGCATTGCATGCCTCCGAAAAGGTGATGTTCTGTTCGTGAAATCTGCCTTTGTTTATAAATTCATTGGGTGATTGTTTGTTCTTTAGATTGTCATTCCCGCTTGTCGGGAATCTCTCCGATTCCCCTCTATCAAGAGGGGATAAAGGGGTGTGTTTAAAGAATGATTCTCTCATCGGCGAGTCGCCCGAGGATTCCGGTCCCTCCAAAAAGACGGCGGGCAAGCGATCCTGCATGACTGGTTTGTTACTTTCCATCGAATTCTGACTCGGCACAACCAGCCGGTAATTCTGCCTCTCCTTTATCATCTTCCTCATCCACTTCGGAGGATCAAAAGACGGATCAAGGGGAACAAAAAGAATCTCATGCTGTTCCGGGGTATATTTCCTGATGCTTCTGAGGCATCTTCTTGTTGAATCCAGATCCCCGTGAACAAGAAGGATGATCGAAAGGAAATCAGTCTGGTAGGTCTTCTGCGGGCGTGTCCGAGTTTCTTCGACGGGTGCCGGAATTTCTTTTTGAAGGGCTGCCGATTCTCCAAATGCCTCTCTTGAAACCGAAATATCTGTAGGCAGATACTCCGGTAGTTTCATCCCCCCCGTATACTGTCTCAATTGTAGTAAGGCATTTTCCAACGGATCAACAAGAGGGATATTACCATGCTTCTGATCCATCTCCTTTAAAGCGTTTAGGCCCCGGTCAACGTCTTCTGTCGTTGCCAGATATTTTGGGACATACTTTTGGAGTATCTGGAGGTCTTCACGAACCCTATTTTCTTTGTCCCTGTGCTCTGCGCCCTGTGACGAGTAAAGGTAAAGCCCGAGGAATTCCGGGATGTGAAGCATCCGCGTATCTTCAGCAATCCGGAGCCAGAATTCCCAGTCGCCGGAAGAGGTGAATGACTCGTCGAAGTAGCCATATTTGTCATGGAGAGATTTTCTCCACATGGGCTGCGGACCCATAAAGCAGATGGCGGTTAAGAGCTCCCTGCTGAAATCCTTCCAGCGGTAAGCACCGATCGGCGTATGGTCTTCGAAGGTTTCGTTCTCTGTTGCGGTTTTTATAACATCAGCGTATACGAGGCCGATGCCGGGGTTCTGGTCGAGTTTATCAGCCATGATTTCAAGGGCTTCATACCGGTGCCGGTCGTCTGCATTGGCGTTGGTGATGTATTTTCCTGATGCGAGCTTGATGCCGCGGTTCCATGCAGCATACACCGACTCACGTTTTGTTCTTATATAGCTGATATTTTCATGGGTCTTCTGGAATTCTTCCACGATCGCCTTCTCATTCTGCTCAGACCCGCTGTCTATCACAATGATCTCAAGCTCACCCTTCTGATAGAGGGTCTGTTTTACTAGATCCTCAAGACATCCGCGCATGAAACGCTCTGAGTTGTATGTTGAGACGATGGCGGAGACTTTGATTTTTGATTGCAATTCCGACAGTTGTTCTTCTTGATCAACACGTGGTTTTGATATCGGTGCAATCAATGAAAGTTTAGCAAGTGCATTGGACATTTCGGTATCATCAGGCATCTTTTCCAGATAAGACTTATAGAGTTTCACGACGGTCTCATACTGTTCAAGGGCGGTTAAAATTTCGACACATTTCAGGACAGTATGTCGATCGTGAGGGTTCATTTGCAGGGCTTGTGAGAGATTATCTATCGCATTGTCGACATCTCCCCTTTCCCAGCAGAGAGAGCCTATCTTTAATTTTATTTCAGCCTGAAGATTGAGGAGTTCTGGATTAACAGGATCAGTCTGCAGTGCATCTGACAGAGCAGATTCGGCATCTTCAATATTACCCGCAGCAATTAATTCTCTGATTTCTGAAACGGGATTATCCATTTCTTAAGCTCTTTTCGACTGCAGCGTAGGAATACATGTACTTGTATTATTGGAAAACTGCGATGAAAAACTCAATCCTTTTAAACAGGAGATGGAAATCCTTTAGTGAAAGGCGGCATTTTGTACTTGCAGGTTTTATCCTATCTTGTCCACAAGCTGACTCAATTTCCGGGCTTTTTCAAGAGTGTTTTTGGACTTTTCAAAAAGTGAACGTATATCTCCATCATCAGGATTCGTTTTTAGGTATTCCTCAAAAAGTTCTTTCGCCCTTGAATATTTATTATTACACATAAGCATATTCCCATACTCATGAATTGCTTCCCGGTTGTTTTTGTCAAGTTTCAGTGCCTCTTCGAAGTATCTCGATGCACTTTCATAGTCACCACCTTTCAGAAAAATTGCAGCGA
>Ga0209254_10002038_pt1 | contig 18328 bp, 15 predicted proteins | sample FrelakmetDIP11DI_FD_187148 | JGI IMG/M metagenome (GOLD analysis project Ga0209254, IMG submission 187148) | Freshwater lake sediment microbial communities from the University of Notre Dame, USA, for methane emissions studies - DIP11 DI (SPAdes)... | ecosystem: Environmental > Aquatic >...
CTTGGGTTTCAATATTGGACGGAAGTTGGACAAGGCGCCGGCCGTGGTCTCGGCCGCTCGCTCAACGCGGGTAAGAATGACGGGGGATTGGGGTAGATGGCTGTTCAGAGCATCGGGGTCGTGGGGGGCGGGATCGGGGGGCTGGGCGCCGCGTGGCTCCTGGATCGCCGTTATCGGGTGACCCTCCTGGAGCGCAATGCGTATGTCGGCGGTCACACCAACACCTTGATGGTGGAGGACCCGCGGGGTGCCTTCCCGGTGGACACCGGTTTCATGGTGTTCAACGACAGGAACTATCCGAACCTGGTCAAGCTGTTCCATCACCTGGGCGTGGCCTCCTATCCCACCTGCATGTCGTTCGCGGCGAGCCTCGACGGTGGCCGCCTGGAGTATGCGGGTACGGACCTCAACGGCCTTTTCGGCCAACGGACCAACCTGCTGAAACCTGGCTTTCTGCGCATGTTGGCCGACATCCTGCGCTTCAACGCTGCTGCCAAGGAATTCCAGGCCCGGGACTCGGACAGCACCCTGACCCTGGGCGACTTCCTCGAGCGCGGGCGCTACTCGGAGCCCTTCGCGAGTCACTACCTGCTCCCCATGGCGGCGGCCATCTGGTCCTGCCCTACGGAGCAGATGCGCGCCTTCCCCTTCATCTCCTTCGCCCGCTTCTTCAATAACCATGGGCTGTTGGACCTGCGCGATCGCCCCCAGTGGCGCACGGTGCGGGGCGGCAGCCAAATCTACGTCGAGCGGATGCGCTCGCGCATGGGGGCCGAGGTGCGCACCGCTTGCCGGGTCCAGCGGGTGCGCCGACTGTCAGAGGGCGCTGAGGTGCGGACCGAGGACGGGGAGCGTCTGCGGTTCGACGCCCTGGTCCTCGGGTGCCACGGGGACGAGGCCTTAGGACTGATTGAGCAGCCGACTGAGCTGGAGCGGGAGCTGCTGGGGGCCTTCCGCTATCAGCCGAACCAGGTCTACCTTCATTCGGATCCGGCCCTGATGCCGCGGCGGCGCCGGGTTTGGTCCTCCTGGAACTACCTGAGGGGGACCGGGGCGGACCCCCATGCCCCCGTCACGGTGACATACTGGATGAATCGGCTCCAGGACCTGCCCACCGGGCGAGACATCTTCGTCAGCCTGAACCCGGTGCGCCCGCCCCGGGACGAGTCCGTGATTGCCGCGCTCACCTACGACCATCCGGTTTTCGACGCCCGGGCCATCGCCGCCCAGCAGCGCATGGGGGAGATCCAGGGTCGCGACCGGCTCTGGTTCGCCGGTGCCTACCTCGGCTGTGGCTTCCACGAGGACGGGCTGCGCTCCGCCCTGGAGGTAGCCGCGGCGCTGGGGGTTTCAGCACCCTGGGTGCATAGCCCGGCGGCGAGCCCTGCCGTGCCCGGCTTCACCCCCGAGCTGCAACCGGAGGCCGTTGGCTCGTGACCACCTCCCCCGGCCGGCTCATTCTGGGCCAGGTGATGCACCGGCGCTTCTTTCCGGTACAGTACCGCTTCGTCTACCGGGTGTTCAGCCTCTTGCTGGACCTGGATCGGTTGGACGAGGTCGCCCGCCGCTGCCGATGGTTCTCCCATAACGGTTTCAACCTGTTTGCCTTCTACGACCGGGACCACGGGGCCGGGGACGGGTCGCCACCGCGGGACTGGCTGCTGGGGCAACTCGCCAACCGGGGCCTGGAGCTGCCCATCCGGCGCGTCGAGATCCAATGCTTTCCGCGGGTCCTGGGGCACTGCTTCAATCCCTTGAGCGTCTGGTTCTGCTTCGGACCCCGAGACGGGCTGGTGGCGGTGCTGTGCGAGATCCACAACACCTTCGGCGAGCGGCACAGCTATCTGCTGCACCGCGACGGGGAGCCCATGGCCTGGCCGGTACGCCACGCCCACGTCAAGGGCTTCCATGTCTCCCCCTTCGTCGGGATGGAGGCGGACTACCGGTTCCGCTTCGCCCGGGCCGGGGACGAATACAGCACCGTGATCCATGAGTACCAGGACGATCGGCTCATGCTGGTAGCCGTGCAACGGGGGGAGGGCCGTGCCCTGACCGATTCCAACCTGGTGCGGGTGGCCCTGATCTACCCGTTTCTGACCCTTAAGGTGGTCGCCATGATCCATTGGCAGGCCCTCAAGATCTGGCTGCGTGGCGCGACCTTTTTCCCCAAGCCCGCGCCGCCCCGGGAGGAGGTTTCCTGATGTCCGCGGAAGAGCTGCTCGATTTTCCCCTGGAGAACCAGTCACGCCGGGTCGCCCTCTGGGCCTGGGTCTATGGCCGGTTTTGCCGCCGCCTGGCCTTCGGGACCCTGTTGTTACGCTTCGGCGACACCGGTGCCCGGCTTTACCGCGGGCCCTTTCCGGGCGGGAGCGCCGAGCTGCGGATCCGCAGGCCCCTGCGCCTGCTGGCGCGGCTCCTGACTCGGGGCGAGATCGGGTTCGCCGAGGCCTACATGGCGCGGGACTGGTCCACCCCGGACCTCCCGGCACTGTTGGATTTTCTCAACCTCAACGCGGAGCACCTCGCCGGGGCGGTTGACGGGGCTGCCTGGTCCCGCCGGCTCGACCGGCTCGCTCATCGCCTCCGGGACAACGACCGCCGCAACAGCCGGCGCAACATCGCCCGCCATTATGACCTGGGGAATGACTTCTACCGGCTGTGGCTGGACCCGGGAATGACCTACTCCTCGGCCGTGTTCGAGGATCCGGCGCTGGAGCCCCTGGAGTCCGCGCAGGCGCGCAAATACGAGCGGCTGCTCGACTGGGTCGATGCCCGGCCGGGGGAGTCCGTCCTGGAGATCGGCTGTGGCTGGGGCGGGTTCGCGGAGGCCGCTGCCCGCCGGGGTCTGCGGGTCACCGGGGTGACCCTGTCCAAGGAACAGCTCGCCCATGCCCAAGCGCGCATCGCCGCGGCGGGACTAGGCGCGCGGGTGGAGCTTCGGCTGCAGGACTATCGGGACATCCGGGGTCGCTTCGACCATGCGGTCTCCATCGAGATGCTGGAAGCGGTGGGGGAGGAGTACTGGCCCACCTATTTTCAGGTCCTGCGACGCCTGGTGCGCCCGGGCGGACGCATCGCCATCCAGGTCATCACCTTGCACGAGGACGACTTTCCACGGTATCGGCGCTGCGCGGACTTCATCCAGCTCTATATTTTTCCCGGCGGCATGCTTCCGTCGCCGGACCGCCTGGACGAGGAGGTCCGCGCCGTCGGGCTGATACCGCTCGCGAGTCGCTGGCACGGCGCTGACTATGCGGAGACCCTGCGCCGCTGGCGCCGTGCCTTCCACGCCGCCGAGGGTCAGGTGGAGCGGCTGGGCTACGATGCCCGCTTTCGCCGCATGTGGGATTATTACCTGGCCTATTGCGAGGCAGGCTTCGACTCTGGCTCTATCGATTTAGCCCAGGTCCTTCTGCAAGTGCCGGAGGCGGGACCCGAGGCAGCCTGACGGCGGGGACCCTGACGCAGAGGTCAGTCAAATCCAGGTCGGGGGGCTCAGGGCCAGATTCCCCGCTGCAGGGTGACCTTCGCCAGCCGGTCGAGGGCCTCCACCAGGGCAGCGGTCCGCAAATCGGTGCACAGGGTTGCATCGGGGCAGTTCCCCGGCAGGGAGCGCCAGCGGCTGACCACCCGGTCGGTGGCGTTGAAGAGTCGTGCCCGCAGCCGCCCGTTGATCTCCTCCAGGGGCCAGCTGTGGTGCTCGATATTCTGCACCCACTCGTAGTAGCTCACGGTCACCCCACCCGCGTTGGCGAGGATGTCCGGCAGGACCAGGACCCCCAGGGCGCTCAGGATGTCGTCGGCTGCCGGGGTGACCGGTCTGTTGGCCCCCTCCACGATCAGCTGAGCCCGCACCTGATGGGCATTGCCGCTGTGGATCTGGCCCCCCAGGGCGGCCGGCAGCAGGATGTCGCAGGGTAGCGCCAAGAGGTCGGCGTTAGTGATGCTGCGGCTTCCCGGCATCCCGACCACGGTCCCCGCCTCGGCGCGATGGGTGGTCACGGCGGCGAGGTCCAGGTCGTCCCCGTTTTCCGCGAGGATGCCCCCCCGGGAGTCGCTGACGGCGATCACGTGGGCGCCCTTCTCTTGGAGCAGCCGAGCCGCCACCCCTCCCACCTCCCCGAAGCCCTGGACGGCCACCCGCGCCCCGGCGAGCTCGTTGAGCCCTGGAAGGCCGTCGAGGGCCAGGAAGCGCTCGATGCAGTAGACGCAGCCACGACCCGTGGCCTCGCCGCGGCCCTCGGAGCCCCCCAGCTCCAGGGGCTTGCCGGTGACCACCGGGAGGTTGTTCTCACCCGGGTGCATGCGGTCATAGGTGTCAAAGATCCAGGCCATGGTCTGGGCGTCGGTGTACAGGTCCGGCGCCGGCACGTCCGTGAAGGGCCCGATGTTGTCCCCCAGCTCGGCGATATAGCGTCGGGTAATCCGCCGTTGCTCCCCCTGGCTCAGTTGCTTGGGGTCGCAGGTCACGCCCCCCTTGGCCCCGCCGAAGGGCAGGCGCAGCAGGGCGGACTTCCAGCTCATGAGGGCCGCAAGTGCCGTGACCTCCGCCAGGTCCACCCCTGGGTGGTAGCGGATGCCACCCTTGCCAGGCCCCAGGACCCGGCTGTGCAGCACCCGATAGCCGGCGAAGCTCTGGATGCTGCCGTCATCCATCTCGATCGGAAGGTTGACCCCGATGGTGCGGCGGGGGAGCCGTAGAAAGTCCACCAGCCCGGGGGCGATGTGCCCCAGGTGGGCGCGGGACCGCCGGAATTGCTCGGCGATCATGCGTTCAGGATCGAGATCCTCGGCGGCTGGCGCTTGATCTGGGCTGGTTGGTTCGCTCATAGTCTCGGTGCCTCATGATGCTGCGGGTCTACCTGGAATTTCGGCCCTTGGGCATCATCATTGTGCGACACGCCGTGGTGCAGGATCCTAACCGGATCCAGGCGCCCCATGCTGATCTCGAGGAGGTGGCGCATGTCCGAGCCTTACGATGGCCGGGGAGGGTGCCGAGGCAACGCGCTCGGCAGCTTACTGGCCTGGCTGGTGGGGGCCGGGACCCTGGCCGGACTTCTGGCGGTGCTGCTCAGCGATCCCCCGGTGCCGAAACCCGGCACGGCCGCGGAAATCGCGGCACGCACGGCCCCCATTGGGCGCTTGACCCTCGCTGAGCCGCCCCCGGAGATTGCCGCCCAACCTGCATCCGCGCCTGTCTCGCCAGCGGTGCCTGCCCGGACCGAGCCCCAGCCCGAAACTGAGCCGCCTGCCGTCGAAGGTCCTGGGGCGCGGGGCGAGACGCTCGCGGCGGTTCCGGCGCCCGAGGCCATGGATCCTCAAGCCCAGGCGGTAATACCCGGGCCGCCGCCCTCCTCGCGGTCCGGTCCCGAACCGGGCGGCGCGCCGCCCGATGGCCCACCTGCGAACGAGGGGGTTGGGGTCGCCGAGGAGGCGCCGGTGCCCGAGCCCTTGCCGACTGGCGATCACCAGGGGCGGCATGCGGCGCCGCCCCCGCTGCCCCCTCCGCCCAGCTATTGGGGCGGCCCCTACCGCATGGTGCCGGTGCCCCGGCCGGACCTGCCCGGGCGCCCCTATCAGCTCGTCCCCCTGCCCCCGGCCGGCCGCTAGGAGCTGCCCCTGGGATGGCGTGCGTCCCGTGGCAACCCGAGGCTAGGGGCTCGGGGCCACGGCCTCCAAGTGCCAGATTTCGTTGTTGTACTCGGCGATGGTCCGGTCGGAGGAGAAGCGGCCGCTGTGGGCGGTGTTCAGGATGCTCATGCGCACCCACCGCTCCCGGTCCCGGTAGGCGGTGGCGGCACGCTCCTGAGCCTCGATGTAGCCGCGGAAGTCCGCCGCCGTCATCCAGGGGTCGTGGGCGTTGCGGATCGAGAAGATGACCGAGTCGAAGATGCCCCCCTCGAACTGGTTGAAGTGTCCAGACTCCAGCAGGCTCATGACCTGGAGCAGGGCCGGGTCCGAGGCGATGATCCCATTGGGGTCATAGTGGCCGCGGCGCTGATCCACCTCGGCGGCGGTCAGCCCGAAGAGGAAAAAGTTGTCGTCCCCGACCTGTTCCCGGATCTCGATGTTGGCCCCGTCCAGGGTGCCGATGGTCAGGGCCCCGTTCATCATGAACTTCATGTTGCCGGTCCCCGATGCCTCCTTGCCGGCGGTGGAGATCTGCTCGGAGAGGTCGGTGCCCGGGGCGATGATCTCCATCAGCGTGACCCGGTAATCGGGCAGGAAGGCCACCCGCAGTAGCCCCTCGGTCTCGGGGTCGCTGTTGACCACCCGCGCCACGTTGTTGACCAACTTGATGATCTGCTTGGCCATGGCATAGCCGGGGGCGGCCTTGCCGCCGATCAGGACGCAGCGTGGGGTCCAGTCCCGGGTGTCGCCGCGCTTGATCCGGTTGTAGAGGTGGATGACGTGCAGGATGTTCAGAAGCTGGCGCTTGTACTCATGGATGCGCTTGACCTGGACGTCGAACAATGTGTCGATGGGGAAGTCCACGTGGCAGAGGCGGGCCACCGTCTCCGCCAGGCGCTGCTTGTTTGCCTGCTTGATGGCGTGCCAGCGCTCACGAAAGGCGGGGTCATCGGCGTGGGGGGCGAGACGCTCCAACTGGGCTAGGTCTCGCACCCAGGCGCTGCCGATGGTCTCGTTGAGCAGCTCGCGCAGCCCCGCGTTGCACATGGCGAGCCAGCGTCGCGGCGTGACCCCGTTGGTCTTATTGTTGAACTTGTGGGGCCAGAGCTCGTAGAAGTCCCGGAACAGCCCCTCCACCAGCAGCTTGGAGTGGAGTGCCGCCACCCCGTTGACCGAGAAGCTGCCCACGATGGCCAGGTAGGCCATCCGCACCTGGGGTACCTGCCCCTCCTCGATGAGGGACATCCGGCGCAGGCGCTCGTTGTCGCCGGGCCAGCGGCTAGCCACCTGGGCGATGAATCGGGCATTGATCTCGTAGATGATCTGCAGGGGCCTAGGCAGCAGCTGCTCGAAGAGGTGCACGGACCAGCGCTCCAGGGCCTCGGGTAGTAGGGTATGGTTGGTATAGGCCATGGTGCGGGTGGTGATGGACCAGGCCTCGTCCCATTCCAGATGCTGCTCGTCCACCAGTTGGCGCATCAGCTCCGCCACCGAGATGGCGGGGTGGGTGTCGTTTAGCTGGAAGCAATTCTTCTCCGCGAAGCGGCTGAAGTCCCGCCCGTTGAGCCGGATCCATTCGCGGATCACGTCCTTGATGCTGGCGCTGGCCAGGAGGAATTGCTGGCGCAGGCGCAGCTGTTTGCCGCTCTCGCTGGCGTCGTTGGGATAGAGCACCATGGTGATGTGCTCCGCCTCGTTTTTCTGGGCCACCGACTCCGGATAGCTACCGGCGTTGAACTCGTCCAGGTCGAACTCGTCGGTAGCGGCGGCCTTCCAGAGCCGGAGCGTGTTGATGGTGTCGTTGCGGTAGCCGGGGATGGGGATGTCGTAGGGCACCGCCAGGACGTCGTGGCTGTCCACCCAGCGCACGGCCAGGCGGCCCGCGTGATCCCGGTAGAACTCGGTACGCCCGCCGAACTGGATGCGCTGGGTGTACTCCGGGCGCTCCAGCTCCCAGGGGTTGCCATCCCGCAGCCAGTGGTCCGGCTCCTCCACCTGATAGCCGTTCTCGATGAGCTGGCGGAACATCCCGTACTCGTAGTGCAACCCGTAGCCCTTCACGGGGAGCTGTAAGGTCGCGCAGGAGTCGAGGAAGCAGGCGGCGAGCCGGCCCAGGCCGCCGTTACCCAGGCCGGCGTCCGGCTCACTCGCGGAGATCTCCTCCAGCACCACCCCCATCTGAAACAGGCCCTGCTCTACGGGATTGCCGACCCCAAGGTTCAGCATGGCATTGCACAGGGTCCGCCCCATGAGGAACTCCAGGGACAGATAGTAGGTGCGCTTACAGTCCGTCTCGTCGTGGGCTTGGCGGGTACGCTTCCAACGCTCCATGAGCCGATCCCGCAAGGTGATGGCCAGGGCCTTGTAGGGATAGTAGGCGGAGCGGCAGTCCCGGTCGCGACCCAGGGTGTGGGCATAGTAGCGCTGGAAATCCTCTGCGATCCCCTCGGCGTCCATCGCCAGCGGTGGGAGCTCGAAGAACTTGGAATTGGGTTCGCTGCGGATCAGATTGGCAAAGGGCGACATGGTGGAACCTAGGGGTCGGGTGATCGGATTGAAGTCTAGATCCTGGACTCTCGGGGGGGGCGCGGCCTCCTCGGCGCATCGGGGCCTCCGATGGACGCGTCACGGGGGACCGAGAGTAGAAAACTGCGCGGATTTTACAAGCAATCGCCGCGCCTGGGGCTGACGGGAGTGATCCACGTCGGGGTTTGGGAGCCCCCGGTCAGAAAGACAGGGCCGTCACCCGCCACCCGCTCCCCCGGAGGGAGAGGCGCACGTACACGGGGGACTCGGAGGGCGCACCGATCCGAAGCGAAAAATGCACCGGATCGTCGAAAAAGGCGCGGCTCAGGGCCCCGGCCAGGCCCCCGCCCGGTGGCGAGTGGCTGAGCAGGCGCTCGCGCAGCCACGCGAGGCTGACCTGCTGCTCGATGGCCGCCGTGCCATCGCGTCGAATGCCCTGCTCCAACCACCCGATGAAGTCATTCGACACGGGACCGATGGCGCTCGCTGCCTCCTTGTTCAGCTTGCGTCGGATCTCATCCCGGACGGCATCGAGGTCCACCAGGGTAGCGAGGACGTCGTGGTCGTCCCGGGCCAGGGCCCGATCCAGCCGCCAGAGGGTCACATAGGGCCAGGCCAGATAGGCGAGCAACACCAGCGCCGGGATCAAGATGCGCCTGACGGGTATCCGGCGGGCACCGATGATGCCGAGGGGGTGGCGGTTGATGCGGAGGCCCAGCCTCACGCCAGCTCTGCCTGAAGACGTTCCAACTCCTCCCCCAGGCTCAGCCACTCGGACTCGACCGCGCCGAGCTCAGCCACGACGCGTCGTTGCTCCTCCAGGAGGGCAAGCAGGCGCGGCTTCGCATCGGCCGCATAGAGCTCGGGGGCGGCCAGGTCGTGATCCAACTCCCGGCGGCGCCGCTCCAAGCGTTCCAGCGCCTGCTCCAGCGCCTTGAGCCGGGTGCGCAGGGGCTGCAAGGCCTTCCGTTGGTCCGCCTTGTCGCGCCGTTGCTGTTTGCGCTGGCCGCCCTGGCGGTCGCTGCCCCCAGGGTCGGCGGCATCGGGGTCACGGGCCGCCAGCCACGCCGGGTAGTCGTCAAGCTCCCCGTCGAAGGGCTGAACCGATCCCCCATCGACCAGGAGCAGGGTGTCCACGGTCACCCGCAGCAGGTGGCGATCGTGGGAGACCAGGATCATGGCCCCTTCGAACTCCTGGAGTGCCTCCGCGAGGGCATGGCGCATCTCCAGGTCCAGATGGTTGGTGGGCTCGTCGAGCAGGAGCAGGTTGGGCTTTTGGCGGATCAGGAGTGCGAGCACCAGGCGGGCCTTCTCGCCGCCGGAGAGCGGCGCCACGGGCCCCAGCGCCCGATCTCCATCGAATCCGAAGCCCCCAAGGTAATCCCGCAGGGCCTGCTCGGTGGCCTTGGGGTCCAGCCGCTGGAGGTGATGCAGGGGGCTCTCCTCGGCGCGGAGCTGATCCAATTGGTGCTGGGCGAAATAACCGATGCGCAAGTCCTGGGAGGTCTCCCTGCGGCCCGCCGTGGGCTCAAGCTCACCGGCCAGTACCTTGACCAGGGTGGACTTGCCGGCCCCGTTGGCCCCCAGCAGGCCGATCCGGTCTCCCGGCGACAGGTTGAGATTGACCCGCTCGAGGATGGGGCGCCCCGGATAACCCGTCTGGACCCCCTCCAGCCGTAGCAGTGGGTGGGGCAGGTGCAGGGGTGGCTCGAAGCCGAAGCGAAAGGGCGAGTCCACATGGGCGGGGGCGATCAGCTCCATACGCTCCAGGGCCTTCAAGCGGCTCTGGGCCTGGCGCGCCTTGGTTGCCTTGGCGCGGAAACGCTCCACGAAGCGGTGGATGTGGGCGACCTCCCGTTGCTGGCGCTCGAAGGCCGCCTGCTGCTGGGCGAGGCGCTCCCCGCGCTGGCGCTCGAAGGCCGAGTAGTTGCCCGCGTAGAGGGTCAGACGCTGCTGGTCCAGATGCAGCGTATGGCTCACCACGGCGTCCAGGAAGTCGCGATCGTGGGAGATCAGAAGCAGGGTGCCCCGGTAAGCCTTGAGCCAGCCCTCGAGCCAGATGACCGCGTCCAGGTCCAGGTGGTTGGTGGGCTCGTCCAGGAGTAAGAGATCGGAGCGGCACATCAGGGTGCGGGCGAGCGCCAGACGCATGCGCCAGCCCCCCGAATAGCTGCTCACCGGACGGTGCTCCTCCCCCGGCAGGAAGCCGAGTCCGTGCAGCAGCCGCGCGGCCCGACTCTCCGCCCCATAGCCGTCGATCGCCTCCAGCCGGCCGGCGAGCTCCCCGTGGCGTAGCCCGTCCCCGGCGGCATCAGCGGCGGCCAGGGCCGCCTGGACCTCACGCAGCTCCCGGTCCCCGTCCAGCACGAACTCGATGGCCGGGTCATCCCCGTGGGGGGTCTGCTGGGCCACATGGGCCAGCTCCCAGCCCGGGGGGAGGGACACCTCGCCCGTGTCCGCGTGGAGCTCGCCGCGCAGCAAGGCGAAGAGGCTCGACTTGCCGCACCCATTGGGCCCCACCAGACCCACCTTCTGACCCGGATAGATGGTCAGGCTGGCCTGGGCGAGTAGCAGCCTCGGACCTCGGCGGAGGGAAACATCGGTCAGTTGCAGCATGCTTCAGATGGGTCCTCGGCCCCTGATTCACTGCCATCCTAGCGGGCCAGCCGAGCCGCGCTCGCCGCGGGAATCTTCGACGGGATTAACAGGATGCCGCAGGATTAACAGGGTTTTGGATTCGGCATCATGTTAAAGAATTTCCTGTTAATTGCGAAAAATCCTGTGAATCCCGTCCCTTGTCCGCGGCCCGACTCTCCTAGGCCGCACCGCGGTCGAGTCGGCGGTAGTTTACCGCCTCGCTCAGGTGGGCAGAGGCGATGGCGTCGCAATCCGCCAGGTCGGCGATGGTGCGGGCGACCTTGAGGATGCGGTGATAGGCCCGCGCCGAGAGTGCAAGGCGGGTCAGGGCCTGCTGCATTAGCCGGCGTCCCTGCTCGTCCAGGGGGCAGTCCCGCTCGATCTCCTTGGGGGTCAGGGCGCTGTTCATTTTACCGGCCCGCAGAAGCTGCCGGTCCCTTGCCGCGCACACCCGTCGGCGCACCTGGGAGCTGGTCGCGCCGGCATTCGGTGCCCCGAGGCGGCTGGGATCGATCCGCGGGACCTCCACGTGCATGTCGATGCGGTCCAGCAGGGGGCCGGAGATGCGGCCCCGATAGCGGGCGACCTGGTCGGCGGTGCAGTGACAGCGCCCGCTGCCGTCCCCCAGATAGCCGCAGGGACACGGATTCATGGCCGCCACCAGCTGGAAGCGGGCCGGGAACTCCGCCTGGCGGGCCGCGCGGGAGATGTGGATGCGCCCGGATTCCAGCGGCTCCCGCAGGACCTCCAGTACCCGCCGGTCGAACTCGGAAAGCTCGTCCAGGAACAGGACGCCCAGGTGGGCGAGTGAGATCTCCCCGGGCCGCGGATTACTCCCTCCCCCCACCAGGGCCACCCCGGACGCAGTGTGGTGGGGGGAGCGGAAGGGGCGGAGCCGCCAGGTGGCCGGATCGAAGGGGTCGCGCTCGCTCACCGAGCGGATGGCCGCGGTCTCCAGGGCCTCGGGCTCGCTCAAGGGGGGCAGGAGGCCAGGCAGGCGATGGGCGAGCATGGACTTGCCGGTCCCGGGCGGGCCGATCATGAGTAGGCTGTGACCCCCGGCGGCGGCGATCTCCAATGCTCGCTTGGCGCTCTCCTGACCCCGTACCTCATCGAGGTCCGGATACCCCGGCTCTGGGGGAGCCTGCGGGCCGGGGCAATGGATAGGGATCGGTCGGGAGCCATTCAGGTGCTCGCAGACCTCCAGCAGGTGGTGGGCTGGCCGCAGCCGCAGACCGCTCACCAGGGCCGCCTCGGCGGCGTTCTGCTGGGGCAGAATCAGCTCCCGCCCAGTGTCGCGCACGGCCAGGGCCGCGGGCAGGACGCCGCTCACCGGCCGCAGCTCCCCGGACAGGGCCAGCTCACCGAGGACCTCGACCCCGTCTAGGGCACGGGTCGCAAGCTGCCCGGAAGCACCGAGGATCCCGAGGGCGATGGACAGATCGAAGCGACCCCCTTCCTTGGGCAGGTCCGCCGGGGCCAGGTTGATGGTCACCCTCCCGGCTGGAAACTGAAAGCGACCGTTCAGCAGGGCCCCGCGCACCCGGTCCTTGCTCTCCTTCACCGCCGGCTCCGGCAGCCCCACCATGGACAGGACAGGGAGTCCCCCAGCGAGGTGTACCTCCACCGTCACCGGCGGGGCCTCGATGCCCTCCCGGGCGCGGCTGTGGAGGACGCAGAGCCCCATCGGCGGTCGCCCTCGCCGCTACCCCGTGCGTTCCCGGGTGCCGCGCTCAGCCATCCTTCCCGGTCGGGGCGGCAGTGCCTTGGGCCTCCAGCTCGGCGACGCGGGCCTCCAGTCGGCGGAGCTTTTCCCGGGTGCGGGCCAGTACCGCGGTTTGGACGTCGAACTCCTCCCGGCTAACCAGGTCGAGGCGCGTCAGACCGGACTCCAGGGAGGCGCGCAGGTTGCGCGCCAGGTCATCCCGCAGGGTCTGCACCCCCTTGGGGAGTGAAACGGCGAGGCGCTGGGCGAGGTCGTCGAGCTGCTTGGGATCCCACATCGGAAAGACTCCTCCATTCGGTCAAGGCCGCCCAGGAGGGGCCGAGGGGCCTGGCCTGGACGGTGGCTGAGATTATAGGGTCAGGGGCCGGATCCGTCCGTCCAGCCCCCTTGAAACCAGGCGTATGTCCTGGGCCGCACCAGAAAAGTGCAGTTCCTGCCCCTTCGTCGCCTCATTCCGATCCAAATTAGTGCGCGGCCCTGTTGCGAGATCGGCACAGATTCGCTCTTTGCGTTGTGTTTTCGGTACAGGAAGCCCTGGCACAGATTCTGCTTAGAACCCACTACGTCGTACTTCGACGCGGGCCCGGACGCCATATCGAGGCGCCCCCGCCGACCGTCAGGGACCCTCGCGCCGGGTAGAGGGCCAGCCGAATGTGTACCAATCAAGAGGTAAGCAAGACCCATGAACGCACGCAAGATCGTCACGGCCTCCCTGGCCGCCTCCCTCGGGACCCTGATGCTGGCCTTGGGTGGCCCGGCCGCGGCCGAGGATCCCTACAACATCAGCGCCAATATCGGCGCCGTCAGCAACTATATGTGGCGCGGCGTCACCCAGACCCAGGACGGGGCCGCGGTCCAGGGCGGGCTCGATTTCACCCACTCGAGCGGCTTCTATATCGGCACCTGGGCCTCCAACGTTGACTTCAACGACGAGGGCGGCTCCCAGGAGGTCGTGATCCTGGCAGACCCCACCACCGCGAGTGGCTTCGCGGAAGACGCGGATGGGAACCTGATCGGTACCACTGCCGGCTCGTCGAACCCATCCTCGCCCAATTATGAGGTCGACTTCTATCTGGGCTTTGGCGGCAACATCACCGAGGATCTGAGCTACGACCTCAAGGGTATCTACTACGCCTACCCCGACGGCCGCGATTCCAACTTCGCGGAGATCGGCGGCAGCATGACCTTCAAGTGGATCACCCTGGGCCTCGCCTACACGGTTTATGGCGAGAATGACGATGGCCTGTTCGACAACGGCGACCTCTACTACTACGGTGGGTTTGAGTACGGCGATCTGCCCTTCGGCCTGAGCTTCAGCGCGCGGGGCGGCTATTACGACTTCGAGAACAGCGACATCGTCATCGGCAGTGCCTTCAATACCAGCATCAACGACTTCGTGGACGTCACCGAAACGGCCGACTACTGGCACTACGGCGCGTCCATCAGCAAGGACGCCGGGGACTTCGGCACCTTCAGCCTGAACTGGGACCAGAACAGCGGGAAGAAGGAAGTCGGCTATGACAATGACCCCAAGATCTGGGTCGGCTGGCTCAAGGAGTTCTAAGACCCTCGGCCCTCTCAATCCCCTGGTCAGGGCGGTACCCCCTGGCCCCTTTCGGAGCTTTTAGTCATGAAACTGGTTTCAGCCATCATCAAGCCCTTCAAGCTGGACGACGTGCGTGAGGCCCTGGGCGACATCGGCGTCTCAGGGATAACGGTCACGGAGGTCAAGGGCTTCGGCCGTCAAAAGGGCCATACCGAGCTCTACCGCGGCGCCGAGTATGTGGTCGATTTCCTGCCCAAGATCAAGGTGGAGATCGCGGTGGACGACGGCCTGGTGGACAAGGTCATCGAGGCCATCACCAACGCCGCGCGTACCGGCAAGATCGGCGACGGCAAGATCTTTGTCTTCGACCTGCAGCAGGTCATCCGCATCCGCACCGGCGAGACCGGCTCGGACGCCCTGTGACGCACACGACTAGGAGATAACACGGTGAGATTTCCATTCCCCAAACTCAGTCTGGGCCAGGCGGTCCTGACCGGGACCCTGGGCCTGCTGCCCCTGGTCGCCTTCGCTGAAGAGACCCCGACCCTCAACTCCGGCGACACCGCCTGGATGCTGACCGCCACCGCGCTGGTGCTGTTCATGACCATCCCTGGGCTCGCGCTTTTCTACGGCGGCCTGGTACGTTCCAAGAACGTGCTCTCGGTGCTTATGCAGTGCTTCGCCATCACCGCCCTGATGACCGTCCTCTGGACCCTGTATGGCTATAGCCTGGCCTTCTCGACCACCGGCATGGAGGCGGGGGCCATGAATCTGAATACCTTCGTGGGCGCCCTCGACAAGGTCCTGTTCGCGGGGCTGACGCGGGAGAGTCTGACCCTGGCCATTCCGGAATCGGTCTTCGCCACGTTCCAGATGACCTTCGCGATCATCACCCCAGCGCTCATCGTCGGCGCCTTCGCCGAGCGCATGAAGTTTTCCGCCATGCTGTGGTTCATGGCCATCTGGTTCACCCTCGTCTATGCCCCCATTGCTCACATGGTATGGAGCGGTGACGGTGCCTTGATGTGGGACTGGGGCGTGTTGGATTTCGCGGGCGGCACCGTGGTGCACATCAACGCGGGTATCGCCGGCCTGGTGGCGGCCCTGGTTCTGGGCAAACGCAGGGGTTATCCGTCCACCGCCATGCCGCCAAACAACCTGGGCTACACGGTGATGGGTGCCGCCATGCTGTGGGTCGGCTGGTTCGGCTTCAACGCCGGCAGCGCCGTGGCGGCCAACGAGAGCGCCGGCATGGCCATGCTGGTAACCCAGATCGCCACCGCGACCGCGGCCCTCGCCTGGATGTTCTTGGAATGGGCCGCCCACGGAAAGCCCAGCGTGCTGGGCATCGCCACCGGCGCGGTCGCCGGTCTGGTCGCCATCACCCCGGCCTCCGGTACCGCTGGTCCCCTGGGGGCCCTTGCGATCGGCGCCGCCTCGGGCATCGTCTGCTTCGTCGCCTCCACCAAGATCAAGCGGGCCCTGGGCTATGATGACTCCCTGGACGTCTTCGGCGTCCATGCGGTGGGCGGCATCGTGGGGGCCATCTTGACCGGCATTTTCGCCGATGCCAGCCTGGGCGGCGCGGGCCTTGCCGAGGGGATGACCATCGTGAGCCAGCTCTGGGTCCAGACCAAGGGCGTGCTCTTTACCATCGTCTACACGGCGGTGCTGAGCTTCATCATCCTCAAGGTGGTGGACCTGGTCATCGGGCTGCGGGTCACCGAGGAGCAGGAGACCGAGGGCCTCGACCTGGCGTTGCATGACGAGCGCGGTTACATTCTTTGACCGTTCCGGGCGGCCGGCGCCCGCCGGTCGCCTTAACCAGTTGATGGCAACGGCGAGCACTGGGCCCCGGGGGGTCCGTGGTCTCGCCGTTGCCCGTTTCGAGCTCGCGGAGGTGAGGCCTCATGGACGCGACCATCCAACTCAGCTATGCACTGGATACCTTCTATCTCCTGGTCTCGGGCGCGCTGGTCATGTGGATGGCGGCGGGCTTCGCGATGCTGGAAGCGGGCCTTGTGCGGGCCAAGAACACCGCCGAGATCCTGGCCAAGAACATCCTGCTCTATGCGGTCGCCTGCATCCTGTTCATGGTGGTCGGGTACGGCATCATGTACCCGGCGGGAGGCAACGGCCTGATACCCCAGGTCGACTGGGGCTTCATGCTCGGGGGTGACCACGAGCTCGACGCGCTCCTGGCCGGCGGGGAGGATGCGCCCGTCTACGCGAAGATGGCGGACTTCTTCTTCCAGGTGGTGTTCGTGGCCACCGCCATGTCGATCGTCTCGGGGGCCGTGGCGGAGCGTATGAAGCTCTGGTCCTTCCTGCTGTTCGCGGTGGTCATGACCGGCTTTATCTACCCGGTCCAGGGCTATTGGAAGTGGGGTGGGGGCTGGCTGGATCAGCTCGGCTTCAGCGACTTCGCGGGCTCCGGGGTGGTCCATTTATGCGGCGCCGCTGCGGCCTTGGCGGGGGTGCTACTCCTGGGGGCGCGTAAGGGCAAGTACGGCAAGGACGGCTCCATCCAAGCCATCCCCGGGGCCAACCTGCCGTTGGCCACCCTGGGGACCTTCATCCTCTGGCTGGGCTGGTTCGGCTTCAACGGGGGCTCCCAGCTCAAGGTCTCTGGCTTCGCGGATGCCAATGCGGTGGCGGCGGTGTTCGTCAACACCAACATGGCCGCCGCGGGTGGGACCGTCCTGGGGCTGATCACCGCCCGGCTGCTGTTCGGCAAGGCTGACCTGACCATGGCACTCAACGGGGCCTTGGCGGGGCTGGTGGCGATTACCGCCGAACCCCTCACCCCTTCCCCCTTGGCGGCGACCCTGATCGGCGCCTTCGGCGGCATCCTGGTGGTACTGGCGATACGGCTCCTGGACAAGCTGCGCATCGACGACCCCGTGGGGGCCATCTCGGTCCACGGCGTGGTGGGCATGTGGGGCCTGCTCGCGGTGCCCGTCACCAACCCCGAGGCGACCCTGGCGACTCAGGCCATCGGGCTGGGGGCCATCCTCGGCTGGGTCTTCGTGACCTCCTTCATCGTCTGGCTGGTGATCCGGTTGACCTTCGGGATCCGCGTCAGCGAGGAGGAGGAGTACGAGGGGGTGGATATCGGCGAGTGCGGACTCGAAGCCTATCCCGAGTTCGTGGGGGTCAGAGGGGCGGCGCGCTGACGAAGAGCGGGCGTGGCGAGCGTTGGTTCGGGGCCACAAATGACGATTGGAGCTCCCAGGCCCAGGCGGCTCAAACGGGAGCCTTGCCGTGGAAGTCGCGTCCGGCGCGCTCCTTGCCGCCCTCTCCCCCTGGGAGAGGCCCGGGGTGAGGGAGACGACCATGGCGACCGCGCCTTATATTCTCCGGGGTGGCGTGGGCGCCACGGTCGTTAGGGCAGGGCGTCGATAGCATCGAGGAGCTCTCGGTGGCGTGTCTGCATCCGATCGGGCAGGCCGGACTCCTTGGCTCCCTTGCAGCCGCCGGCCTGGCCCAGGGTCTCCAGAAACTCCTCCTCCATGCGCCGCTGGGCCTGCCGGTAACCCCGTTCGGGGAACAGGTCGTCCTTGATCGTGAGGACGGTGATCCGCAGCCTCCCCACCAGGGCCTTGTTCAGGTTGTCCGTGAAACGGCCCGAGTTGTCGCTGCGGCAGCGGGCATTGTAGAGGTCCAGGGCGGACGCGGACTCCACCGCTTCCACCAGGAGCCGGGCCTTGTCCTCTTCCATGGGCGGGGCGGCCTCAGCAGCCGGTATCAGGGCCTGGTGGACCAGGGCGGAGAGCGTCAGGCCCGCGGCGGCTGACAGGGCGAGCCGGGCGCGGGCAGAGGCCGTGCGATGGGATTTGACCGTCATCCCTGGTCAGCTGCGGCCGTAGACGGGGATCGCGGCCCCGGTGACCGCGCGCGCGGCGTCCGAGGCCAGGAACAGGATCACGTCGGCCAGGGCGTCCAGGGATACCCATCGGCCGGGGTCTTGATCCGGCATGGCCGCCCGGTTCTGGGGAGTGTCCAGGGTCCCGGGGAGGACGCAGTTGACGTTGATCCCCTGATCCTTCAGCTCGTCCGACAGGGCCTCGGTGAGGGTGATGACGGCGGCCTTGGAGGCACAATAGGGCCCCATGCGACTGGTGCCGCGGGTGGCGGCGCGGGCAGAGACGTTGACGATGTGTCCGCCTCCCGAGGCGAGCAGGCGCGGGATCACCGCCCGGCAGCAGTAAAAGACGGTGCGGACGTTGAGGTTCAACATGAGCTCCCAGTCCTTGTCCGGG
>Ga0209254_10002039_pt1 | contig 18321 bp, 17 predicted proteins | sample FrelakmetDIP11DI_FD_187148 | JGI IMG/M metagenome (GOLD analysis project Ga0209254, IMG submission 187148) | Freshwater lake sediment microbial communities from the University of Notre Dame, USA, for methane emissions studies - DIP11 DI (SPAdes)... | ecosystem: Environmental > Aquatic >...
TTGCAGTCCTTCAGCTTCCCCGCGGCGCACTTCCTCACTGCCCCTGACACCGTCCCGCTACATCCGGCCTTGACGCTGATCCCGGCTTCCTTCAGTATCTTGTAAGCTCGCGGACCGATGGTACCGGTGATTGCCGTTCCAACGTTCATCTTGGCCAGCATCTCCGCGGCGTTCGGGCCCTTCTCGTTCGGGGAGCCCTTGGGGCGGAACTCCACAACCGTGTAACTTTCGGGACTTCCTTCGAAGACGATGAAATGAGTGCATCGGGCGAGAGGGCCGATCTTGCTGTCCAGCGTATCCCCGGTGCTCGCAACTGCTATCCTGCAACGGTTATCCTTCGATGATTTCTCGCTCATCATCAGACCTACGGATGAAATACTTTCATTGACACCATCAATTTTTCCATTCTTTGTTCGCATCCTGCGATGGCGCCTCCGAATACGAGGAATCATTTTTCTACGCGCGTGGGCTTATCTGACCGGGGAGAGGAAAATGCTCATCGGCATCGTAGGCAAGCCTAACGTCGGCAAGTCGACCTTCTTCTCCGCGGCCACGCTTGCGCCAGCGGAGATCGCTGACTATCCGTTCACCACCATCAAGCCGAACAAAGGGGTGGCCTTCCTGCGCACGCGCTGCCCGCATCTGGACCTGGGCCACCAATGCAACCCCCGCAACTCCGCCTGCGAGAACGGGGTACGCCTGGTCCCTGTGGAGATGCTCGATGTCGCTGGACTGGTCCCCGATGCCTGGCAGGGGAAAGGTCTCGGCAACCAGTTCCTAGACGACCTGAGGCAGGCGGACGCGCTGATCCATGTGGTCGATGCGTCCGGAGCCACGAACTCCGAGGGCGTTCCTGTGCCCGCTCACTCGCACGACCCCATGATCGATGTCAAGTTCCTCGAGAGCGAGATCGACCACTGGATCAAGGGCATTCTGGAAAAGGGCTGGGATAAGTCCGCCCGCCAAGCCCATCTCGAGGGCGAGAAGATCGTAGAGCTGATCCATACCAAGCTCACTGGGCTCAGCGTTTCGACCGGCCACATCCACGCCGCCATCAGGGAGGCGGCCCTTCCCGAGTCCATCGTCAACTGGAAGGATGCGGAGCTGATGCGCCTGTCCTCGGCCATCAGGAAGCACTCCAAGCCCATGATGCTCTGCCTGAACAAGTCGGACATAGCGGACGACGCCACTTTGCAGCGCATGAGCAAGGTGGATGGGTACCTGAGCGTCCCTACCTGCGCCCAGTCGGAGCTGGCCCTGCGCCGGGCGGCCAAGAGCGGGCTTCTGGATTACCTCCCGGGGGACAAGGAATTCAAGATCAAGGACCCGACCAAAGTGAATCCGGCCCAGAAGAAGGGCCTGGACTACATCCAGATGCATGTGATAGGAAAATTCCACGCTACCGGGGTGCAACAGTGCCTGGAGAACGCAGCCTACAACATGCTGGACCTGATCCCCATCTATCCCGTCGAGGACGAGCATCGATGGACCGACAAGCAGGGCAACATCCTCCCGGACACGCATCTGGTCAAGAGAGGAGCCACGGCCAGGGACCTGGCGTACAAGATCCACACGGACCTGGGGGATAATTTCATACGCGCCATCAACTGCCGCACGCAGCGCATCGTCGGCCACGATTACGTGCTCCAGCCCTCCGATGTCGTTACCATCATCACCAAGAAGTGAGCCATGAGCGAGTCTTTCGACGTCCGGTTGATCACAGCGACCTACAAGAGACCCAGCGAGAACGAGCTGATCATCGAGATGTTCGGGAAGACGCGGGAAGGGCAGTCGATAGCCGTCCGCTACTCCGGGTTCATGCCCTATTTCCACGTCTTCGGGGCGACCGAGGAGCTGGTGGAGGGCTTGAGGAAAGACCGGGACGTGGTCAAGGTGGAATGGGTGGACCTGTTCCACAAGGGCCAAGTGAAAAGGTCCGCCCAGGTCACGGTGCGCTACCCCGGCCTAGTGCCTGAGTTCCGGGACAAGATCAAGCATCGCTTCGTGGTCTTGGCCGCGGACATTCCCTTCCATCGCCGGTTCATCTTCGACCACGACATGGGCTCATGCATCCGCGTGCATGGCACCAGGGTCAGGAGCGAACGGCACACCACGGACGTGGTCCTGGAGATGGAGCAGCGGGACGGCGCTCCCTCCTTCGAGAACATCGAGGCCTTCAGCCCTCCCTTGAAGATGATGGCTTTCGACGTGGAGAACTCCATCACGGATGGGCATCTGTACACCATCTGCTACTACGTCAAGCAGGGGGACGAGCTTCGGGCCGGAGAGCCCATCTGGGGAACGGAGAAGGAGATCATCGAGAAGTTCACCCTGGCCATACAGAAGGAGGACCCGGACGTCCTCACTGGCTATAACATCGACGGATACGATATCCCTACCATTCAGGAGCGCGCCAAGAAGGTCGGTATTCGATCGTTGCAATGGGGCAGGGACATGTCCGAGCCCCGCCAGGTCTACCAGAAGTTCTGGCGCTTGAACGGCCGTTTGGTGGCGGACGCCTGGTGGGCGGTGAAGACCGACCTCAAGCCGAAGCAGGAGACGCTGAACGCGGTCTCGAAGCTGCTCCTGGGGGAGCAGAAGCACGACGTGGACATGGGCATGAAGGTGGGCACGGAGTACGACCCGCGCAAGATAGACAAGGAATGGCAGGCCAACCGAGAGCGCATCCTGGCGTACTGCACCCGGGACGCGGAGCTCTCGCTGCGCATACTGGACAAGGTGGGCACCATCCGGCGCTCGCTGGACATGGCCACGGTCGCCAAGCTCCCCTTGGACGATGTGCTCAACATCGGCTCTTCCTTCCTCATCGACTCCATCCTCATCCGGGCCGCGGACCGCGCCAATCCCCGGGTCGGGGTCCCCATGACCGGCTCCTTCGAGGAGGTGGAGGCCATCGAAGGAGGGTACGTGCACGAGATCAAGGCCGGCCTCTATCACTGGGTCTGCGTGCTGGACTTCAAGTCCATGTACCCATCGCTCATTATCGCCAAGAACATCTGCTTCACGACCCTCGACCCCGAGGGCGAGGTCGTCTCGCCCACGGGGGTCCATTTCCTCTCCAAGGGGCAACACCCCGGCCTTCTGCCCACCATCCTGCAGAACCTCATGAGGGAGAGGGACGAGACCAAGCGCAACATGAGGGAGGCCAAGTCCCCGGAGGAGCACAGATACTTCGATGGACTGCAACAGGCCATCAAGATCCTCATGAACGCCTTCTACGGGGTGTTCGCCTCCTCCTTCTACCGTTTCACGGACCGGGCCATAGGCTCTTCCATCACGGCCTTCGCGCGCGAGACCACCAAGGGCATCATCTCCGAGCTGGAGGCTGAGGGGTTCGAGGTCATCTACTCCGACACCGACTCGGTCTTCGTCAAGAGCCCTGAGCCCAACCTGGACGGCGCCGTCAAGTTCGGGAAGGAGGTGGCGGAGCGCTTCTCCCGCGAAGGAGGGCAGCTGGAGTTCGAGAAGATCATGGACCCCCTGTTCTCGCACGGGAAGAAGAAGAGGTATGTTGGTCGGGTCGTCTGGCCGCGAAGGCAGGAGGAGCTCCTCATCCGCGGCTACGAGACCCGGCGCACCGATTCCTTTGACCTGCAGACCGAGCTGTTGACCGAGGTATTCGAGAAGGTGCTGGACGAGAGGCCGGAGGAAGCGGTCAAAATAGCCCGGAAACTCATCTCCGAGACCATGGAAGGAAAGGTCTCCTTCGAGAAACTGGTCATCTCCAGGGGGGTCAAGAATTTCAACGAGTACGACGACCCGGACCGCTTGGCGCACGTACAGGCGGCGAAGAAGCTCATGGCGCTGGGCTACGAGTTCGTGCCCGGGATGAAGGTCTCCTGGATCGTCACCAACTCCAAGCGGACCCCGCAGGAGGTCCAGCCTTATGTCTCGGGTACTTCCTTCGAGGGCACCCCCGACTGGAAGTACTACGCCACCAGGCTGGCCCAAAGCGTGGCCCGGGCCACAGAGAACTTCGGCTGGACGGAGAAGGACCTGCTAGCTGGCTCGCAGCAGGTGAGTTTGTTCAAGGGCGGATTCGATGAGGCCAAGGGAGAGGAGGGCCCTGATGCCGACTCCAGGACCATGGGGGAGAAGGATTCCTTGCCTGGTGAGAGGACGGGGGAGCTTGACCGCCCTGGCAGGAAGGACGGGATCAAGCGCACTGAGAAGAAGGTCAGCCTCGAGGATTTCATGTAATCTTCTTATTATGAAGGACGGCTCAGCGCAATCATTTAAATAGTCCCCCAGGGTTCGGGAATCTCGGCGACCCTTTTGGGAATCGCCACGGAGTTGTGCCCTACCAAGGGTGAATCCGAAGACCGTTTCGACGGCGAGGTGAATCACGATGTCAGAACAGCAGAAGCAGCCCACCCCGGAAGAGGGTGAGGCGAAGAAGGGCCCTTCTGGTAAGGGCCTCTATCACTATATCGAGGATGCTTGGAAGAACCCCGACAAGTCATATGTCGGCGAGCTTCTCTGGGAGCGCCTGATCATCTGGCGCAAGGAGGAGAACTTCATCCGCGTGGAGAAGCCCACCCGCTTGGACCGCGCCCGCAAGCTGGGCTACAAGGCCAAGCAGGGCATAGTGGTCGTCCGCGGGCGTGTCCGCCGCGGTTCCCTGGCGAAGCGCCAGATCAGGAAGGGGCGCAGGGCCAAGCGCAAGGGCAGCAACAAGATCACCATGGAGAAGAGCCTGCAGCGCATCTGCGAGGAGAGGACGGCCAAGCGCTATCCCAACCTCGAGGTCCTCAACTCCTACTGGGTCGGGGACGACGGTAAGCACGTCTGGTACGAGGTCATCCTGCTGGACAAGCACCACCCGGTCATCAAGAACGACCCGGTCTACAGTTGGATCGCCGAGCCTCAGCACAGTGGCCGCGTGTACCGCGGCCTTACAAGCGCTGGAACCCGTGGTCGCGGCCTGCACAACAAGGGCAGGGGAGCCGAGAAGGTGCGGCCTTCCGTGAAGGCGCACAACAGAACGGGCAAGTGACTAGGCCCTAATCCTTTCCAATCTCTCTTCTATTTCCTTTTGGTCCATCCCCACCAGCGGGAAGAACGCTGACACGGGGACATCTAGGGCCTTGATCCGGTCGAACTCCTCCAGGACCAGGCCGAAGACGGCCCCTAGGGCGCGGTGCTTCCTTATCGCCTCCGTCATCTCCCCAGCCGGGATGACCTTGAGATCGGGGTCCCAGGCGCGCAGCGTTCTGACCGCGGGAGAGCCCTCGTCCCCCAGGCCGATGACGCGGCACCCCCGTTTCATGATGAGCCAGGCGGCCACCGCGTCCCTCTCGCGCTCCAAGAGGGCCACGACCTTTCCCTGGCTTCCCAGGGGCAGGCCTCCCGGCCCCGGGACGTAGGAGGAGAAGATGTAGGCCTTCCTTTCCCGCACCTCCACGAATATCTCGACGTCCGGATCGGTGAGGTCCACCCTGATGCCCTTCGGCTCGTTCGCCAGGAAGACGGCGGAGCCTAGCTCCCGCCCCAGGTCCACCGAGGTGTAGGGATGCTTCCCCGCCCTCCGGGCACGGACCGCGAAGCTCTGCTCCCTTGAGAGGAGGGGAAGGGAGAACTCGGCGATGACGGCCTTCATCTCCGCCATGTCATTGGAGCAGCATCTCACGGGGGAGATGGAAGCGACCCCGAACACCCGAGCCAGGGCACGGGCGGCCTTTGCACGGTCCCCGGCCTCCACGAAGATGCGGCCCTGCTCCGTGGTCACCAGGCCCTCCAGGCCCTCCGCGGCCAGGGCGGACATGAGGTTATCGATGAGGATGGACTCGAAGCGCTTCCGCACTGCCCGGCTCTTGAGGCCCATCTCCGCGTAGCGCACCAATATCAGGTCCATGCATCGACCGCCATGGGACGAAGTGGCTGCTCCGCGCTCACTTCGCGGACTTCTTGGCCTTCTTGGGTCCTGTGGCCTTCTTCTCCACCACTGGCACGGTGTTGAGGTCGATCAGCTCGTCGACCAGCTCATTGACTTCCGTGTCATGCATCTCCTCGATGAAGTCCATGAGGAAGGTGTTGATGAACCGCTGGACAGTGGCCACATCATAGAAGGTCATGCCCTCCTTGTAGGTCTCGTCCAGGAGCTTGGAGAATCCCTCCATCAGGGAGAACATCTGCCTCTCCTCTAGGGTCAGCTCCTGTATCAGGTCCTCGGCCTCTGGCACCGCTTCCTTTTTCTTGGGCGCGCTCTTACCGCTCTTCTTCTTTGCCATATGAATCTGCCCGTCTATGCGCCTGCACTATATTTACGTGAGCGTTGAAACCAAGGGAGGTCGGAGAGCGGTGCACAATCGGCGCCCAAGAGCATGCCCCAAGCCAGGAACGATTATCTATCGCGGGCCCGATTCCTCAATGCAGGTCCGTTGAAATGGAGATCGTTGTGGCCTTGGGCATCATCCTGTTCGCAGTCGCCGCTGGTCTGCTCGGCGCCCTGCTAGGTTTGGGTGGAGGCATCATCATCGTGCCCGCCCTCACCCTGGTGTTCGGATATCCCATGCAAGAAGCCATAGGCGCCAGCCTGGTGGCGGTCATAGCCACCTCCACAGGCTCGGCCTCCTATTACGTGGAAGAGGGTGTGAGCAATGTGCGCCTGGGCCTGCTCCTCGGGATCGTGACCTCTCTTGGGGGCCTCATCGGCGCCATCATAGCCGTCTACGTCGACCAGTATCTCCTGGCAGGGCTGTTCGCCCTCATGCTCCTATACACCGCGTACTACATGATCCGTAACCGCGAGACGGTGAGCATCTGCCCCGCTGGTGCCTGCGGGCGCTTCGACCTGACTTGCAGCTATGACGACGGAAACGGTGCGGAGAAGGTGGAATATGGCGCCCGGAATCTGGGCAAGGGGATGAGCGGATCGTTGGTGGGAGGCGTGGAATCGGGCATGCTGGGGGTCGGTGGCGGTGTGGTGAACGTGCCGGTCATGAGGCTCTGGATGGGCGTGCCATTGCGGGCGGCGTGCGCCACCTCCAACTACATGATAGGCATCACGGCCCTGGCCGGCGCGCTCGTCTACTACCAGTTCGGCCTGATCAGTGCCGTTCTGGCGGCGGTGGTGGCCTTGGGCGTGTTCCTCGGGGCGTTAATGGGTTCCAGGCTCTCCAAGCGGCTTCAGGGCAAGACCCTCAAGGTCGTGTTCTCCATCGTCCTCGTTTCCGTCGCAGGGCTGATGTTCCTCAAGGCTGCGGGGGTGATCGCCTGACCACCCGCACGGAGACGGACCGGATGCTAAGCCGTTCCATCAGGCTCTGCCTGCGCCTGGGCATGTACCTGAGCTTCGCTCTGCTGGCCATTGGGATAATGCTCTACCTGTGGCAGGACGGCGAGGCAGGGAGCGTGCTCGGGCCGTTGGAAGCCCTGGAGGCCATGCTGAGGGGAGAGGCCATGGGATTCATCTCAGCAGGCATCCTCGTCCTCATAGCCACGCCCCTCGCGGGAGTGCTCGCTGCCTTGGCGGTCTTCGCCTATGCCCGGGAATGGAACTTCGTAGGCGTCTCGCTTGCAGTGCTGGCAGTGGTGGCGCTCGCCATCCTGATGAAGGTGTTCGCCTGACCGAAGGGGTCGAGAGCGCGATCCTCTTTCGCGAGGAGCAACGACCACGTCAGCCATGGGCCTGGGCCATCGTCGGCTCGATAACGCTCGTCGCCTGGGTCCTGGCCATCTATCAGCTCGTGCTCGGCCTCCAGTTGGGCGATAACCCCGCCGAGGATTGGCTTATGCTCCTCGTCCTGTTCTTCGCTGGCCTCCTCTTCCCTGCATTAATGCTGTCAGTCAAGCTGACGGTGGAGGTCAGGCCGGACGGCCTGTTCCTCAGGTTCAGGCCCATTCACCGCCGCTTCTTGGACCTGGGCCGGGACAAGGTGATCGAGGTCCGCACCAGGACCTATTCCCCCTTGAGGGAGTTCGGGGGATGGGGCGTCAGATATGGGAGAGGGGGGACGGCCTACAACATGAACGGGAACCAGGGCGTCGAGCTCACATACGCCAGGAACAGGCATGTCCTGATAGGCTCAGACAGGGCATTGGAGCTCGAGAACTCTATACGACTAATTTGAAGCAAGTGAATCTAGGGACCTTCCGGCCATTGGGAATGTCAGAGCGGCAGCCTATCTCGCAGATAATTTGATATTCTTGCCAGGTGGTGCAGGCCCAGAAGGATGGGGTGACTATTTCGAAGGAGGGCGGCGACCGCTGGTACTACACCTTCCTGCCTTACAACGTGGCGGGAGGGAGCACCTCGCCCATGATCCCCCTCTTCATCACCGAGGGGCTGAAGGGGACGGTGGCGCAGGTCGGCCTGGTGGGCGCCATATCCTCCATGGCCTCGGTGCCAGCGAACATCATCTGGGGGAACCTTTCCGATACCACGAAGAAGCGCAAGATCTTCGTCCTCATCGGATTCCTGGGAATGGCGATCTCCCTCCTCCTCATGGGCCTGAGCATGGACATGGGCACCTACTACTTCGCCAACTTCATCCTGGGGGCGATCGCGGCCGCTGCCGCGCCGGTGAGCACGGTCATCATCCTCGAGACCTTCAAGAAGGAGGAATGGGCCAGGCGGATAGGGGACTTCTCCAAGATCAGCGGCGTGGGATGGGTGCTCGGCCTGGTCCTTGGCACCATCTGGCTGCAGCTGGCCAGCGACGATGGGACCGTGGTGTCGGCCATGCGCGGGCTCTTCATCACCGCCAGCGCCCTGGCCCTGGTCTCCGTCTTCCTGGCCATTAAATGGGTTCCAGAGCCCACGAAGCGCGTGGAGAGGAAGGACGCGGTGGAAGAGGTCCCCCTCTCCCGGCTGATACATTTCGAGCGAGGGCGCTACGGGCCCACGAAGATCATCCACATCATGAAGGTGAGCGCCCATAACCTCTCGCCGCGCAACTTCCCATCCAGCTTGAAGCTGTACTACGTGGTGACCCTGCTGGCGTTCACCGGTTTCCTGACCTTCTATACGGCCTTCCCCATCTTCCTCAAGCGTGAGCTGGGACTGAGCATCTCCGAGGTCTTCATCGTGTATCTGGCGAGCAGCGTGACCTCGGCCTTGACCTACTCCCTTGCAGGGAGGTGGACGTCGGCCGTGGGCGGGAAGAAGGTCCAGATCCTCGCCTTCCTCGGCCGCATCCTGCTCTTCCCCATGGTGTTCCTGGTCACCCTCCTCGATCTGGAGCTCTGGCCCCTCATGGCAGCGCTCTGCGCGCTCCACGCCCTCATCGGATTCTGCTGGGCCAGCCTGAGCGTGGCGGGGTCGACCATCGTCTCCAGGATCTCCTACCGGGACTTTCGCACGGAGTCCCTGGGAGCCTATAACGCCATAATGGGGATAGGGGCCATCATTGGGTCGTTGATTGGAGGGCTGGTGGCGGAGACCATGGGCTATCAGATCACATTCATCTTAGCATCGTTCCTTGTCCTCTCCGCCCTCCTGCTCCTTCTCCCCCTCAACCTGGACAAGGAACCTAACGAGGAGATCGCACCCCACGCCATCGAGGCCTGAGACTAAGGCCTCAATGCCCCAGCGATCTTGCGCCCGAAGGTGACCGCCTTCTCTTCCTCGCCCTCGGCCAAGGGACCCTTCGTACCCTTTACGGCGAACCATTCCGGTTCGATGATCATCTGCATGCCCGCCTCCTCCATCATCTTGCGCAGCTTCTGCGCGCCGCCCTTCCCGACCTTCTCGAAGCGGGTGTCGAAGGTCGTCCCCTTCTTACCACCAGCGCCTGAGGAGATGCCCGCCTTCAGCGCTCTCTTGGCCGCCCCAGTGGCCGAGCCGACGTGCGTGGGCGCGCCGACGATCCAGGCATCTGCCGCCTTGAAGTCCTCTTCCGTCACGTCCTCGGCCTTCTTGACCACCACTGGTGTCCCGACCTCCTTCATGCCGGATGATATGGCCAATGCAATCTTCTCAGTCATCCCTGTCTTCGTGTCATAGACGATCAGCGCCTTCATAACATTCACAGAGGAGAATCGTCCTTCGCCCTTAATCTCCATTTCGTTCGATTCCAGGACGGAACGCAACAAAGCGCCACATCAATGCCAAAGAGCGAAATCGCCCGGATACATTTATGCACCAGTTCTCCAACTATCTCGATGGTTGCGAGCATCCTGATGAACGAGCTCATGCTGACCAAGGAGCAGATGCTCAGCCTCGGGGGTTTCAATGAGATACCGCATGCATGAGGACTGGGAATTCCCCATCAGGCTGGTGAACAAGTACCGCTTCGGACGCGTGAAAGAGTTACTGGTACGAAACCACAAGCATGGTCTTGGGCACATCGCCAACGATTTCAAGGGAGTTCCGGAGGTGAGGTATCGCATGATGGAGGAGCACAAGGGGCTCATTCTCAAGGACGATGAGGCCTGCGCCTCCTTCCAATCCGAACTTGCCCACTATGAAGGCCTTTGCGGAGACAAGGCAAAAGCGATCTTGTCCTTGGCCAAATGCATGGCCTGTCGCCCTCTTCGCCGAGACCCATGCACCAAGCTGGACCTGCTTCCGACCAACCGCCTGCAGCTGCCCCGGACGGTATTCTGATGGCATCTGGGGGGCGGTCGATTGGGAGCTTGGCCTTGAATGCAAGGATGAGGGGGAGATGCGTGGAGGACCTGGGCCGCCCGGCGATCGTATTCGCTCCGCATCCCGATGATGAGACGCTGGGTTGCGGCGGGACCATCGTCCGCAAGCTGGCCCAAGGAGCGAAGGTGGAGGTCGTCTTCCTCACTGATGGCTCCGGCTCACACGACCTCCTCCCGGCCAAGGAGCTGGCGGCGATCCGACGCACCGAGGCTTTGAAGGCCTGCGGTGTGCTGGGACTTGATGATGGGCGAGTGAGATTCCTGGACCTTAAGGATGGACATCTTGCAGAGCAGGAGGCAGAGGCCCTGACCCGGGTCAGCGCGGTCCTGAGGGAAGGCCCGGCCGAGGAGGTCTTCGTGACCTATCGCAAGGAGCCTTCGCCGGACCACGTCGCCGCCAACCGCATAATACGGAGAGCCGTTCGGGAGATCGGGCGACCAACGACGGTCTGGGAGTATCCCATCTGGTGTTGGAACTGCTGGCCTTGGATCGGACTGAGCAAGGGCTCTTGGCGCCATCCATGGGCCGTCGCCAAGGCGGTAGGTAGGGGGATGCCCAGTCTATCCCTCCTGACAGGGTGCAATTGCGCCGTCGATGTCGGCCTGCAGCTGGATGTGAAACGCGCTGCGTTGGCACAGCACCGCAGCCAGATGACGAGGTTCAATGGCGATCCGAGCTGGGGAGTATTGGGCGATTTCGCCGAAGGGCGATTCCTGGAGATGCTGTTCCAGCCGCAAGAGCCCTTCTTCAGGTACGACGCTTCCAAGGAGCGGGATTAGGACCTGGCTCCAGAGCATTTATACGTTGCTGCGGACAGGACGGCGCCAATGGCGGTGGCCTCACGATCGATAGACCACACAAGACGGGCATGGCCGGTCTCTCATTTCCTATAGGCCACGTAGATGTCCGCCTCCATCATCACCGAGTCCTGGTAGTAATGATGGGTGAAATAGAGGTTACCCCCTTGGTCCATGGTGGGCTCGCCGGCGAAGCTGGAGAGGACGAGCTCCGCTTCTGTCCATGAACTGTTGACCATCAGGGAGCGGAAGATCCCGGGCGAGCCTTGGTACGTGCGTGTGAACCACAGCTCATTTCCGTCCTGGCTAATGAAGGGCCATCCTTCGTTCCCAGCTGTGTTCACCGCCTGGACGTTCACCGGAACCTGCCACTCGCCCGAGATCTTGTCCATGTACCAGATGTCCAGCCCGCCCAGGGTGCCCGTGCGTTCTGAATGGAAGTACATCCGCTGGCCATCGGCGGTGATGTGCATCTCGCCCACCAACAGCTGCTCGTTCAACCTGTCCCCAGCGTAGCTCCAGTCCGTCCATTCCCCGTCGGACCATCGAGCGGTGAAGAGGTTCACGTCGGTATAGCCCTCGCGCGCCGAGGCGAACCAAAGCTCATCTCCCAGGATGAAGGCCGCACCATCGAGCGCGAGCTTCCCCGGGTCCTGCAACCAGACCCGCTCCGACTCTGACCAACCCACTCCGTTCCAGTCCGAGCGCCAGATGCCCGTCACACCGTCAAAAAGTTGCCCCTGCGGCTCGACGCTCGTATCGGGGGTGAAGAAGAAATAGAGAGCGCTCCCATCGGGCAGGATGAAGGCCGAGTCCTCCGCACCGGCGGTGTTCACCGGTCCGGCCAAGGGCACGGGTTCCATCCAAAGGTCGGAATGCAGAACGGGAGGATGCTGGTCCAAGGCCGGGGTCCACTTGACCGCCCCTGCGGGCAGGGAGTCCGATCTGTTCTTGTCCTCATGCTCCGGCAGCGGTGCCAGGGAGAGGCTGAGCGTCAGGCCTACGATCAAGATCACGACAACCAGCACCAATGCCACGCCGATCACCTTCCTCATAGGTCACACCATGTAAACCAGCGCGAGATGGATATTAAGGATTGCTGGGGGGCAACCCGCCCCGCTTGCACGTCCTCTCATCGTGGGAGAGAAATGCTTGATGAAGCCCTCTCCACCAGCTCCTGCGCGCCTTCCTCGACGTACCTTAACCTCCCGGACATCAGCTTCCGCAGATCCTCGTCCTTGATGGCCGCGAGGTTCACCAGCACGTTGGCCGAAGCCCCCTGCAGTCCCGTCAAGGCGCTGTGCAGACCGACCAGGACATCGGTGCGGACGCTCTTGTTGCACCTCTCTGCCACTTCGAGCAGGGAATCGATGGTGGCGCGGCACAGCTCCGCGGTGAGCATGGGGACCTGCGAGGCTCCGACATAGGCCTCCTGGACCTGCTTCGAGCGGGCTGCCTTCTCCCCCTCCGTGCCCTTGGGCAGCTTGAACGCCTCCATGACCAGCTCATAGGCCCGGGCATCGGCGTCGATCACGCTGGTGAGCTTCTCCCTCAGCTCGTCGAAGACCAGCACCTTCGCCTCCATAAGGCTCCAAGCGTCCTCGTACCCCTTCTTGCCCATGGTCAGGCGGCAGGCCATGGCCCCGAGGGCCGCTCCCATGGCGCCGGAAACGCAGGCGGCGCTGCCCCCTCCGGGTGTGGGCGAGCCAGATGCCAGTGATCGAAGGAAGCCCTCCACGCTCGAATCGCGGAGCAGCTTCTTCTCCGTGTCCATCTCCATGAGCCGCCTCTCGATTATCTGGGACCGGTCCCATCTTCCCTTCAAATGAAGGTAGTGCTCGGCGGCATCGAAGAGGGCGTCGCCCGGGACCATGCCATATATCTCCGCCTCCAGCACGTCCAACTCGAGCTTTTTCGCCTCCAGCTCGATGGCCTCGAGCACCTGGTGGATGGGTGTGACGTGGAAGTTGGTGAGATTCATGGAGACCTGCACATACGGCCTGGTCTGGAAGCCCATGGCCTTCACGTGGGGGAAGCCCCCGCCCCTCTGCCGGACCCGCTTGGCTATCTCCTTGGCCTTCTCCACGTCGCCAGTGCTCAGATATACGTTGCAGGCGATGAGGAACTCGCGGGCGCCGATGACCGTTGCCCCCGCCTTCCGCAGCTCTGAAGGTCCGAAGTCTGGCTTCCTGGTCGGATCCAGACGTATCGCTTCCTTCAATCCCTCGTACTGGCCCTTGCGGAGGTCGGACAGGTCCATCCGCTCCGGGCTGGTGGCGGCCGCCTCGTACAGGTAGACTGGAATGCCGAGCTCCCTGCCGACTCGCTCCCCCAAGGACCGGGCCAGTCGCACGCACTCCTCCAGGCCGATGCCGCTGATGGGGACGAAAGGGACGACGTCCGTGGCGCCGATGCGCGGATGTTCCCCCGTATGCCGGTCCATGTCGATGAGCTCGGCCGCCCTCTTGATCCCCAGGAATGCCGCCTGGGAGACCACTTCTGGCTCCCCCACCATGGTGACGACGGTGCGGTTGTGGTCCGGGTCGCTCCTCACGTCCAGTATCTTGACCTGGACAGCGCGCATGGCGCCCACTATCCCCTGGACCACCTCATCGTTCCTTCCCTCGCTGAAGTTGGGTACGCACTCGACCAATGCCATGTGCTCATCCCCCTGATACCAGGGCCTTCTTGATCCGCTTCCCGGCGCGCATGACGAAGGAGGGGCGCAGGCAGCCCTGGTGGTATAGTATCTCCTCGAAGCGCGCGCACTCGAATCCTACCAGGTCCGCCATCGCGCCCTTTCCGATGACCCCTCGGTCGTCCAGCCTCAAGGCCCTCGCTGCCCGGGTGGTGATCCCAGCTAGGGTCTCGGCCATGGTCAGCCTCTGATTCGCCCCTAGGAGCGCCGCCTGAGTGAGGAGGTCCCCGTGCGGTGCCGAACCGGGGTTCCAATCGCTGGCGATGGCCAAGCACATCCCCGCGTCCAGCATCCTTCTCGCTGGCGCGAAGGGCTCTCCAAGACCGAGAGTGCTTCCTGGAAGGACGACGGCCACGACGCCCTTCTCCCTGAGCCATCGGAACTCCCTTTCTGTGGATTTCTCCAGATGGTCCGCGCTCACCGCCGAGACGCGGGCGGCGACGGTCGCGCCTCCTGTCGTGAATTGGTCTGCGTGCAGCACTAGATCGAAGCCGAGCGACCTCGCTTGGAAGAGGAAGCCCTCGGCCACATCCGGCGGGAACGCGCCCCTGTCCACGTAGATGTCGACCCGGCTCGCCAAACCTTCCTTCTTGACCTGAGGAAGGAGCTTGTGCAGCACGAAGTCCAGGTACTGCTGGTCCGTCTTGAAATCATAAGGGCGCACATGGGCTGCAAGGCAGGTCGGCACCAGCCAGGGAAAGGTTTCAACGGAGGCGTTGACCATGCTGATGGCCCGGAGCATCTTGAGCTCGGTGACGATGTCCAGGCCATATCCGCTCTTCACCTCGCAGGTGGTCACCCCCCCGAACATGTGTGCGCAAGCCCTCTTGCACAGGGACCTGAAGAGCTCTTCCTCCGTCGCCTGCCTCGTGCTCCTCACGGTGCTCATGATGCCGCCTCCCCGGTCCGCGATCTGTAAATAGCTTTCCCCGGACAGGCGGCGGGTGTAGTCCTCCACGCGGGAGCCGGCATAGCACATGTGGGTGTGAGCGTCCACGAATCCTGGAAGGAGTACCATGTGCCTCTTAATCGGAGTGAAGCCGACGTCGAACCCTTGGCCCCCAGAGCTATGACTCGCCTCCTGGAAATGCGCCTGGTCCATGACCTCGACGATCCTGTCCCCTTCGATGAGGAGGCCACCCCCCTCCACCATGTCCAATTGGTCGTTGCTCAGAGGACCGTCGAAGGGGAGCCCTTCCATTGTCAATATCTGGCAGAAGGGACCGAGCAGCTGCTTCGCCATGCACTACCTCCAATCTCACGATATGGAGGCTATGAGCGGGGGAGTGATAAAAAGCGTTCCGCGCCCGAGCCTCCCTAGGTCCGTTCGCCCAGCCTTCGGGAGACCAACCTCTCCACCATGGCGCCGTCGACGGCGTTGGGGAGCGTGATATGGCCTTCCCCTTGGTCGTTCGCTTCCATGGCCGCCTCGAGGGCATCGGGGTTGCCGGCCCACGCCCTGCGGGCAATACCGCAGTTGACGTCCCATTTGAGGGCGGAACGGATGATCCGGTCCACCCTCTCACTGCCATCCAGGACAAGACCGAAACCGCCGTTGACCGCCTTGCCCGAGCCGACCCCTCCGCCATTGGAGAGCACGGCCATGGTCATGCCCCGGGCGATGTTCCCGGCCCAGCTCTGATGGCTCATCTCCGCCATGACGTTGCTTCCGTCCCTGATGTTGGCCGTCTCCCGGAAGGGGCTGTCCGTTCCCGAGACGTCATGATGGTCCCGGCCCAGCATCACCGGTCCTATCTCACCCTGCAAGACCATCTCGTTGAACCGCTGGGCGATGCTCATTCTACCCATCGCATCGGCATAGAGGATCCGGGCCTGGGTCCCTACCACGAGGTCGTTCCGTTTGGCGTCCCGAAGCCACAGGTAGTTGTCATGGTCCTGCCCGCGCCTCTCCTTTCTGGAAAGCCATATATCTTTGATGATGTCCCGGGCGGCGAGGTCCGTCAGCTCCAGGTCCGCTGGGTTACCGCTCAGGCATACCCAGCGGAACGGCCCATACCCCAGGTCGAAGCATATCGGCCCGATTATGTCCTCGATGTAGGAAGGGAAGACGAACCCGTTCCTCGGGTCTCCTCGGACGGCGATGTCGCGGTCCCCAGCATCATATATCGCCTTGAGGAAGGAGTTGCCATAGTCCCAGAACCTTGTCCCCCTTCCGCACATGTCCTTAATCAGCAGATATTGGCGATGCAATGAGGAATCGACCAGCTGCTTGAATTCCTGCTTATCGACCCTCAAGAGCTTGCGCCCCTCCTCGAAGCTCACCCCGACGGGCGTATATCCCCCCTCGTAGACGGCATGGCAAGAGGTCTGGTCTGAGGCCAGCTCTATCTTGATGCCGTGGTCCACCACATACTGCCAAAGATCGACGACGTTGCCATGATAGGCGATGGAAGCCCCCTGCTCGGAGCCGCGCAGCTCTTCGACCCACGCGAAGATCTCCTCGAGGTCGCTGGACCAACGGGTTAGCCATCCCTGTTCCATTCGAGCTTCGATCCGGGAGAGGTCCACTTCGGCGATCAAGCCTATGCCATGGGCAATTTCGATGGCCTTGGCCTGGGCACCGCTCATGCCCCCCAGGCCTGAGCTCAAGTAGACTACGCCGGCCAGATCGACGTCGCTCCTCAGTCCCAGGTACTTGCGGCCGGCGTTGAGGAGGGTCAGATAGGTGCCATGAACGATCCCCTGAGGGCCGATGTACATCCAACCCCCGGCCGTCATCTGCCCATAGTTGCACACTCCCAGGGCCTGCGCCCTCTGGAAGTCGTGAGGATTATCGAACATCCCCACCATGAGGCCATTGGTTATGATGGCCCGCGGGGCTTCACGACGAGAGGGGAAGATACCTAGAGGATGGCCAGACATGACCACTAGAGTCTCGTCCTCCGCGATGACCTCGAGATACTTCTTGATCAGGACATACTGCATCCAGTTCTGGAATACCTGTCCCGTCTCGCCATATGTGACGAGCTCGTACGGGTACAAGGCCACTTCGAAGTCCAAGTTGTTGTCGATCATGACCTGCATGGCCCTGGCCTCGAGAATGCCTCGATACTGATCCACGGGCCTGCCAACGATGGGACCGGGAGGACGGAAGCGATACCCATAGGTCCGGCCTCGCGATATCAGCTCCTCCAGCAGCTCCGGCGCCATCCTTTGGTGCCAAGAACCGTGCAGATAGCGCAAGGCGTTCTTGAGCGCCAGGACCATCTCCCCCTCATCGAGCTCGCAGGCACGGACCGGTGCCCGACGTATGTTGGGATCGAAGAAGGGGTCTGGTGGTAGTTCACCCTTCAGCTGAGCCAGGATGCGGCGACCATTTGTCATTTCTCCCCTCCGACCTTAGATGGCGAATTCTATCACCGAGTAGGAAAATCCTTTGCTTGCGTACAAGTACGTGCGCATTGCACGGAGCCGCCCACCTCTGGGAGGCAGGAGCCTCTCATTGATGAACTGGTTGGTCAGTGTGAGAAACGATGAGGCGAAGGGCAGATTAATATCGGCCGCTCCTCGTTATCCCTTCGGTACGTCGATGATCTGCGGAAGCTGCAAGAACAAGGTAGAGGACGGCGCAGGGTATTCGTTCTGTCCCCATTGTGGGATGGCATTGGTCGTCACCACCCCATCAATGCAATCATTGGGACCAGCGCCATCGGATTATGCGCAAAGGATGACTCCCACGCCATCACCTCAACAGAATTTTCCGAACCTACAATCTCCCTTGCCCCCACCGCTTCAGCCCGCATTCGTGTTCAGGCCAGGCGAGACGTTGCTGCGGCTAATGAACACCACCTACATCGGGGATTCGCGTAGGCAGTTGGGAAGCGAGGACATAGAAATGCCCTTCGAAGGAGTGCTCATCATCACCGATCAGAGGCTCTCCTTGGCCGTGCTGGTGGGGCTGATGAACAAGCGCTGGTCCGTGCATAAGAGCATCGAGCTAGCCAGCGTGATTGGCACGGAGGTCCGCGCTGGGTACCGCAAGAACTACCTGGGCGTCTGCGTGACCAGCAACAGGGTCACGTATACCGAGGCATGGATGGAATTCTTTGAGACCGATCTAAACACCCTAAAGCGCGGCATGCCCGTGGACTTGACCTTCGCGCAGCAAGTTATCAATGACGCGTTGGCGAGAAGACGATCAATGATTCGATGACGTCCATCGAGTTTGTGCTTGATGAGGAATGAGAAAAACG
>Ga0209254_10002040_pt1 | contig 18319 bp, 11 predicted proteins | sample FrelakmetDIP11DI_FD_187148 | JGI IMG/M metagenome (GOLD analysis project Ga0209254, IMG submission 187148) | Freshwater lake sediment microbial communities from the University of Notre Dame, USA, for methane emissions studies - DIP11 DI (SPAdes)... | ecosystem: Environmental > Aquatic >...
GATGGACAAGCGGCGCGTCCCGCCCAGCGGCGACAAGCACGACTTCCTCACACTCGCGCCGTACTGGTGGCCCGACCCTGCGATGCCGGATGGCCTGCCCTACATCCGCCGCGATGGGGAGGTGAACCCCGAGTCGAAACGCGATACCGACGATGTCCCGTTCGGGCAGATGACAGACGCCGTGGAGACGCTGGCCGCCGCGTTCCGTGACACGCGGGAGGAACGCTTCGCCGCCCGCGCGGCGTGGCTCCTGCGGGTCTGGTTTCTCGATGCCTCCACACGCATGAACCCCAACCTCGACTACGGCCAGGGCGTCCCCGGACGACATACCGGCCGCGGAGCCGGCATCATCGCGACGCGCAAGCTCATCGGCGTTGTCGACGCGGCTCAGCGGTTGGAAGACTCTTCTTCCTGGACCGAGCGCGATCGGCAGGGGCTCCGTGCCTGGTGCGCGGCGTACGCCGCGTGGCTGCAGACGAGCAAGAACGGGCGCGAGGAAGCCGCCGCGCTCAACAACCACGGCACGTGGTACGAGGCGCAGTTGACAGCCCTCCTGCTGTATACCGGCCGGCGCGACGACGCGAAGATGCGTGTCGAAGACGCCAGGCGCCGCCTGGCCTCGCAGATCGAGCGGGACGGGCGCCAGCCCAGGGAACTCGAGCGCACGCGATCGTGGAGCTACAGCGTCATGAACCTCGACGGCTGGTTCACCGTGGCGAAACTGGCGGAGCAGTCGAACGTCGATCTGTGGAACTTCCGCACCGCCGATGGGCGTTCACTGCGTGCGGCGCTGGATTATCTCGTGCCGTTCGCTGGCGGCGGCGCCACGTGGCCGCACCGGCAGATCACGCCTCTCGAGTGGGACGGGCTCGTCCATCTCCTCGACCGGGCCGCCACGGTGTGGCACGCGGACCAGTACAGGGCGCTGGCTGACCGTCTTCGGCCGGCCGCGCGATAGCCGGGCGCGCGCGGCTCGGGCAGCCGCTCACCGCGCCACGACAATCGCCGTCATGTCCTCGGCCTGCTCGGTCCCCTGCGTGGCGCGGACGCGCAGGATGTAGGTGCCCTGACCCAGGCTGCCGACGGGTAACTCGAACCGCACGGCGCCGTTCTCGAGGGCGGGCACGGGCAGTTCGGTCAGTTCCCGGCCTTCGCGCGTCAGGATGTGGGCCTGGAGCACGGGCGCCGCGTCCGGCTTCAACGTGTAGCACTCGACCGCGACCAGTACGCGGTCGCTCCTGCGGAACTGCCGCACGGCGCTCGGCGGCGGGTCGGGCGAGGCCCGGATGGCCCGCAACTCCGGCAGCGACCGGGCGAGGAAAAAGCGCGGCGTGGAGATCGCCAGGGCCGACGCGCCCCAGTCCGGCGCCGTGAGCGACTGCGTCCACGTGTCCATGGCGGACCGGTCATCCGCCCGCGCCGTGTACTTCATGGAGAACGGCCCCGGCGCGACTTCGAACGCCGCCGCCACCCGCGCCGGCGCCCCGGCCCCTGACGCCGAGGGCTTGGGAACGGGTACCATGGGCACGCCGGGCGCGGTCAGGACCGCGACATCGAAGCCTCCCACGCGGCCGGAAGTGGCCGGATCGACCGGGTCCCACGCCACGACGACTCGTGTCCGCCCCTCCGCGCCCCTCGACATCCCCACCCAGACGTCAACCGGCCGGTTGCCCGGCTGACGCTCGGCCAGCGTATCGAGGGCGCCGGCCACGCGGGGTTCCAGCGTCTTCGCCGAGGCGACAGCCGCCGCGGCCAGCTCCTTGGAACTCGGCGCGAAGTAGCCCTGCCTCGCGAGCACGCGGGTGCCCGACCGCTTCACCTTCACGTTGATCCGGTGGTACTTCCCGTCGTCTTCCGTCCGCGTCGGCGAGTAGCCGAGCACGTAGTACGCGGTGTGGTCCGCGAACACGCGCTCGAGCCCCCCGGAGAAGTTGTTGGTGTTCACGATGGTGCGGCCGCCCGACTCCGCCGCGAGCTGGTAGAGCGTGCCCTTGTCGCCCAGCCGCATCTCCATCGACAGGCCGGTGGGATCGAGCGGGTAGATGGCGACATTACCGCGGTTGGCCGCCTCGACGATGGTGCGCATCTCGTCCTGGAGGTTGCCGTCGCGGGACCCGAGGTAGGTCGGGGGGCCCTGGCTGACGAAGATGATCGACTTGCGCCCCTCCCGCATGCCGCCGAGCTTCATCGTCAGCGCGGCGAGGGCCGAGAAGGTGACCTGCGCCCTGACGCGGCGGACGTCTCCCCGCATCAGCTGGGCCTCCTCCATCACGCTCTTGATCGGAAACAACTCGCCCTGGCGGCCTTCGAACTTGCTGACGAGCGCCTGCATCTCGGCCTTCGATCGCGTGAAGCGCAGGGCGCTCAGCGTCGTGAGCGGCTCCATGATCGCGACCAGATCCGTGGGCCACAGGCGGTTGATGAACAGCGACAGCGCCTGCCGCATCGGAATGGTGATCTGCGGCGCCTTGTCGACGTGGTAGTCGTCGAAAAAGAGTGCGAACACGCGGACGTCGTCGCGGGCGGCTTCGGCTTCCGCCTGCGCCTGCGACCGGATTTCCAGCGACGTCTCGTCACCGGCCGGGCGGTGGCCGTCGAGGCTGACATACTGCAGTTGCTCGACCGTCTGGGGGACGCCGTCTTCTTCCACTTCGAAGTCGGCCCGCGTAAGGTCGGCGACGGGCTTGTCGCCTTTGCCGGTCACCGACACGTCCACGCGCACGAGCCTCACGCCGGCCCGGAACACGGGCTGTTGGCCAGGCTGTTGCTGCCCCGGGGGCGGAGTCTGCTGGCCGGGGGGCGGGGCCTGCTGCGATGCGGGCGGTGGCGCCTGGCCTGCCGGGCTCGCGCGCAGCACCGCCACCGCCGCGACCAGTGTCAGCGCGGCGGCACCCAGGCGTGCGAACGTGGCGGCTCTGCGCCCGGAAAGACCCATGTCTGCATTGTAGTCCGTGGGCCGCCCGCAGCCGACCGACGCGGGTTGTTTGACACCGGCCGCGAGCCGGACTAGTCTCGCGTCGCCGGGGCGCGGCGAAGCCCGCCGCACGTCGGAGGTGGAGGACCATCCGCATCATGCGCACAGCCATCCGGACATCCATTCCGTTCTTCCTGGCCCTCGCGTGCGTCGTCGCGCTCGCGCCGGCCGACCCGGCGATCGCGCAGACGGTCACCGGCACGCTGCAAGGAACCGTCACCGATTCGAGCGGCGCGGTGCTGCCCGGGGCGACGATCACCATCCGCAGCGACGAGACGGGAGGCGTGCGGGAGGTGATCACGAATCACGTCGGCTTCTACGCCGCCCCCTACCTCCCCATCGGCCGCTACACGGTGACGGCCAAGCTCGACGGCTTTCAGACCGTCGTGCGCGAGGGCGTGCAGGTCTCGCTGAACGACACGCGGGTGGTGAACTTCGAGCAGAAGCCGGGCGGGGTCGCCGAGACGGTGACCGTCACCGGCGAGGCGCCCCGGATCAACTCGACCAACGCCGAGGTGAAGGGCGTGCTCACGGAACAGCAGATCATCGACAAGCCCGCGCTCAATCCGGGCAGCTTCCTGGACCTGGCCAGTATCTTCCCGGGCTTTCAGGAGAACCCGACTTCGGGCCAGAACAATCCCACCGCGTCGTCCGGTTCGTCGATCAACTTCAACGGGACAGGATCGCGCGGCGCGACGTTCCAGATCAACGGCGTCAACAACGACGACTCGTCGGAGAACCAGAACCGCCAGGGCGCGTCGCTGTCGACAATCAAGGAGTTTCAGGTCCTCAGCAACACGTACAGCGCCGAGTTCGGGCGCGGCTTCGGCGCCGTCGTGCTCGTGCAGACCAAGTCGGGCACGAACCGGTGGCGGGGGGACGCCTACTGGTACTTGCAGGACAGCAACGACCTGACGGCGCTCCGCAAGTTCGCCACGGTGAAGCCGGACAACCAGCGCAATCAGTACGGCGGCACGCTGGGGTTCCCGATCAGCAGGGACCGGCTCTTCGCGTTTGTCAGCTTCGACCGGACGAAGTTCGAGGGCACCCAGAACTACGCGCGGGATATCGTGCTGCCTTCGGAGATCGCCAGGCCGTGGCTGACGCGCGGCAACGACACGGTGCAGAACCGCAGCTGGATCAGCGGCATCCTCGACCGCTATCCGCAGAACGTCACCCCGAACGATCCGCGCAGCACCCGCACGTACGCCACCGTCCAGGGGTTCCGGTATCCCGATGAGGACTACTCGGGCCGCATCGACTGGCAGCGGGAGCAGGACGCGGTCTGGGCCCGCTATCAGTACACGCACCAGCTCCGCGAAACCGACGACATCATCCTCGGCGAGAACGCCCGGCAGGACAACGACCAGCAGAACCTCGGCGTGACGTGGACGCGGGTCTTCCGCAACAACGTCGTGGGCGAGTTCCGGTACGGCCTCGGCATGCGCAGCACCAACGTGGACATCGCCGCGGGCAACGAGACGCCGATCGTGCGTTTCACCGCGTCGCCGGTGTCGGGAACGATCCTCGGCAACAGCGGCGCGTATCCCATCAATCGCGACCAGATCGACCACCAGTTCGTGTACAACCTCACGTGGATGCTCGGCAGCAAGCACTCGCTGAAGGCCGGCACCGACATCCGGAGGCAGGCGCTCGACGATCTGGCCGACAACTTCTCGCGCGGTTTCTGGACATTCAATCGCGTGTGCGGCGGTGTCACGTACGCGACGCCCTATGATGCGTTCCTCGACGGCTGCGTCGCGAGCTATCAGCAGGCGTGGGGCCCGTTCTATCTGGAGAACCGGATGAACGAGTCCAACTTCTACGTCGAGGACCAGTGGCGGCCTCTCTCGAGCCTCACGGTGAGCGCGGGACTGCGCTACGAGCACGTGGCGGCGCCCACGGAGGTGGAAGGCCGGCTCGACTACGTGTACGGCAACGACACGGACAACTGGGAGCCGCGCGTGTCCGCCGCGTGGTCGCTGCCTCCTTCGGACGGCTTCGCGGGCTGGTTGACCGGGCGCCAGGACGGCGCCGCCTCCCTGCGCGGCGGCTACGGCAGGACCGACGGCCGGATCTTCCAGTCCGTCTTCTCCCAGAACGGCGCGAGCGTGCGCACGAACCCGCCGGACGCCATCCTGCTGACGTTCACGGCGCAGCCCAACATCCTCAACGTCGGCGATCCGACGCTCGGGTACACGTTCGTCCCCGGGCCACAGGCCGCACGGCACCAGGAGTTCCTGATCGACCCCGCCCTCGAGATGCCCACGACGGACCAGTGGAGCGTCAGCTACGAGCGCGAACTGCCGTTAGACTCGACCCTTCGCATCAGCTACAACGGCAACCACGTTTCCGGCAACCTGCGGTACGTCCAGGGCAACCTGCCGGTGTCGCCGGAGTTCGGGTCCGTGCTCGTCGTCGATCACCCGAACAACGCGCCCACCGGCACGTTCCCCGACCTCCGCGGCAAGTACATCACGGCTATCGCGGCAAACGTCCAGTGCGCGGGCACGGGCTACTACGGGATCGCCGTCACGACGGCATGCCCCTCCGCGGTGCCGATCGCCGACAACGAGATCAGCCAGCGGGTGCCGCGCACGAACGAGCGCCGGCCGGATCCCCGGTACTCCACGAACCTCATCATCGCCAACGGCGCCGAGTCCTGGTACGACGGGCTGCAGATCGAATGGGTGAAGCGCCTGAGCCGGGGCTATTCCTTCACCGCGAACTACACCTACAGCCTCTCTGAAGACACGACGTCCGAGGCCACGTTCGTCGGCGCGGGCGACTCGAACCAGCTCGGCCCCGACAAGCGCTACGCCAAAGGATATGGGCGGTTCCACACGCCCCACCGTTTCACGCTGAACGGAACCTACGCGGTGCCGTTCCTCACGGGCCGCAGCGACCTGCTCGGCAGCCTGCTCGGCGGCTGGCAGATCTCCGGCACGCTCAAGCTCGCGTCGGGCACGCCGTTCACGGTGACCCAGACCGGCCTGGATCTCAATTTCGACGGGTTCAGCGAAGGCCGGCCGGTGATTCTCGACACGTCGATTCTCGGCAACTCCGTGGATGATCCCGACACGTCGACGCAACAGCTTCCGGTGACAGCCTTCCGGCAGACCACGATCTTCGACACGGTTGACGACATCGTCGGCCGCAACACGTTCTTCGGCGACGGCCTGGTGAACGTCGATCTGGGCATTTACAAGGCGTTCCGCGTCCACCGCTCGCAGACAGTGAGCCTGCGCGCCCAGGTGTTCAACCTGTTCAATTACGTGCAATACGGGTTCCCGACGACAGACATCGCGAACGCGAACTTCGGGAGGATCCTGACGACCAACGGGCTGTACATTCCGCGGACCGTGCAGATCAACGTGCGGTACCAGTTCTGACGGAAGAAGCCAGAAGTCAGAAGGGCTCACTATCGATTGTCAGAAGTCAGAAGAGGACAAGCTGCAATGGGGGTGCCGTCGCCCTCCCACATCGTCGTCACCGACTCCGGCCTCGGCGGGCTGTCCATCTGTGCCCTGCTCGAACGGGGTCTGCGAGCGGCCGGCCCGGCGCGCGGCGTCCGCCTGACGTACGTGAACGCGTGGCCGTTCGAGGATCGCGGGTACAACGATCTGCCCGACGAGCGCGAGCGCGCACGCGTGTTCGACCTCGCCCTCTCGCGGATGGCGCTGATGGAGCCGGACCGGATCCTGATCGCCTGCAACACCTTGTCGGTTCTCTACCCGCGCACCGTGTTCAGCCGCAGCCCTGCCGCGCCCGTGCTCGGCATCGTCGATGCCGGCGCGGACGCGTTCGCCGAGCGGCTCGCCGGTGAACCCGCATCCTCGATCGCCCTGATTGGCACGAAGACCACCATCGAATCTGGCGAGCACCGGGCCCGGCTCGTGGAGCGGGGTATCGATCCGCGGCGGATTGGCGCCGCCTCGTGTCATGGACTTGCCGGCGCCATCGAGCGCGACGTGAACGGGCCGCGCACGGCGGAGCTCATCGGCGAGTGCGCCGCGAGGGCCGTGGCGGCCGCGCCCGACGGGACCACGCTCTTTCTCGGCCTGTGCTGCACGCACTACGGGTATGTCTCTGTCAGGCTGCTGGAGGCCGCGGCCAGGCTGACGTCCCGGCGCGTCGACTGGATCGATCCCAACCACAGGTTGGCCGCCCGCCTGCTCGCGGATCCTCGCTTTGCCGGCGACGGCGGCGGGAGCGGCGCTGCCGCGCCCCAGCCGGGCGGTTCGAGCACGGATCTCGTGTCGGTGGAACTGGTTTCAAAGGTCACGCTCTCCGAGACCGCTCGCGCCGGCATCGCGCGCCTGGTCGAACCGATATCGCCTGCCACGGCCGGAGCCCTGTTATCCTATGCCCTCGTCCCCGATCTCTTCTGAGTGGTCGCGGCTGCGGGGCAGACCACTGTCCTCTGTCGGAGTTGATCGATGAGAGTGCTGCTGCTGACGGGGCCGGGCGGCGACGCCCAGGGCTGGGGCGACATGAGCGTCACGAAGTCCGTGGCCGACGCCGCCGCGGCGGCCGGCCATCCCGCCCGCATTGCGTTTGTCGAAACCGAGCAAGACTTCCTTCGGATCATCGACGAGGGCGGGTTCGACATCGTCTGGAGCGCGCTGTACTACATCACGCCGAACGAGAAGTTCATCGGGCGCGGCGAAGGCGGCATGTGGGTGGCCGATGTCCTCGACGGCAGGGGCATCCCCTACATCGGCTCCAACAGCCAGACGATGAAGGACATGATCGACAAGTTCAAGACGCACGAGACGCTGGCGAGCCGGGGCGTGTCCGTGCCGGCCCACCACCTCGTGCGCAGCACGGACGACGTGTCGGCGATCCGGTATCCGGCGTTCGTGAAGCCGATGGGCGAGTCGCGATCCGTGGGCATCAACGACCACAGCGTCGTTGGCGACGCCGACGAACTGATGCGGCAGGTGACGTGGATCGAGCGCGAGTTCCACCAGGCCGCCCTCGTCGAGGACTTCATGCCCGGCGACGAGTTCACCACGCTCGTGCTGGGAAACGGCGAGACCCGACAGTGCCTGGCCGGCCTCGTGTCCGTGGACCCGAAGTATTACGGCACGCACAAGGTTCTCAGGGCGGAGCTGCGGGGCGTCGGTCTCACGAAAATCAGCAAGCCCCCCGAGCGGGGCGACGAGGCGGCGGAGCTCGCGGTCCAGGCCGCCGACGCGATGCGCTGCCTCGATCACGTGCGCATCGACATCAAGACCGACGCGGCCGGCACGCTGCGCATCATGGAAGTGAACGGCATCCCCGGCCTGAAACCGCTCAAGAGCTGGGCGCCGCAGATCTACACGCTCTACTTTCCGTCGCCGGAAGGCGAGATGACCGACTACCGGAACCTCGTCCGCACTGTCATCGAGTCGGGCGGCAGCCGGTACGGCATCCGCTAAACGAGGAGCCGCGATGCTGAGTCGCTGGCGGGTCGGGCCCGCCGGCTCCCGCGCCGCGGCTCGCTGTTCAGACGACCGGCCTGGAAAAGTACTCCTCCACGAGCTGGAAGTCGGCTCGCGAGTAGCCTCCTCGGTCCCCGTTCACCATGCGCGTGAGAAACGTCCGCCAGTGCTCGACGTGCTGCATCGTGATGAGGCGGTTTTGGAACATCGCGGCGCCCTTACGCGGATCGGCCGCCATCCTGTCGAGGATTCCCGTCACCTCCGCGCGGAAGCCCGCTTCCCCGTAGTGCGCCAGCCAGGCGTTCCAGGCTCGGGCCGGCCCGCCGGCGGTGCTGAAGGGATGAGAGAGCCGAGTCAGATCCCTGCCGAACGCCTGCGCTTCCTTCGGATCGAGACGCCGCAGGCCCGTGTCGGTGATCCGGTACGGGTGCAGTTCGAGCGCCGTGATCCTGCCACCGTCGCAGCGCAGGCTCACGCAGAAACCCGTCTTCCGATGAAGCAGCGTCGTGGGCTGATAGAACGCGAAGTTGCCGAGGCTGTAGAGAATCGGACGGCCGCGCCACCATTCGATGCCCTGGGGCACGTGCGGATGATGGCCGATGACGCAATCGGCGCCAGCCTCGACAAGCGCCCGGAACGCGGCGACGACGTACGGCGGCGGGAACGGCACGTACTCCAGTCCGCAGTGCGCGATCACGATCACCACGCCGCCGAGTTGCTTCAGGGCTCTCGTCTGCGCGGCCGCCAGCGGCACATCCCACCCGAACACGCCGGGCCCGCCGGCCGAGGCCGTCAGATCCTCGCCTTCACTGATGTTGATGAGGTGGATCGACTGACCGTTGACGCGCACGCTGAGCGGCACAAGCGCCTGCGCCTCCGTGAGCCCCGCCCCGACGGTCCGGATGCCCGCGCGGGTCAGCACCCTGAGATGCTCGCGGAGGCCGGCGACGCCGTAGTCCAGCACGTGGTTGTTCGCCAGGCACGCCACTTCGAACGGCACCGCCGTCAGTCCGGCCACGTGCGCCACGTCACCCTTGAAGACCGCGCCGCTTTTCCAGACCGGCGACGTCGCCGACGTCAGTGCGCACTCGCAGTTGAGGATTCGGAGGTCTGCCCGGCGCAGGACGGGCAGCAGATCGCCATAGACAGCCTCGGGCCGCTCCCGGACGATCGGCTCGAACGCGCGGATGGGGGCCCAGTCCGAGGCGACGAGCACCGTAGCCGGCCGTTCGGCCGACCGGCGTGTGCGTGTGCTGGCGGCGCGCCGGGTTGCGCCGACGGCGTGCGGAGGTGTGCTGCGGCCCATGGTCCCGCATTATCCCCCGCCCGGCGCACCGAGCGCGCGACTGTTTGGCGGCGTGCGAAGCGCAGGACCTACCAGGTCGTCCGGCCGGGGTACTGGGTGACGAGCGCGTCGGGCGTGAGGATTGTCAGGCCATGGACGATGGCCTGGCTGACGATCATGCGGTCGAACGGATCGCGGTGGATGGCCGGGAGGCGCGAGACATGGAGCGCCGACTCTTCGTCGATGGGCAGGCTGGCGATGCCGTGGGCCTCGCGCATCTCGCGGACGAAGCGGTCGGGCGAATCCGGCAGCGGCAGGCGGCCGAGGCCGTGCTTGACGGCAATTTCCCAGGCGGACGCGGCGCTCAGATACACCTCGTTGTCCGCCGCCTGAAAAAGGTCGCGGGCGCGCGTCGAGAGCTCGGGCGCGTCCGCGACAATCCAGAGAAACGCGCAGGTGTCGAGCAGCAGTTTCACGGGCGCCGCGCCTGCCGCCGGCCGCGCCGGGCGAATCCGCCTTCGGGTGCACCCTCGGCAACCTCGAGCAGGCCGGCGCCGGAACAGGGCCCGGCCAGCGCGGGGCCTGCCGCGCCTTCAAAGCCGCCCAGCACGTCTTCGGGCAGCGCCTCGAAGAACGACGGCGGCACCGCGAACCGGCCGCGCGCGAGGCCGATGGGCCGCGGGGCGGTGCGGGCGGACTGCACCGCGTGCAGTTCGACCACGGGACGGTTGCGCTTGCAGATCAGCACCCGTTCGCCCTGGGCAGCCAGGTCCAGGTACTCGGACAGCTTGGCCTTGGCTTCAAAGATGTTGACTACAATCATGGTCATATTCTTAACCATCTATTATGCACCGTCAAGCACATTTGCAGACAGGGCCATGCCCTGGATTCGCCGGGCGCAGCCGGACTTCTGGATCCCCGCCGACGGCCGCAGTAGAATCCCGGCACCCCGCAGGAGCGCCCGAATGAAAATGGCCACGCTGACCCTGATCTTCTGCTGCATCGCCAGCCTCGCCGGCGCCCAGCCCTACCAGCCGACCTGGGAGTCACTCGACCGGCGGCCGACCCCGGCATGGTTTCAGGACGCGAAGTTCGGCATCTTCATCCACTGGGGCGTCTATTCGGTGCCCTCGTACGCCCCCGTCCTGCCCGGCAAGCTCGCCTACGCCGAGTGGTACTGGAACGCGCTCACCGGCGGCAAGGGCAGCAAGCCGAGCCCGATCCAGTCGGGCACGTGGGACTACCATCGCCGGCAGTACGGCGCGCAGTTCGACTACCGCGACTTCGCCCCGCAGTTCACGGCCGAGCTCTTCGACGCCGATCACTGGGCCGAGGTCTTCCGCCGATCGGGCGCGAAGTACGTGGTGCCGACATCGAAGCACCACGAGGGGTTCGCCCTCTGGCCGAGCCGCGAGGCCTCAGCCACCTGGGGCCGCCCGTGGAACGCCGTCGAGATTGGCCCGAAGCGCGACCTGCTGGGAGAACTGACGAAGGCGGTGCGCGCACAGGGCCTGCGGATGGGCTTCTACTATTCCCTCTACGAGTGGTACAACCCGCTCTGGCTCACCGACAAGGCCCGCTACGTCGCCGAGCACATGATCCCGCAGTTCAAGGACGTGGTGACGCGCTACGAGCCGTCAATCATCTTCTCGGACGGCGAATGGGATCTGACCTCGGCTGAGTGGAGAAGCCCCGAACTCCTCGCCTGGCTCTTCAACGAGTCTGCGGTGAAGAGCGAGGTCGTGGTCAACGACCGCTGGGGCAAAGACAGCCGCCACAAGCACGGCGGGTACTGGACGACCGAATACACGCCGGGCATGGCCGCGACGTCCCAGCCGTGGGAGGAGAGCCGCGGCATGGGGTTCTCCTACGGCTACAACCGCGCCGAGCGCCTCGAGCACTACCGCACGGGCCGCGAATTGGTGACGATTCTCGTCGACATCGTGAGCCGCGGCGGCAACCTCCTGCTCGACATCGGCCCGGACGCCGACGGCACCATCCCGGTCATCATGGAACAGCGGTTGGCCGAGATCGGGTCCTGGCTCGCCATCAACGGTGAGGCCATCTACGGCACGCGGCCCTTCACGGTTTCCAAGCAGTGGAGCGAGGGCGCCGTACCGAAGATTGACTACAACAAGGAATACGACTCGTCGTACGACGTGTCGAAGCTCACCGGCGCGCCGGCGGCGGGACAGGCCGCGATCGAGGCCTTCTTCACCAGGAAGGGCAACGACGTCTACGCCATCCTGACGCGATGGCCCGCCGGCCGATTCGCCTGGAAAGACGCGGGCGCGTTGAACCCGAAGGCGGTGACGCTGCTCGGCGCGCCGGGTACACTGCGGTTCGCCAGAAGCGGCGGCACCATCACGGTCGACGTGCCGGCGCTCCCGGATGCGCTCCGATCACAGTCCCTCTGGGTCCTGAAGCTCTCGCAGTAGCGGCGCGATCTGGTCGAACAGCCGCGCGGCTCGCGCCCAGCCGTCCGGGTTGCGCGGCTCGAAGCGCGCCGGCGGGAACGACGCGGCCACGAGCCGGCGTCCGTCGGCGAGCGACCCAATCGATCCGGCGGACATCTCCTGCACGAGCAGGTTCCCGATCGCCGTGGCCTCGACGGGGCCCGCGAGCACCTCTCGGCCCGCCGCATCAGCCGTGGCCTGGTTCAGGTACCCGTTCAGCGAACCGCCGCCGACGATGTGGATGCCGGGAATGGCACGTCCGGTCACGCGCTCGATGGTCTTCACAATCGAGCCGTAGCGCAGGGCCAGCGAGTCGAGGACGACCTTCGCCAGAAAGACGGGGTCGTCGGGCGCCTGCTGGCCGGTCTCCCGCAGCGCGTCGCGCAGTTCGCGCACCATGCTCGCCGGCGCGAAGAAGCGCTGGTCGTCGGGGAAGATCACGCCCGCCGGTTCACCGGCCCGGCCGACCTCCGCCAGCAGGGCATCGAGCGGTTGAGGCCGGCCTTCGGCTTCCCACTCGCGCCGGCAGGATTCGAGCAGCCACAGACCCATCACGTTCGTCAGCAGGCGCACGGTGCCGCAGACGCCGGCCTCGTTCGTGAAGCCCCCGTTCAGCACGCCGGCCGAGAGCAACGGTTCGTCGCGTTCGATCCCAACCAACGACCACGTGCCCGACGAGACGTAGGCCCACCCCGGCCGCAGCGGCGTGCCAGCCACGGCGCTGGCCGTATCGTGGGTTCCCGGGGCGACGACTGGCACGGGCGCGATACCGTGGCCCCGGCAGAACTCGCGGCGCAACGTTCCAACGACGGTGCCGGCGTCCACGATGCCGGGCATCAGGCCGATGGGCAACCCGAGCCTCGCGAACAGCCCGTCATCCCAGTGTCCCGTCCGCGCGTCGAGCAACTGGGTGGTCGACGCATTCGTGCGCTCGGAGACCAGCGATCCGCAGAGGTGGTGATGGCAGAAATCGGGCATGAGCAGCAGGTGCCGCGCCCGGTCGGGCAGGCCGTCGCGGACGTGCGCGCGCAGTTGGTAGATCGTGTTCAACGGCAGGAACTGGGTGCCCGTGCGCGCAAAGATCTCGGCGCGGGGCATGAAGGCGAACGTCTCGTCCATCACGCCTGACGTGCGGCCGTCGCGGTAGCAGACAGGCTCCTCGACGAGGCGCCCGTCCGAGTCGAGCAGGGTGTAATCGACGCCCCAGGAGTCGACGCCGACCGAGGCGATTGCGGCGCCGCGGCGGGCCGCGGCGTCCCACGCATGCCTGAGGCCCGTGTCGATGCCGTCAATCAGGCGGGCGGCGTCCCATCGCAGGCGCCCGGCGGCCTGGCGCGGCGCGTAGTGGAAGCGGTGCGCCTCGGCGAGATGGAACACGCCGTCGCCGGCGCCGCCCACGAGCGCGCGGCCGCTGCCCGCGCCGAGATCGATGGCCACGCGCAGCGCCCCGGGCGAACTCATCGTCGTCTCTCCCTCCCGGATCGACGCTATCGCAGGAACGCCTCCGGCAGCCCGCCGTCGACGGGGACGATGTGGCCCGTCGTGCGGCCGCTGCCGTCGCCGGCGAGCCAGAGAATGGCTTCGGCGCACAGCTCCGGGGTGATCGGTTCCCCGAGCAGCGTCCGGCCCGCGTAGAAGCGGGCGAGCGTGTCGCGGAGATCGTCCGTGCTCTGGGCGTCGGTCCAGCCGATGCCGTACTTGGTCAGCGACGACTGCACGCGATCGCGCGGGAACATCGTCGAGCCGCTGACCACAGTGGCCGGCGCGATGCCGTTGACGCGCACGGCAGGGGCCAGGCGGATGGCGAGTTCGCGCACGAGGTGGCTGACGGCGCTCTTGCTGACGTCGTACGCCTCGCTCCCCTTCTTTGGCACCACCGCGTTGGCGGAGCTGGTGAGCACGATGGCGGCCGGCGTGCCCTGAGCCTCGAACACGGGCGCGGCCTCGTCGGCGAGCAGGTAGTTGGCCGTGACGTTCACCGCGAGCGTCGAGGCCCACTGCTCGTCCCGGATCCGGCCCTCGAGATCGGGGGACGGGAACGAGGCCGCGGTGTTGATCAGGATGTCGAGGCCGCCGAAGCGCTCGATCGTGAAGCGGATCATGCGGCGGATGCTCTCACGACTGGTGATATCCACGGCGCACGACGCGGCGGCGTCAGGCCCGGCGATCCGCGCGGCCTCCTGCGCGGCCTCCGCCGCGGCGGCCTCGTTGACATCGGCGATGACGAGGTGCGCGCCGAGGGCCGCGGCATTCGAGGCGACCGCCCGGCCAATGCCGTTTCCGCCGCCGACAATCAGACAGACGCGGCGGCTGAGCGCCTTCGGCGGCGGCATGCGCTGCAGCTTGGCTTCCTCGAGGGCCCAGTACTCGATGTTGAAGGCCTCGCGGCCCGGGAGCGCGACGTAGTTCGCCACCGCCGTGAAACCCGCCGCCTGCGCGCCGCTCTTCGGCTGGGAGAGCGGGCCCTCCGCCGTGCGGCCGCCGCCCAGGGCGCTCGCTCCGGCCATCACGCGGATGGCGTTCCGGTAGAACTCGGCCGTGTAGCGCGCCTCCCGGCTGTTGGCGCCGAAGGCGAACATCCCGACGCCTGGCACGAGCACCACCGACGGGTTCGGGTCGCGGAGGCGCGGCGACCGCGTCGTGGCGAACGCGCGGTAGTAGGCGGTGTACTCCTCGCGGTATCGCTCGGCTCCGCGCGCGATGGCCTCCCGCAGCGAGTCGAGCGTGCCCGTGACCGGGTCCCAGCCAACCATCAGGGGCTTGATGCGCGTGCGCACGAAGTGGTCGGGGCAGCTCGTGCCGACCTCGGCGAGGGGCTCCGCGCCGCGGGCGTTGACAAACTCCAGCGTCTCCGGGGAATCGTCGAACGCGCCAATCGACCGGCGCACCGTCGCCAGGCGGCCTCGCAGGAACGGCAGGATCGCCGCGGCCATCTCGCGCCGGTCCGATCGCGCCGCGTGCCGCGCGCCTCCGAAGATCGCGATCCGCTCCTGGTGCTCCAGGACGAAGGTCCCGAGTTCGTCGATCGCGGCCGACGTGTTGAGGTAGCACTCGCGTGACGTGGCGCCCCACGTGAACAGGCCGTGGCTGGCGAGGATGATGCCATCGGCGTCCGGGCGTTCCTCGACCGCCTGGCGCAGCATCATCGCGAGCTCGAATCCCGGCCGCTGCCAGGGCAGCCAGATGAGCGAGCGGTTGAAACGGCGGTTGAACTCGTCGAGCTTCGCCCGGCCGTTGGCGCTCGCCGCGAGGGCGATCGCCCAGTCGGGGTGGAGGTGATCGACGTGATCGAACGGCAGGAACGCGTGCAGCGGCGTGTCGATTGACGGCGCCACGCCGTGATTGCCGACGCTGAAGCGCGGGTAGTGCGCCACCATGTCGTCTTCGTGGGCCTCGCCCTTGTAGACCTCGCGAAGCTGGAGGAGGCGGCCCAGGTCCAGCAGCGCGAACCCGCCGGCTGGCATCGTGCCGAGATCGCCGCCGCTGCCCTTCACGGCCAGCACGCGCACCGGCGCGCCGGTCACGGGATCCGGTATCTCGAACTTCCCGCTGGTATTGCCGCCGCCGTAGTTGGTGATGCGCTGGTCCGAGCCGAGCAGGTTCGAACGGTAGCGAAGCAGCTCGAGCGGGTTGCCGCCGAAGGAGGCCTCTTCCCGGGCGTCCCAGAGGTCCTGAAGATGTCTCATCTGCTGATCATGCCTGAAAGCCGGCACCGGGCGAAGTGCGCTTGCATCATCCCTTGACATCCCCCCGGCCGGGGCCAAGAATCGTCGCTCATGAAGCACCGCCACCCCGTGATGCGCCTCGCCCTCGTGCTCGCGACCATCGCGATCGCCTTCGCCCAGGCCGCCGCCTTCGCGCAACCTGCGACCCCGCCGGCCGCCGTGGCGACGCTCCGCGCCGATCGGCCCGGGGCCGTCGTCAACCCGAACATCTACGGCCATTTCGCCGAGCACCTCGGCCGCGGCATCTACGAGGGGATCTGGGTCGGGCCGAACTCTCCCATTCCCAACACGCGCGGCATCCGCAACGACGTGGTGGCGGCGCTCAAGGCGCTGCATATCCCCGTGCTGCGCTGGCCCGGCGGCTGCTTCGCCGACGAGTACCACTGGAAAGACGGCATCGGGCCCCGCGAGAAGCGTCCGTCGATGATCAACACGCACTGGGGCGGTGTGGTCGAGGACAACAGCTTCGGCACCCACGAGTTCATGGACCTGGTCGATCAGCTCGGCACCGACGCCTACATCACGGGCAACATCGGCAGCGGCACGCCCAGGGAGATGATGGAGTGGGTCGAGTACCTCACGTCCGACGCCGTGTCGCCGATGGCCGACCTGCGGCGGCAGAACGGCCGCGAGAAGGCCTGGCGCGTGCCGTACTTCGGCCTCGGCAACGAGCCCTGGGGCTGCGGCGGCAACATGCGGCCCGAGTACTACGCCGACGAGTTCCGCAAGTACAACACCTTCATCAAGAACTACGACCGGGCCAAGCCGATCTACCGCATCGCCGGCGGCGCCAGCGACTTCAACTACACGTGGACCGAGGTCCTGATGACGCAGGTGGGCCGCCGGATGAACGCCGCGTCGCTGCACTACTACACGCTGCCGACCGGCAACTGGCGCACCAAAGGGTCCGCGACGCAGTTCGGCGAGGACCAGTGGTTCTCGACCCTCAGCCGAACGCTCAAGATGGACGAGCTCGTCACGAAGCACGCGGCCATCATGGACAAGACGGATCCCGAGAAGCGAATCGGCCTGGCCATCGACGAGTGGGGCACCTGGTACGACGTCGAGCCCGGCACCGAGCCGGGCTTCCTCTTCCAGCAGAGCACGATGCGCGACGCGCTGGTGGCGGCGCTGAATTTCCACATCTTCCAGCGGCACGCGGACCGCGTGGTGATGACGAACATCGCGCAGACCGTCAACGTGCTGCAGGCGATGATCCTCACCGACAAGGAGAAGATGATCCGGACGCCCACCTACTGGGTGTACGAGATGTTCAAGGTCCACCAGGGCGGCACCGTCCTGCCCGTCGATTTGCAGTCGCCGGACTACGTGTTCGGGCAGGAGCGGATTCCGGCGGTCAGCGCCTCGGCCACAAGGGCCGCGGGCACGCCGGCGGTGCACCTCTCGCTGGCCAACAGCCATCCGTCGCAGCCCATGACGGTCGCCGTCAGGCTGGAGGGCCTCTCGCCGGCGTCGGCCGCGGGCCGGGTGCTGACCGCGCCGGCGATGAACTCGCACAATACGTTCGCGGCGCCCGACGTGGTGAGGCCCGTGACCTTCGAGGGCATGAAACTCGCCGGCGGCACGCTCGCCCTCACGCTGCCGGCGAGATCGGTCGTCATCGTGGAACTGAAGTAGCCGGTCGCGGACACTCGCGGGAGGTTGACGTGTCGAACTACGGCCTGGGTCGTCGTCCGTTCCTGAAAACCGCGATGAGCGCCACGGCGTTCCTGGCCCTGCCCGGGCGGCTCGTCGCCCTGGCGCCGCAGGCCGGGCCGGCGGCCCCAGGCCTGCCGGACCGCTATCCCCCGATCATCCCGGGGTTCGCGCACATCCTGCACGGCGGCGACTGGAGCCCCGAGCAGTGGCTCCACGAACCGGCGGTCATCGAGGAGGACTTCCGCCTGATGGAGAAGACGGGGTGCAACGCCTTCTCCATCGGCATCTTCTCGTGGTCCACCCTCGAGCCCGAGGAGGGCCGCTTCGAGTTCGCCTGGCTCGACGACATCATGAACCGCCTCGCCGCCCGCAACTACTATGCGTTCCTGGCGACGCCAAGCGGCGGGAAGCCGCGCTGGATGTCGGAGAAGTACCCCGAGGTCCGCCGCATCAACCGCGCGGGCCAGCGGGAACCGCACGCCGGCCGGCACAACCACTGCTTCACCTCGCCGGTCTTCCGCGACAAGGTGCGCGTCATCAACGCGAAGCTCGCCGAGCGCTACAAGGGCCACAAGGCGCTCGCCGGCTGGCACATCTCGAACGAGTACAGCGGCTCGTGCTTCTGCCCCTACTGCCTCGCCGCGTTCCGCGCCTGGCTCCAGACCCGCTACGCGTCGCTCGACGCCCTCAATCGCGCCTGGTGGACGGCGTTCTGGAGCCAGACGTTCCAGTCGTGGGATCAGATCGAGCCGTTCGAGAGCCCGGTCGACGGCCTGAACCTCGACTGGGACCGC
>Ga0209254_10002041_pt1 | contig 18316 bp, 13 predicted proteins | sample FrelakmetDIP11DI_FD_187148 | JGI IMG/M metagenome (GOLD analysis project Ga0209254, IMG submission 187148) | Freshwater lake sediment microbial communities from the University of Notre Dame, USA, for methane emissions studies - DIP11 DI (SPAdes)... | ecosystem: Environmental > Aquatic >...
GCGGGCGCTGGTCGATGTCCTGCAGCGCGCCGCGGCCCTGCAGCGCGGTGGGCGCAGCCCCGCCGATCAGGATCACGGGGGACTGTGCCAGCTGCGCGTTCTTCAGCGCGGTGATGGTGTTGCTGATCCCTGGCCCCGCCGTGACAGCTGCCACGCCGGGCAGGCCGGTGAGCCGCGCCGTGGCATCGGCGGCGAACACGGCGGTAGCCTCATCGCGCACGTCGACGATGCGGATGCCGCGCGCCTTGGCGGCGCTGAGGATGGGCGAGATGTGGCCGCCGCACAGGGTGAAGATGGAGGGCACGCCGTGGGCCAGCAGCGCGTCGGCCACACGGTCGCCGCCGTGGCGGGTGGAGGAGGGGGATGGGGATGGGGTGTTCGTTGGCATGGAGAGGTAGCTTGGGTCAGGCCCAGTGGACCGCGCCAGGGCTGGCGTACCACGACTCTACCTGAGGCGTGACAGCCGCCTCGATGCGGCTGCGCTTGATCTTCATGGTCGGGGTGAGGCAGCCGTTCTCGATGGACCAGGGCTCGCCGGCGATCACGATCATGCGCAGGTGCTCGTACTCGGGGCGTTGGCGGTTCACGTCCAGCAGTAACTGGCCGAGTTCGCCCTCGACGCGCGCCCGGACCGCCGGATCCTTGGCCTGGGGCCGGATGTCTTCGGCCAGCACCACCATCGCATAGGCCGCGGGCTGGCCCACGCCCGAGACGAGAGACAGTTCGATCATCGGGTGCACGTTGAGCAGGTTCTCGATCGGCGCGGGCGCCACGTACTTGCCCTTGGCGGTCTTGAACAGCTCCTTGGCGCGGCCGGTGATCTTCAGCAACCCGTCGTTGCGGCGTTCGCCGAGGTCGCCGGTGCGGAAAAAGCCGTCGGCGGTGAAGCTCTCGGCAGTCAGGTCCGGGCGCTTGTAGTAGCCCGTCATCTGGCCGGGCGACTTGATCAGGATTTCACCCTCGTCACTGAGACGGATCTCCACGCCCGGCATCGGCACGCCGACATAACCGGGCTCGTTGAACTTTTCGTTCGAGCTGTGCGAATACGAGTTGTCCTCGGTCATCGCGTAGCCCTCGTACAGGTTCAGGCCCAGGCGCCGGTACCAGCGGATGAGATCGGCGGGGATGGGCGCCGAGCCGCTGCCGGCCTGCACCACCTGGTCCAGCCCCAGGCCCTTGAGAACCTTGCGCGCGACGATCTTGCCCAGGATCGGGATGCCGAGCAGCCGGTCCAGCTTCTTCGGTGGCATCTTGGCGAACACGCCCTGCTGGAACTTGAGCCACAGGCGCGGCACCGAAATGAACATCGTGGGACGCGCGCGCTGGAGGTCCTGCAGGAAAGTGTTGAGCGACTCCGCAAAGTAGATCTGCGTGCCGCCGTCCACCAGTGAAGCGGCCTCGACCCACGAACGTTCGAAGCTGTGCGCCAGCGGCAGGTAGGACAGCATTCGGCCCTCGGTGCCCTCGCCCACGCGCGAGCGGGTGTCCGCCGCAATGCCCTCTGCGGCGCGGGTGATGGCCTTGAAGCTGATCATCACGCCCTTGGGCTGCCCGGTGGAGCCCGAGGTGTACATGATCATGGCCAGGTCATCGGGCGCGCGCGCGGGTCGCCCGGCCAGCGGCTCGGTGCGGGTGATGACGGCATCCCAGGTCTCATAGTCGTTGGGCGGCGCCAGCGGGAAGGCAATGCGTGGCAGGCCGGCTGGCACACCCGGCTCCTGTTGCTCCCAGGTGTCGAGCTTGCCGACGAACAGCAGGCTGGCCTCGCTGTGCTCCAGCACGTAGCGCACGGTCTCGGCGGTCTCGGTCGGGAAGATTGCCACGGTGGTGTAGCCGGCCATCCAGATCGCCAGCTCGGCCATGATGAAGTGCGCGCAATTCTTTGACAGGATGGCGATGCGCGCGCCGGGCGCAAAACCGTGGCTCTGCAGGTGCGCGGCCATGCGGCGCGACTGGTCCAGCGCCTGCGCCCACGAATAGTCGATGACCTTGCCATGGCCGACGGGTTGCGTCAGGTAGACCTTGTCAGGTTGCGTTTTTTCGTGGTCGAAGACGAAGTCGAGGATCAGCTTCTGGTGGGCCATGGAGTGTCCTTGGTTCGCGCGGGAAGGGCGCGCAGGACCTGACTGTGCCGACCCGCAGGCGCGGCGTCATGCGGAAATACCCGTGGGCCGGTGTCCTGGCACAGATTTTGGTGCTTTTCAGGGTGCTACCCAGCGTCGAACGGACCTCTTCAGCTATCAAAAAAGGAAAAGACGGTTGGGTCCGGCAGTCCACTGGATGACCCGTTCAGCCGGTCCCGGTGACTGCTGCGTCAAGACGTCTCATGCGCCGGCACGGCTGGCGCAGCGGGTTTCCCCCGCCGCAGCCACGTCCTTGCGCGCCCGGGCAGGTACTTGAAGTCGTCGATGTAGGTGAAGACCGCCGGCACCACCAGCAGGCTGAGCAGCGTCGAGGTCATCAGTCCGCCGATCACGGCAATCGCCATGGGTGAGCGAAAACTCGGGTCGGCGCCCCAGCCCAGGGCCAGCGGCAGCATGCCGGCGCCCATGGCAATGGACGTCATGACGATCGGGCGGCTGCGCTTGTGGCAGGCGTCCACCAGCGCGTCAAAGCGCCCCATGGGCGGCACCGTGGGCTGGCCGTCGGGACCCAGGTGGCCTTCGCGCGCCAGGATGGCGTAGTCGACCAGCAGGATCGAATTCTTGGTGACGATGCCCATCAGCATGATCAGGCCGATCATCGACGGCATCGACAGCGCCCGCCCGGTCAGCAGCAGGGCCACGAAGGCGCCGCCCGCGCTCAGGGGCAGGGCGGCCAGAATGGTGATCGGCTGCGTGAAGTCATGGAACAGCAGTACCAGCACGCCGTAGATGCACAGCACGCCGATCAGCATGGCAATACCGAAGCTGGCGAACAGCGCCTGCATCTCCTGGGCATCGCCGAGCTCGGCGATGGTCACCCCCGGGGGGAGGTTCTTCAGGCTGGGCAGGGCGCGGGCTTCCTCGTTCAGATCGCCCAGTGCGCGGCTGCCCAGTTCGACGTCCAGCGTGACGTTGCGGCTGCGGTTGAGCCGGTCGATCTGCGCCGGGCCGCTTTCCATGCTCAGCGTGGCCACGTTGCCGAGCATGACGGGGCCGTTCTTGCCGGGCACCGTCAGCCGCTCCAGCGCGGCCAGGTCGGCGCGCACGGCGTCGGGAAGTTTGACGCGGATCGGCACCTGGCGCTCGGACAGGTTGAGCTTGGGCAGGCTGGTGTCGTAGTCGCCGGCCGTGGCCACCCGCACGGTCTCGCCGATGCTGGCGGCCGTCACGCCCAGGTCGGCGGCGCGCGCGCTGTCGGGGCGTACGATGATCTCCGGGCGCACCAGCGAGGCGCTGGAGCTGACATTGCCGATGCCTTGCAGGGTGCGCAGTTCGCGTTCCACCTTCTGCGCGCTGGCCAGCAGCGCCACCGGGTCGTCGCTCTTGAGCACCAGTTGCATCTTCACGCCCGTGTCCGGCGGGCCGACCGTGAAGCGGGCCCCGGGGATGTCCGACATTCTCTGGCGCAGCTGCGATTCGATGTCGGCCATCGACGCGGTCCGGTCGTCGCGGTGGCTGGTGGTGAGCGTCAGCACGGCACGGCGCGCTTCGGCCGAGGCGCCGGGGGCGAAGGCGTCGCCGCTGGAGCCGCCGCCAATCGAGCTGAACACGCCCTTGACCTCCGGGAGGGTCATGGCGGCCAGGCGCGCCTGTTCGGCCACGGCGCGGGTCTCGGCCAGCGTGCTGCCGGGTGGCAACTCGAGGGTGATCTGGGTCTGGCCCCGGTCGGCCGCGGGCACGAAACCGGTGGGCAGCAAGGGCACCAGCGCGATCGAGCCGATGAAGAACAGGGCGGCTGCGGTCATGGTGATGGCGCGGTGACGCAGGCACCAGCGCATGGTGGTCATGTAGCGCGCCATGAGCCAGCCGTCGGGCGCCTCGTGGTAGGCCGCCTTGGGGTCGGCGTGCGCCGCGTTCTTGTGAGGCTTCAGGATGTAGGCCGCCATCATCGGGGTGAGCAGCCGCGCCACCAACAGCGAGGCCAGGATGGCCAGCACGGCGGTCCAGCCGAACTGCTTGAAGAACAGCCCAGGCACGCCGCCCATGAAGGCAGTCGGCAAAAACACCGCCACCAGTGCGAAGGTGGTGGCGATCACCGCCATGCCGATCTCGTCGGCGGCTTCCATCGCCGCCTGGTAGGGCGATTTGCCCATGCGCAGGTGGCGCTCGATGTTCTCGATCTCCACGATCGCGTCGTCCACCAGCACGCCGACCACCAGCGCCAGCGACAGAAGCGTCACGGTGTTGAGCGTGTAGCCGAAGTACATCAGGCCCAGGAAGGTGGGAATCACCGACAGCGGCAGGGCAGCGGCGGCCACCAGCGTGGCGCGCCAGTCGCGCAGGAACCACCACACCACCAGGATCGCCAGCAGTGCGCCTTCGTAGAGCAATTCCATCGAGCCCTGGAAGTTCTCGTCCACCGGCTGGGCGTTGTCGATGACCTGCTTGAGCGTGACGGTGGGGTGGGCGGCCTGCAGCTGCGCGACGGCCGCGCGCACGCCCCGGGCCACGTCCACCTCGCCGGCGCCCTTGGTGCGGAAGACTTCGAAGCCGACCACGGGGCGGCCGTCCTGCGTGGCCACGGAACGGGGCTCGGCCACGGTGTCGAGCACGGTGGCGACCTGGTCCAGTCGGATGTGGCGGCCGTCGGCCAGCGGAATGTCCAGGCGCGCCAGTTCGGCGGCGGTCTTCACTGTGGCGATGGTGCGCACCGACTGCTCGGCGCCGCTCACGTCGCCGCGTCCGCCCGGGGCCTCCTGCTGCACCAGCTTCAGGCGGCGCGACACGTCGATGGCGGCCACGTTCAGCGCGGCCATCTTGTCCGCATTCAGCTCGACCCGGACCTCGCGGTTCACGCCGCCCATGCGTTTGACGGCGCCCACGCCCGGCACGCTGAGCAGGCGCTTGGCCACGGTGTTGTCGACGAACCAGCTCAGCGCCTGGTCGTCCAGCGGCGTCGACGTGCCGCTGGTTGGCGGCGCGGCCGCCGCCGTGAAGGTCAGCACCACGCGCCCCGAGGTGGAGGCCTTGGTGACCGAGGGGTCGCGCACGTCGGCCGGCAGGTCGGCGCGTACCCGGGCCACGGCGTCACGCACGTCGTTGACGGCTTCGGCAATCGGCTTTTCCAGGATGAATTCGACCGTGACCGTCACCTCGCCGTCGAGCACCTTGGTGTAGATGTTCTTCACGCCCTGCAGCGTGGCCACCGAGTCCTCGATCTTGCGGGCGACTTCCGTTTCCAGCTGCGCCGGGGCCGCGCCCGAGAGCGCAGCGCTGACGGTGACGATGGGCAGCTCGATGTCGGGGAAGTCCTGCACCACGCTGGCGCGAAACGACAGGATGCCCGCCAGTGAAAGCAATGCGAACAACATGATCGCCGGGACCGGGTGCTTGATGGAGAGCGATGAAAAGTTCACGCGCGATCCTTATTTCGACACGGCCGCGGCCGGCTGGGCCATGGCTGACGCAGCCGCGGCGGCCGGCGTGGTCGATGGGGCAACGGGCGCTGCCATCGCCGGTGCGACCTTGACCAGGTCGCCGTCGTTCAGGAAGCCCGCGCCGCTGGCGATCAGCACCGCATCCGCGCCGATGCCGTCCAGCACCTCCACCCGCTCGCCCACGCGCCGCCCCAGCTGCACCTTGATCTGGCTGACGCGCTGGTCCGCATTCAGACGGAACACGTAGCTGAAGCCGTCACGCACCACCACCGCCTGTTGCGGCACGGTCAGGGCCTTCGATTCACCCAGTTCAAACTCGCCGCGGGCGAACATGCCGGGTTTGGCCCCCACGCTTGTCGCTTCGCGTACTGCGCTGCCCCCCGCGGGGGCCGTGCCTTGCTTGGGGCGGCCCGGCGCTGCGGCGCTGTCTCTGTCTGTTTGCATCGGCGGCAGGTCCACGTACACCAGACCGGATCGGGTCAACGGGTCCACGGTGGGGGCCACGGTGCGCACCCGGCCCTTGAGCTGTGCGCCGTTGGCGGCGGTCACGGTCACGCCAGTCCCGGGCAGCATGCGGCCCAGTTCGGCGGCAGTCACCTCGGCGCGCCACTCCAGGCGCCCTTGGCGGATCAGGCGAAACAGCTCCGTGCCGCTGGGCACCACCGCCCCGACGGTGGCGCTGCGCGCCGAGATGATGCCGGCGTCCGGCGCCAGCACCTGGGTGTTTTTCAGGCGCAGTATCTGCGCCGCCAGCGCGGCCTTGGCTGATTCCACGCGGGCCTTCGCGGTCTGCTCGGCCGCCAGGTACTGGCTGATCTGCTGGCCGCTGAAGGTGCCGGTGCCCTGCAGGGTGCGCACGCGGTCGGCGTTGGCGGTGGCCTCGCCGGCCTGCGCGCTGGTCTCGGCAACGCCGGCGCGGGCCTGCGCCACATCTGCCTGCACGCTGTCCTCGGCGAAGCGGGCCAGCAGCTGGCCGCGCTGCACGACATCGCCCACGTTGACCAGGACCTCGGCCATGCGCAGCCCGTTGCTCTCGGCGCCGATGCTGGCTTCCTGCCAGGCGGCGATGTTGCCGTTGGCGCTGAGCTTGATGGGCAGGGCGCTGGACTGGGCCTGGGTGGTGGTGACGGTGAGTGCCGGCTTGGCCGTGACCCCGGCCCCGGGACCAGCCGCAGGCCTGTCGGCGGCCGGTGCCCTGGTCGAAAAGTACAGGCCTATGCCGCCGGCCGAGAGTGCACAGGCGACGATGACGAGGATAACGACCGGCTTGCTTTTGGAGGCGTTCATGGTGTTGTCGGGCTTGAGTTTCTTGCGCTGGGCGCTCCGGGGTCAGGCGAGGTGGCGGCGCCATGCCCCGCCTTGCACCGTGGTCAGCGTGTCAGTCCGGCGGTCGGCAAGGCGGTTTAGAAAGGGCTGGTGCTGACTGGCCCTGCGGGGCGGACTTGCCCGCGCGATTCTCCGCGGGGAGGTCCTGCCAAAGCGGTTTTCGGGCACGCAGCAGGCGCCAAGCGCGCAGGGGCGGCTATGGGGATTCAATGCCGTCGCGACGGCATGCGACGGCTCTTCGGATGGGGACATGGGGCAGGATTAGACCATCCAGATCGGGCGATCGATCTGGACGGCGCAATAACCCCCGGTGCAGACCTGGCCGCCCGCTAGGTTCAGTCAGGCTGGTTCAAGCCGCTCAGACCCAGTGAACGGCGCCCTTCTTGCCGTACCAGGCGTCCAGCTGGGGCTCCACCGCGGATTCGATGCGGGTGCGGCGGATTTTCATGGTCGGGGTCAGGTAGCCGTTCTCGACGGTCCAGGGCTCGGGCGCCACCACGATCATCTGCAGCTTCTCGTAGTCTGCGAGCTGTTTGTTGACGTCCTTGAGCAACTGGGTGAGTTCGGCCTGCACCTTGGCCTTGACGGCAGGGTCCTTGACCTTGGGGCGCAGGTCTTCGGCCAGCACCACCATCGCATAAGCCGACACCTGGCCCACACCGGAGACCAGCGTCAACTCCACCATGGGGTGGGCGTTGATCATGTTCTCGATCGGTGCGGGCGCCACGTACTTGCCCTTGGCCGTCTTGAACAGTTCCTTGACGCGCCCGGTGATCTTGAGCAGGCCGTCCTTGCGCCGCTCGCCGCGGTCACCTGTACGGAAATAGCCGTCGTCGGTGAAGGCTTCGGCCGTCAGGTCGGGGCGCTTGAAGTAGCCGGTCATCGCGCCAGGGGACTTGATCAGGATTTCGCCCTCGTCGCTGATGCGTACCTTGACGCCGGCCAGCGGCACGCCCACGCAGCCAGGCTCGTTGATGGCCTCGGTCGAGTTGTGCGAGTAGGCGAAGTCCTCGGTCATCGCGTAGCCTTCGATCAGGTTCAGGCCCAGGCGGCGGTACCAGGCGATCAGGTCGGCGGGAATGGGCGCCGAGCCGCTACCGGCCAGCAGGGCTGCGTCCAGCCCCAGGCCCTTGAGCACCTTGCGCCCGACGAGCTTGCCCAGGAAGGGGATCTTGAGCAGCCGGTCCAGCTTTTTCGGCGGCATCTTGGTGAACACGCCCTGCTGGAATTTCAGCCACAGGCGCGGTACCGAGATAAAGGTGGTGGGGCGCGCGCGGTTCAGGTCCGCAAGGAAGGTCTCCAGAGTCTCGGCGAAGAAGACGTGCGTGTTGCCGTCCACCATGGAGGCGCATTCGACCCACGCGCGCTCGAAGACGTGCGCCAGCGGCAGGTAGGACATGATCCGGTTTTCCGGCAGTTTGCCGATGCGCGACACGATGTCCGCGGAAATGCCCTCGCTGGCCCGGGTAATATTCTCGAAGCAGTGCATCACGCCCTTGGGCTGGCCGGTGGAGCCCGAGGTGTAGATGATCATCGCGGTGTCTTTCGGGCCGCGGGCCGGTCGCCCGGCCATGGGCTCGGTGCGCGCAGTGATCGAGTCCCAGGTGTCGTAGTCGGTTCTTGGCGCCAGCGGGAAGGCGACGCGCGGCAGGCCTTCGGGCACGCCAGGCAGTTGCTGCTCCCAGGTGTCGAGCTTGCCGACGAACAGGAAGCTGGCGTCGCTGTGCTCCAGCACGAACTTCACGGTATCGGCGGTCTCGGTCGGGAAGATCGCCACGGTGGTGTAGCCGGCCATCCAGATCGCCAGTTCGGCCATGAAGAAATGCGCGCAGTTCTTGGACAGGATGGCGATACGGGCGCCAGGCTCGAAATTGCGGCTCTTCAGGTAGGCGGCCATGCGCCGGGACTGGTCCAGCGTCTGCTTCCAGGTGTAGTCGGTGACCTTGCCGCCACCGAGGGGCTGGGTCAGGTACACCTTGTCGGGCTGGGAGGCTTCGAGGTCGTAAACGTAGTCGAGGATGAGTTTGCTATTTGCCATGAGAGATCCTGTTTAGATGAGCGCCGGTCTGACGCGTCGCGGTCAAATGTGCCGCAGAACCCCCGGGTTTTCCTAGGGGGGTTTCCCGGGGTAGCCCCTTCCGTGCCCGTACGCGCAAGCCTGGCAGGTCGGTACTGGGAATTCAAAGGCATTTCTGACACTTCCCCAGCGTGAAATGGTCGCTGGCCGCTATCGAAACAGGACTCAATCCGCACGCCAGCCGGCTTGATCGGGTCCCGACCGGGCGGTCGGCTAGACCGTCCTGTTGCGCGCCAGCGGCGGATTGCGGGCGAAATAGGCCAGTATGCCTTTCATCAACGAATCGGCCAGGGCCTCCTGGTAGGCGTCGCTCCTGAGTTTGGCCTCTTCCTCGGGGTTGCTGATGAAGGCGGTTTCCACCAGCACGCTGGGGATGTCAGGGGCTTTCAGAACGGCAAAACCAGCCTGTTCCACGCCGGGCTTGTGCAGCCTGCCGACCTGGCCGATCTCGCGCAGCATGGCGCCACCCAGCTTGAGGCTGTCGTTGATCTGCGCGGTGGTACTCATGTCGAACAACGCGCGCTTGAGGTGCGGGTCGCTGGCCTGGATGTTCACGCCGCCGATCAGGTCGGCCTTGTTCTCCTGGCGGGCCATCCATCGCGCCGCCGCGCTGGAGGCCGCGCCCTGGCTCAGGGCAAACACACTGGCGCCGCGCGCCTGTGGCGTGAGGAAGGCATCCGCATGGATGCTGATGAAAAGGTCGGCCTGCACGCGCTGGGCTTTTTGCACGCGTACATGCAGTGGCACGAAAAAATCGGCGTCACGCGTGAGGTAGGCGCGCATCGGATTGCCCTTGAGCGTGGTGGCGTTGATACGTTCGCGCAGGCGAAGTGCGATCTGCAACACCACGTCTTTCTCCCGTGTGCCGCCGCGCCCAATGGCGCCGGGGTCCTCGCCACCGTGACCTGGGTCGAGCGCGACAATGATCAGGCGCTCGGTGGCATTTTCCAGCACCGATTTAGAGCCTTTTTGGCCTTTACCCATCGCCGAATGGTCACCGCCTGCTAGCAAAACTGAAGCGTCCGGCTCAAGGGGCGAAAGCTCCGGGTAGCGTCGCGTGCTGGGCGTTGCGATGGGTGGCGAGGGCGGTGCCGTAGCAGCCGGCAGTCCGGGCCGGCTGGATTGGCGGGCGATCAGATCACCCAGCGGATCCGCAGCCGGGACGCCGGCAGCCACCGAGGCCGGCGCCGGGACCGCGGCTGCGGCTGCTGCTCTGGCATCAGCCTGCTTGTCCTGCAGGCGTTCAGCGATCAGTGCCTCTAGCGGGTCGGTCACCTGGGCCGGGTAAAGATCAAAAACCAGCCGGTCGCCATAGGCTGCCACCGGGGGAAGGTTGAAGACCTGCGGCAGCATGGGGCGTTTCAGGTCCATCACCAGGCGCACCACGCCGGGGGCATACTGCCCCACGCGGATACCGGCAATATTGGGATCGTCCGGACGCACCTTGGCGACCAGTTCGCGCAATGCCGGGTTCAACTCCAGCGCTTCGATGTCCACCACCAGGCGCGGCGGAGAGGCGACAAAGGAGTGTTTCGTCTTCAGGGGCCCGCTGGATTCAATTGTCACGCGTGAGTAGTCCGGCGCCGGCCATACCCGCACGGCCAGGATGCTGGCCCCGCGCGCCAGGTGCTGCACACCCAGCAGGAGCACCAAGGCGCCGCCCTTCAGCAGGTTTCGGCGCCGAATCGGCTTTTTTGCTTTTGCGTTCACGTCGAGGCATCCTTCAGCAGTGCCTGACCGACGGTCGTTTGCGCGAAACAGTTCACCACGCGGCTCTCGTCGGGCTGGCTCTCGATGCGCAGAACCAGGTCGGCCACCGGCAGCATCCCGGCGGCTTTTTCGGGCCACTCCGCGAGTTTCAGGCCCGGGCTGGCAAAGAGGTCACGAAATCCGGCTTCTTCCCATTCACGTGGGTCATTGAAACGGAAGAAGTCGAAATGCCAGATCGCCAGGCCCGCCACCTCGTGGGGTTCAACGACGGCATAGGTCGGGCTCTTGATGCGGCCATTCACACCCAAGGCTCGCAGCAGGTGGCGCACCAGCGTGGTCTTGCCTGCGCCGAGGTCGCCGTGCAGTTCGATGAAAGCATTGCGCACCGCCGCACTGGCTGCCAGGCGGCGGGCGAAGCGTCCCGTTTCGGCTTCCGTGCGCCACACCAACCGGATGCTTTCGCAAGGCATGGTGGGGGTTCCTACAATGGGCAGGTGACGTTCAACGGTGCTCAGATCGATCCTCATCAGTTGCTGGCCCAGATCCGCAAATGGGCCGGGGAGTCGGGATTTTCCCAAATTGGCGTGGCCGGCGTGGATTTGTCCTCGGCCGAGCCCGGTTTGACCCAGTGGCTGACCCAGGGGTTCCACGGCAGCATGGACTATATGGCGGCGCACGGCCTCAAGCGCGCACGCCCGGCCGAACTGGTGCCCGGCACGGTGAGTGTCATTACGGCGCGCATGGATTACCTGCCTCGAGTCCAGGGGGCTCCGACCGATGCGGCAGGGTCGTCTGATTGGCAGCGCGTGGAATTCGACCGGCTGAATTGCCCCGCCGAAGGCATCGTGTCGGTGTACGCCAGGGGGCGGGACTACCACAAGGTGCTGCGATCCCGGCTGCAGCAGTTGCAGACGCGCATGGTGCACGCCATTGGCCCGTTCGGCCACCGCGTGTTCACGGATTCTGCCCCGGTGCTGGAGGCGGAACTCGCGGCGCGCAGCGGCCAGGGCTGGCGGGGCAAGCACACCCTGGTGTTGAGTCGCGAGGGTGGATCGATGTTTTTCCTGGGCGAGATCTATGTGGACCTGGCCTTGCCTGAGAGCAAGCCCGTCGCAGCGCACTGCGGCACCTGCCAGGCCTGCATCGACATCTGCCCCACACAGGCCATCATCGGTCCGTACAAGCTGGATGCGCGTCGTTGCATTTCCTACCTGACCATCGAACACGCCGGGCCGATTCCGCTTGAATTTCGGCCACTGATCGGCAACCGTATCTATGGCTGTGACGACTGCCAGCTGATCTGTCCCTGGAACAGGTTCGCCCGACGCAGCACATTGCCGGACTTTGACGAGCGCGGCGGCGTCAGCGGTCGGCACCTGACGAGCTTGCTGGCCTGGAGCGAGGAGGATTTCTTGCGCATCACCGAGGGCAGCCCGATCCGTCGCATCGGCCATGCACGCTGGCTGCGCAATGTGGCGCTGGCCCTGGGCAACGCGTTGCGCGCCCTGACCCCGGACCCCGCCAACAGCGAATCCGCCGGGGCGCTGCGGTCCTCGCTGGCAGGGCGGCTGGATCACCCGGATCCGGTGGTGCGTGAACAGGTGGTCTGGGCGTTGGCGCAAGGCGCCTGCGGCGTTGCAGCCGCCCCGCTATCATGAAGCCATGGATCCCGTGACATCACTGCAGGATTGGTCCGGCGCGGTGCACCGAAGGTTGCAAATGGCCGGGCGCCTGTTGCATACATCTGCCCTCGTCCTCGCATTGGTTTTGTCGCCATCGAGCTACGGCCGGGCGAACCGCGCGAATCTGGCCAGTCATGTTTATCTGGGCACGGCGCCGCTGCTGCCCTGGTTCACTGTGCTGGTGGCATTTGCCAGCCTCGTGGTGATCCGCATTGTCGTGGTCACCGCGGAAAGTTACGGACTGTCTCAGTACGCGCTGGAAACGGTGGTGCGGGTGCTGGTGCTGGAACTGATTCCGCTGACCGCCGCATTGTTCGTCGCGGTGCGCCTCACCTTGCCGGCGGGTGTCGAGCTCGCCGGGATGCGGGCACGGGGCGAACTCGATGCGCAACGCGCGCGAGGCCTTGATCCTCTGGTGACCGAAGTGGTGCCACGCGTATGTGCAGGGATGTTTTCCGTGGTGACGCTGGCCGTCGTCAGTTGCGTCATCTCGCTGGTGCTGACCTACCTGGTCGTGCACGGACTTACGCACACCGCGTTCGACGGGTACACACGCAAGGTCGGTCAGGTGTTCAACCCCTCGGTGGCACTGATTTTCGCCCTGAAAACGCTGTTTTTCAGTCTGGCCGTGTCGCTGATCCCGATGGTGACTGGTGTCCAGGAGCCCTCGTCGGGAGAGGTGCGCGCCACGCCCGAGTTGCAGGGGCTGGTACGCATGTTCCTGTTGATCCTGTTGATCGAGGTTGCCTCGCTCATCGGAAACTATTATTGAGCTGTAAAGATGCAGAGTCCCCCCGAGTCCGTCCCGATCAATCCCCGCATGGAGTTCAAGGCCGCAGTTCTGCTGGTTCTGGTGGCGCTGCTGGTCAGTGCCTCCGTGGCGTACCTGATGTATGCACGCGGCGTGTTCGAGCGCACCCAGAAGCTGGTGCTTCTGGCCGATGACTCCGAGGGCGTGGTGGTTGGCATGGACATGACTTTTTCGGGCTTTGCGCTGGGGCGCATCAGTGCCATCGAACTGGCGCCGGACGGTAACGCCCGTATCCTGGTGGACGTACCGCAGAAGGACGCGCACTGGCTGCGCACATCGAGCATTTTCACCATGGAACGTGGCCTCGTGGGCGGGACACGCATCCGGGCTTATTCCGGCATCCTGACGGACCCGCCGTTGCCTGATGGCGCTGAGCGCAGGGTCCTGCGCGGAGACGCAACGGCTGAAATTCCGCGTCTGATGAATGCAGCGCGCGACCTTTTGTCCAACCTGCAGGCGATGACGGCAAGCGACTCGGCGCTGAACAACAGCCTGGCCAATGTGCAGGGGGTGACCGACAGACTCAAGGGCCCGCAGGGCGCGCTGGGCCTGCTGCTCGGCAACGAGGCCGACGCCCGCAAGCTGATCACGACGCTGGACCGCACCAATGTGCTGCTGGGGCGGCTCGATGGCCTGGCCGTGAAAGCCGACACCCAGGTGTTTGGCGACAAGGGCGTGATGCCCGAGACCCGCGCCACGGTCGCGCAGCTCAATGGCTTGCTGGCCGATGCGCGTGGGAGCTTGAAGAAGGTGGACGCGGTTCTGCAGGAAGCGCAAGCCATCGCGGCGAACACGCGGGAGGGCACTTCGGACCTGGCCGCCCTGCGCGCCGAGGCCGAGAGCAGCCTGCGCAAAGTGGAGCATCTGGTCAATGAGATCAACCGGAAATGGCCGTTTGCTCGCGATACGGAAATCAAGCTGCCATGAAACGCCATAAGACCCATTTCGACGGTATTGGCAGGGTGCTGCTCGCGGGCTGCCTGATTGCGCTGTTGGGCGCCTGCGCCGTCAACCCGCCGCCGCTCGACTGGCAGATGAACGCACGGTCCGCGGCCGAGCGTGCCGTGGAGGCCTATCTGTCGGGCAATAGCCGGGTCGAGTCCCTGGAGTTCGAGCGCATGCGGCGGGAAACCGCGCGAACGGGAGACGCCACCCTGATGGCGCGCGCCGAGTTGCTTCGATGCGCCACGCGGGTGGCCAGCCTGGTATCCGAGCCCTGCGACCGGTTCGAGGCGTTGCGGCCCGACGCATCGTTGCCCGAGCGCGCTTATGCCGATTACCTGGGTGGACGGGTGACGGCGCAAAGCATCGCGTTGTTGCCCGTCCAGCACCAGGCGCCTGCGAGTCGCTTGCTGCCCGGCAGGGCGGTTTCAGATGGCGACGCGGCCGTGCTCGTGGGCATCGCCGACCCGCTGGCCCGGCTGGTGGCCGCCGGCGTCTGGCTGCAGGCGGGCCAGGGACATCCGGCCGTGATGGTCATTGCCGTGGAAACGGCCTCAGCTCAGGGCTGGAGCCGCCCGCTGCTGGCCTGGCTGCAGGTGCAGGCGCGTCACGCCGAACTCGGTGGCGACATGGCCGAAGCGCAGCGACTGCGCCGGCGCATCGAGATCGTGCTTTCGACCGGGGTGCCGGTCGTCATCAAACCGTGAGTGATAAGGGGTTCAAAGGCCGCGCAACAGGCCCAGGGCAAACGGCAGGCTGACCATGCCGAGCAGCGTTGACAGCGTGACGAGTCCGGCCACGTAGGCGCCGTTGTAGCCCATTCGCGCGGCCAGCACGTAGGCGCTTGAGGCCGTGGGCAGGGCTGAGAACGCCAGCAGCACGGTGGTCTGCACCGCAGACAGTCCGAAAGCCCCGGACACGACCCAGCCGATCAGCGGCAGCAGGAGATGGCGGATCGAGAGCACGGACGCGGCCAACGTCTTGGCGCTGCCGAGCGAACCAAACTGCATGCCGGCGCCTGCCGCCATCAGGCCCAGTGCCAGCGAGGCCGCACCAATGCGCGTAACTGTGGGCTCCAGCCAGCCCGGCATGGAAAAGCCGAGCAGGTTGGCCGCCAGGCCCGAGGCGGTGGCAATGATCAACGGATTGCGCACCAGCTCGCGCAGGAGTCCGCGCTGCGCGTGCCGCGCCATGGGCCAGACCGCGGCCACATTGAAAAGCGGTACGCACACGCCGATCAGCACGGCGATCAATTGCAGGCCTTGGGCGCCCGCCAGCCGCTCGGCCAGCGCCAGGCCGATGAAGGAGTTGAAGCGGAAAGCCACCTGTGCACTCGCGGCGTGGTCACGCCGGTCGATATGCAGGCCGAGCCAGGGCAGATGGGGCAAGGCGTAGGCCAGTGCGATGCCTGCGACGCCCATCGTCAGGCCCGCACCAATGAGGCTCGCTGCAGCGCCCAGGTCCAGCGGACTTCTGACGATGGAGTGAAACAGCAGCACCGGGAACAGGAAGAAATAGACCAGGCTTTCCACGGGCTCCCAGACCCTGCGGTTGAGCGCGGTAAAGCGGCAGACCAGATAGCCACACAGGATCAGGGAAAAATCGGGGAAAAGCAGTTGGGCGTAGTTCACCCGGTGAGAATACCCCGTAATCGACGGCGAACTAGGGTTAGACCCTAGGGTGCATCCACAGCAGCTTGTGAGCGCCGGACGGTTTAGGATCACATCTTTGTTTCCAGCACTTCAGGAGTCTGTCAATGCATCGTCGTCAATGGATCGCGCTTACGGTGGCAGTTGCCGCCACAGGCGCCGTGTTTGCACAAGGCTATCCGACCAAGGTCGTCAAGCTGGTGGTTCCGTTTGCACCCGGCGGGACCACCGACATCGTGGCCCGCGTGATTGCCGACCCGCTGGGCAAGGCTATCGGGCAAAACGTGATCGTGGAAAACAAGGCCGGCGGCGGCGGCGTGATTGGCGCCAATGAAACCGCCAAGGCCACGCCCGACGGCTATGCGCTGGGCATGGCCACGGTGTCCACCACGGCGGCCAACCCCGCGATCAACCCGAAAATTCCTTACAACCCCGTCACCGATTTCACGCCCATCATCAACGTTGCGGCGACGCCGAACGTGATTGCCGTGCACCCCAGCTTCCCGGCCCGCGACTACAAGGGTTTCATTGCCGAGCTGAAGAAGAACCCGGGCAAGTATTCCTATGCGTCTTCCGGCACTGGAGGTATCGGTCACCTGCAGACCGAACTTTTCAAGAACCTGGCCGGAGTCTTCATCACGCACATCCCCTACCGCGGCGCCGGGCCGGCGTTGAACGATACGGTTGCAGGGCAGGTGCCGATCATCTTTGACAACATGCCCTCGGCGCTGCCCTTCATCAATACCGGCAAGCTGATCCCCATCGTGGTCGCCGCGCCCCAGCGGCTGACCCAGTTGCCGAATGTGCCGACGTTCAAGGAAGTCGGTCTGGAGCCGGTGAACCGCATGGCCTACTACGGCATCTACGGCCCCAAGGGCCTGCCCAAGGAAGTGGTCGACAAGATCAACAGCGGCGTGAAGAAGGCGATGGAAGATCCGGCTGTGCGCAAGCGCATCGAGGACACGGGCTCACTGGTCGTTGCCAACACGCCGGATCAGTTTGCCGCACAGATCAAGGCCGAGTACGAGGTCTACAAGAAGGTCGTCGAGGAATCCAAGCTCAAGCTCGACTGATCCCGCAGGTCGCATGCCGCCGCTCTGCGGGCGGCGCCCAAGCCACCACGGGGCCGCCAGGCCGCGGGTGGCTTTTTGTTTTGTTATCGTCGCCCCATGCACTCCGACAGCGCACCCGGCATTGACCGCTTCATTGACGCCCTGTGGCTCGAAGACGGCCTGTCGCCCAACACCCTTGCGGCATACCGGCGCGATCTGACGCAGTACGCGCAGTGGCTCGGCGACCAGGGCGCAGCGCTCGATGCCACCACGGAGCACCATCTGCAGCAGTACTTTGTGGCTCGTCACGCCGCCACGCGCGCCACCTCGGCCAACCGGCGCCTGACGGTGTTCAAGCGCTACTTCCGCTGGGCGCTGCGCGAGCACGTGATCACCGCCGACCCCACGCTGAAACTGCAGTCCGCGAAACAGGCACTGCGCGTGCCCAAGACCTTGACCGAGCTGCAGGTCGAGGCGCTGCTGGCCGCGCCTGACACGAGCACCGCGCTCGGCCAGCGCGACCGCGCCATGCTGGAACTGATGTATGCGAGCGGCCTGCGGGTGAGTGAACTGGTCACGCTCACGACCCTCAACGTGGGCCTGAACGAAGGTGTGTTGCGGGTGCTGGGCAAGGGGCGCAAGGAGCGGCTGGTGCCGTTTGGGGAGATTGCGCGGGAGTGGCTGGTGCGCTACCTGGCCGATGCGCGGCCCGCGCTATTGGGCGGCAGGCAGACCGAGGACCTGTTCGTCACGTCCAGCGGGCCCAGGCCCGGAACCGGCATGTCGCGCGTGATGTTCTGGTTGCTGGTCAAGCGCTACGCGGTGCAGGCCGGGATCATGGCCCAGTTGTCGCCGCACACCCTGCGCCATGCCTTCGCCACCCACCTTCTCAACCACGGTGCGGATCTGCGTGCAGTGCAGTTGCTGCTGGGCCATGCTGACATATCGACCACCACGATCTACACGCATGTGGCGCGCGAAAGACTCAAGAGCCTTCACGCGCAACATCACCCGCGCGGGTGATGTTGTCGCACCTTTGCGTCAGTCGCAGCTGTAGCGGAGGGATCCGTTGAGGGACAGCGGCAACACCAGCGTTCGGATGTTGGCTGCCTTGCTGGATGCGCACAGGCTTGCGCGGGCCGTGGCGTCGGTTTTCCAGAGGGATTTGTATTCGGCGTTGAAGACGGGCTTGCCCTTGCTGGTGAAGACGCTGTAGCCACCGCATTCGTTGTATTGGTTGCACTGCTCGTTGATCGCAAAGTCGAAGTCCGGTTCCAGTTGGCTCAGGAGATCGACTGCGTTCTTCAGGGCAATGGCCAAGCCGCGGCTGTGCGCTTCGGTGGCGAGAAAGCGGTTGTAATCCACCTGGGTCGCAGCAGTGAGCGGAAAGCCTGGGCCGTTGGTGTAGCCGTCCACATTGTCAGGTTCGACGCCGTCGCAGCCGCGTGATACGGCCAGGTCGAGTCGGCTTTTCATGATCGCGCGCACGTTGGCGGAGCGGGTATCGAGCCAGCGTTCGCCAGCCCAGCCATCCAGTGAATTGCCC
>Ga0209254_10002043_pt1 | contig 18310 bp, 16 predicted proteins | sample FrelakmetDIP11DI_FD_187148 | JGI IMG/M metagenome (GOLD analysis project Ga0209254, IMG submission 187148) | Freshwater lake sediment microbial communities from the University of Notre Dame, USA, for methane emissions studies - DIP11 DI (SPAdes)... | ecosystem: Environmental > Aquatic >...
CGAAATCCAGGACGAAATAGACGATCCCCCGCTTCACATAGTCCTTCACGACAGCCTCTTCCTCGGGGTAGCTGGCTTTCTGAGGAAGGCCCTTGCTCTTGAAATAGTCGTTCACCCACTTCCTGAACACGGAGACGTCATTCACTTTGATCGTGGTGAGGTCATGGGCCCCGAGCTTCTTATTGAAGCGCATCTCGACGCCCATCGAGGCTGACTCCGCGGGTCCGCCTTTGGACTGGGTCATATGCTGATATTTCAGCCCGTATTTCTTGATCAGGGCCGCAGCCCTCTCGAAAGCGTCCGCCGGGGCCAGGCCGACGGCCGGTTCGGACGGAAACGGGATGAACCTGAGGATTCCCGTATTCTTTGAGGACCTCAGGTCCGTGCCCAGGATCAAGACCTCCTCTTCGAGATTGTGTAGGATGATCGCTTTTTGGGCGTCCTCGGTCACCGTGACTCCCTCCTGGCGCACGCCGATCATGCCCATGTCGGCGGCGGCCAAGGGCAGCGCCAAGGCCAAGACCAATCCCCACAGACCTGCAACCGAGGCGAAGCTCCAGCTGGACAATGTCCGGTTCACGCGGCACCTCCCGTTCGGACTCATGCCGTCCCGCCGCCCTTGTTGCCGACGATCTTCTGCTTCTTGCCGATCAGTAAATAGCAGATCGCGCCGATGACCGGTAAAAGGATCACGACAATAAGCCAGATGATCTTATCATTCCCCTTGAATTCGCTCTTGAGGATATCGACAAGGGCGATCACCCACAAGGGCACGATGATCAGACACACCAATAAAAAGAGCTCCATATAGCTTATCATAGGGCCTCCTTAGCTCTCGACGTTCACGTCCATCACCATAAAAGCAGGGACATGCGGATGCACCAGGACGGCCTGATGTCCAGCGTCGTCACCAGCGTGCCCCAGAAGTTCTGTAGCTCCATGTCCAGGGAGACGGGCCTGTAGACGAATTCGACCATGATATCGACCGGACCTCCCGAGGGGGAGAACGAGAGGCCGGCGCTCACGAGGGGCGAGAACATGGGAAGTGTCGAAAAGTCGCCGGCCCCGAGCCACGAAAACCCGGCCGAGGCCGATAGGGTGAGCCGGACGGCCAGGCTTCCCAGGTTGAAGGTCGGGTTGTTGCTGTAGTACCTGGCGCCGATATACGCGCTGAAGTCGGAAATCTTGTTCACCCCGTAGCCGATCCGGTCGGCATTCCGGAGGGTGTAGCTCAGTCCGCCCTCCAGGCCGAAATCCGTATCTCCATGCAGCCCCATAGCCCCAATATTGAACCCGAGCAACGATCCCTCCTGGCTCGCCAGGTTGGTTTTGTCCACGACCTCCTGCCGGCCGGAGAATTGAAAACCCAGGACGATGGCGGCCTCCGACGCGGCGGGTACCGACAAGGCCAGAGCCGCCGCGATCAAGACATGTTTTTTCATGGATCATTCCTCGCATTTCCCCCGATTCCTGAGCGCGTCCGGGTCGTTATGGATCCAGGCGGAATTGAATGCTTCATACCCGGTTTTTCGCCCCGCGCAAGCTCGCCTTCTTTCTCCACAGAAGAGCCAGCCCTTATAAAAAGAAAGGATATGCTCCTCCTCAGAAAGAGTCAAGGATAACGAAACGGCCGCGAATGAAGCCGGGTTGAATGACCCTTTTGCTTTTTGGGGCCCAAAACGCTATGCTAGTGTACTTGTAAAGGCCAAAAAGCCGGGAAGTCCATATGAAATTTGCCTATTTTGACGCGTCCTCCGGCTTGAGCGGGGACATGATCCTGGGGGCGCTCCTCGACCTCGGGTATCCGCGGAACGAGTTCAAGAAGAAGATGGAATCGCTCGGGCTTCCGGTCTCCCTGCACATCGCCGAGACCATGCGGGGCGGCCTGCGCGGCCTGAAAGTGGACGTCATCCTGAAAAAACAGCCGTCCAAGCCCAAGCGCTGGGCCGATGTCCGGGCCTTCATCCAGAGGGCCAAGCTCCCGGCCGCGGTCAAGGACAAGGCTTTGACGGTTTTCGAAAACCTGTTTCGGGCCGAAGGCCGGGTTCACGGACATCCCCTGGACAGGGTCCACCTCCACGAAGCCGGAGCGGACGACGCCCTTGTCGATGTCCTCGGTGCATGCTTTCTTATCGAGAGCCTGGACATCCGCTCGATCCGCTGCTCTCCCTTGAACCTCGGCCGGGGCCGGATCAAGACGTCCCACGGCTTCCTTCCGGTTCCTCCGCCCGCCGTGGCCGAGCTGACGAAAAACGTTCCCGTCTTTTCCGGACCTATCGAAGAGGAGATGACGACACCGACGGGCGCGGCCATCATGACCAGCCTGGCCGATGAATTCACGGCCTGGCCCGAGCTCATCTACGACAGGATCGGCTGCGGCGCCGGTGGACGCGACATCCCCGGCTGGCCGAACATCCTCAGGGTGTTCTTTGGCGACGCCCCGGCAGTCCGCCGGGAGGGACGCGTCTTCCTCATCGAATCCGTGATCGACGACTGCAGCCCCCAGGTCCTGGCCCGGTTCATCGACACGGCCCTCAAGCTCGGCGCCCTGGATGCGACCCTCTCCCCCGTGGTCATGAAGAAGAACCGCCTGGGTTCGAAATTGACGCTCCTGGCGGAGATCGATAAAATCGACATACTGATCGCCGCCGTCTTCAGGGAGACGACCTCTATCGGCGTCAGGTACTTCCCCGTCGAGCGCCGGGTCCTGGAGCGGAAAATCGTCAAAGTCCGCGTCCTGGGCCAGGAGGTCGGGATCAAGGTGTCGAGCTTCGCCGGTGAGGAGGTCAACGCCCAGCCCGAATTCGCGGACTGCGCGGCCCTGGCCGAAGCGAAGCGCCTGCCGCTCAAGGACGTCCTGCGCCGAGCGGCGGCCGAATACGACCGGAGGAAGAAGACCAAGTGAAGGACCGGAAACCGAAGCCGCGCCGGAGCGCCCCGGCTGCGAACGGAAGCGCGTCCGGACCCGACCTGGCCCGGATGGCCAAGGGCGTCGCCCTCATCCTGGAGGGGATGGGCGAGGATATCAATCGCCCCGGGATCAAGGCCACGCCCCAGCGCGTGGCCCGGATGTTCGCCGAGATCCTGGGCGGGGCGCACGAGGACCCGTCCGCCCACCTGCGGGTCCTCCAGCACGAAAAGCACGACGAGATGGTGCTCATCAAGAGCATTCCCCTGTACTCCATGTGCGAACACCACCTCCTGCCCTTCGCCGGGGTGGCCCACGTGGCCTACATCCCCAAGGGCGGACGGATCGTCGGCCTGAGCAAGATCGCCCGGGTGGTGGACATCCTGGCCCGGAGGCTTCAGGTCCAGGAGCGCCTGACGAAACAGGTCGCCGACCTGATCATGGACCGGCTGAAGCCCCTGGGGGTCATGGTCGTCATCGAGGCCGAGCACCTGTGCATGTCCATGCGCGGGGCCAAGAAGCCGAAATCGGTGACGGTCACCTCGGCCGTGCGGGGCGTGTTCCGCACGAACAGCATCACCCGGGCCGAGGCCATTAACCTGATCCGAGGAGGTCCAGGCAGTGTCCGAGACGTCTAAGCCCGCCTTCTACGTCACGACGCCGATCTACTACGTCAACGACGTCCTGCACATCGGCCACGCCTACACGACCGTCATCGCCGACATCCTGGCCCGGGCTGCGCGGCTCAGGGGCCGGGACGTCTTCTTCCTGACCGGCACGGACGAGCACGGCCAGAAGATCGAGAAGGCGGCGGCCGAGCGCGGCCTCAAGCCCAAGGAGCTGGCCGACCAGGTCGTGGGCCGGGCCCTCGACCTATGGAAGGCGCTGGACATCTCCTACGATTTCTTCATCCGGACGACCATGCCCGAGCACGAGCGCGGCGTCCAGCAGCTGTTTAGCCGGCTCCAGGAGAAAGGCGACATCTACAAGGGCGAATACAAGGGCTGGTACTGCGTCTCGGACGAGAACTTCCTGGCCGAGGACGTCCCCCTGGAGAAAGAGGGGCACAAGGTCTGTCCCGACTGCGGCAAGAATTGCATCGTCGTCTCCGAGGAATGCTATTTCTTCAGGCTGTCGGCCTACGAAAAGCCCCTGCTCGAGCACTACGCCCAGAACCCGGCCTTCGTCCGGCCGGCCAGCCGGATGAACGAAGTGGCGAGCTTCGTCCGGACGGGCCTCAAGGACCTGAGCATCACCCGGACCACGGTCAAGTGGGGCATCCCCGTCCCGGGCGACCCCAAGCACACGATCTACGTCTGGTTCGACGCCCTGCACAACTACCTGACCGGCATCGGCTACGGGTCCGACGAGCGGAAATTCCGGACGTTCTGGCCGGCGACGCTCCACCTGATGGGCAAGGACATCCTTCGCTTTCACGCCGTGTTCTGGCCGGCCTTCCTCATGGCCGGCGGGTTCGAGCTGCCGCAGACGGTCTTCGGCCACGGCTGGTGGCTCAAGGACGACACCAAGATGTCCAAGTCCAAGGGCAACGTGCTCGACCCTTACCAGATCCTGAAATGGTTCGGGCCGGACCCGCTCCGCTATTTCCTGGTGCGCGAGGTTCCCATCGGGCTCGACGGAAACTTTTCCCACGAAGCCTTCCTCCACCGGGTCAACTCCGACCTGGCCAACGACCTGGGCAACCTCATCCAGCGGACCTTGACCATGATCCGGAATTACTTCCAGGGCACGATCTCCGACCCCGGGCCCGAGGAGACGGGCGACGCAGCCCTTCGTCTTGGTTTTACAGAGATGAAAGGGAAGGTCGAAGCGCTGTACCGGGACTACGTCCTGAACAAGGCCCTAGAGGAAACGTGGGCCTTCATCACAGCGGTCAACAAATACCTGGCCGAGAACGAGCCCTGGAAGACGGCCAAGCGTCCCGAAGCCCGGCCGAGGCTGGCCCGGGTCCTGTTCCAGGCCGCGGCGGCCATCCGGGGCATCAGCCATATGCTGTACCCGGTCATGCCGGCTTCCATGGCCAAGGTCTGGGACTGCCTGGGCGAAGCCAAGCGGCCGGACGAGACGCCCTGGGCCGATTCAAAATTCGAAAGCTATCGGCTCGGCCAGACGGTTAAAGAACCGGTCCCCCTGTTCCCGCGCGTGACGCTGGAGGATTTCCTGGGCGAGCCGCCGGCTCCGGCTCCGGCCGCGAAGGAGAAAACCATGGACATCATCACTTATGAAGAATTCCAGAAGATGGACCTCAGGGTGGCCCACATCCTCAAGGCCGAGCCCGTGGCCGGCGCGACCAAGCTCCTCAAGCTCCAAGTCGACTTGGGCACGGAACAGAGGACCATGGTGGCCGGTGTGGCCGAGACCTATTCGCCCGAGGACCTGGTCGGCAAGCGGCTGATCGTCATCGCCAACCTCAAGCCGGCGACCATCCGGGGCGTCGAATCGCAGGCCATGCTGCTGGCCGCGGTCTCCCCGGACGGGAAGGCCATCATCCCCTTCTTCGACCGGGAAGTGGCCGCCGGAGCGAAGGTGAAGTAGCGGACTATTTTTCTATTCCGACCAGGGTCCATGGCCGGGAGGGCATATCTCTCAGGAGATCCTTCTGCCAGCTGAATTCCGGATGGGCTTTCAAATGCTCGGTCGCCTTGAAATCGAGGCCGCAGGCATGTCCGGCCAGGGCCCAGAAGGACATCCGCTCCGCCGCGGCCGAATCCACAACCTTGTTTTGAGCCGCCCCGCCGGCGGCGTAGGGTGGAAGCCAATGGGCGAAGCCGCGAGGCGAAAGCTCGATATGGCCGCAGAGGGTCCTCTCGCCGGGGTCATCCTGCCCCTGGAAGGAATCATAGTGGTCGGCCATGAACCGCTTGGCCAGGTCCAGGTCGATCCGGCCCTTGTGATCGGCCATCAGCGCATCCCAGCGGAGACGGCGGGCATTGGCGCTGAGGCTGAGGTCGGCAGGGTCGAATTTCGTTTCCTCCCGGACCAGTTGGGGATTGACCGGAAAGTTCGCTCCCACGAAACAACCGTCCTGGGTCCGTTCGAGGGTGACGTTTTTCAGGCCGAGCTCGAGGCTGGCGATCTCATTCGTTTTCCGGTCGGCCACCAGCCAGTTGTTGGCGTAGCCCCCGTTGTTGCCATCCTTCATCAGTCGGACGAATTCGTCGATCGAGCCCGCGAACTGCATGGCCTTGCGGGCCCGGACGAACTCCGGGATGCCGGCCGGGTCGAAGCCCTTGAATTCGCCGATGGTCGTCTCGGTGATCATCAGTCCGGCGGAGTTCAGGCCGAAATCGCTTCCGCTGGCGATGAAGCCGGGCAGCCCGTCACAGACGATCCGATGCCCTTCGGCGGGAGCGATGTCGAAGACGATCGTCCAGCGCTGGCCTTCGAGATAGGTCGTCCAGATGTTGTGGGCCATGACCACCCGGCCGTCCTTGGTATAGCTGCCGACCGCGACGAAGGCGCTGCAACGCTCCGGGACGGAACGGGCCTCCGCCGCCCCGGATTTCTCTTCGAGCGTGTCGAGATAATACGGCCATTCGAGCAAGGCGTTGAGGGCGATGATATCCCACAGGTCCAGGTCCACGTCCTTGGCCCGGGCTCCGTCGCTGATCCCCTGGAGCTCCTGCCGGTAGCGAAGCTCGATGCGGGGCCACATCATGTCCCGGGCCGCGGTCCGGAAAAATTCCCAGTCCCGGCCGTAGTCATGGGCCAGCTCCAGGGCGGCGACGTTTTTCATGTCCAGGATCTCGGCCGCCAGCAGGAGACCGTGCTGATAGCCGATCTCGAACGGGCTCCCCTCCAGGTGGACCAAGGTCCAGCCGTTCTGCGCCGGACGCCTGAAGGAGCGTTCCGGGGGGGAATCGGCTTTTCGACCTGAACAGCTCCATAGAGAGACCGCCCCCGCGGTCAGAAGGACGATGAGAATCAGGATGTCCTTCCGCATGTTTCACCTCATAAGTAATCCGCCAGCCGTATCCTGGGCAGGGCGCCCTCTCGGACCAGGCGCGGTTTCGTTCCGGTCAGGTCGACGACCGTCGAAGGTTTGAAGCCCTCGGTCCGTCCGCCGTCCAGGACGAGGTCCACTTGGCCGCTGAACACGGCCAGAGCCTCCTTGGCTTCGGCGATCTCCTTCTCCCCGGAGATGTTGGCGCTCGTGGCGATGAACGGAAAGCCCGCCTGGCGTATCAGGGACCTCAGCCAAAACACGCCGGGCAGACGGACGGCCAGGGAATCGCCGTTTCCCAGGAGCTCCCGGGGAACGGCCGCAGAGGCCCGCAGGGTCAGGGTCAAGGGACCCGGCCAGAATTTCGAGGCCAGCTCTTCGAACGCCGGCGGCAGTTCAAGCGCCAGCCGGACGGCCATGTCCACGTCGGACACGACGACCGGCAGGGGCTTGGACGGATCGCGCCTCTTCAGCTCGTAGATACGGCGGATGGCCGGGAGGGAAAAGCAACTGCCGCCCAGCCCATAGAAGGTATCGGTCGGATAGACCATGATCCCGTCCTTGCGCAGGAGCCTGATGATCCGGCTGAATTTCTGGGTATCCACGCACTCCGGGTTGATGGCCAGGGTCCGAGTGAGCATGACGGAATGGTATGAGGACCCGGCCCAAATGTCAATTTGGGCCCGGGCTCGCTCCCCGGAGAGCCGGGCCGGCCTTGGCCGGACCGCTGGAAATCGCTTGGGATTCGTGAGAAAATAGTCCTGCAGCCGAGGACAAGTGACCTCATTTGGCCACATGCGCCTAGGGCATTTTCCCGGCCGGGCCGGGAAAGGCTTTGGCATAGAAATTGCATGAATTCTTTACAGGAGGATTCGACATGACAAACCTGAAGAAACATATCGTCCTGCTCGCCGCGGCCTTGATCGTCCTGCCCAGCCTGGGGCTGTCCCATGCCTTCAGCCTGCGGGCGGGCTATTTCTTCCCCAAGGCCTCGAGCGACTTGTGGGACTTGGAGTTCGAGAACCTGACCCTGGTCAAATCCGACTACCAGGCCGCGATCTTCGGGCTCACCTACGACCATTTCCTGAACCCGTATCTCAGCCTCACCCTGTCGGTCGATACCTACAGCCGGATCAAGTCCGGGTTCTACAAGGACTACGTCGGCTATCGCTTCCCGGAAGGGGACTTCGCCTACCCCGCCTCGGAGTTCGGGGGTCAATTTTCCCTCATCCAGTCGTTCAGCGTCTCGTTCCTGCCCATCCAGCTTTCGGTGAAACTGACCCCGCTCGGCCGGCGGGGCGGAATTATCCCCTACTTCGGGGGCGGGATCGCGATCAACATCTGGAGCGTCCGGGTGTACGGAGACCTCGTCGACTTCAGCGACACGAGCTGGTACGACCTCGATCATCCGGAAATTCAGATCTATCCGGTCTACCTGGCCGACACGCGCGACGACAACCGCTTCGCCTTGGGGTATCAGGGTTTCGCCGGGATCATGATCCCTGTCGGGAACCGGATGACCGTCGAAGGCGAGTTCAAGTACACATCGTGCAAGCAGGACCTGGAGAATTTCCTGGATTTCCAGCCGTTCGACATGAGCGGCTTCCAGTTCTCGATCGGCCTGAACTACTGGTTCTGATCCTCTGGCCGAATCCGTCATCGCCGGGCCGCGTCGGAGCGGGCCCGGCTTTTTTTTTAGCCCTGCCGGATCGCCTCCAGGCTCTTCTGGGCGGCCGGGGCGAGGACGAAGAAGCTCTTGAGCTTGTCGCAGGCGTATTCCGGGCAATCGGCGCAGGTCCGGACACTTCGCTTCGCGGCGCAGGACCGGATCTCGCACATGCCGCAGTAGCCGATGTGGGCGCCCTCGGCCGGAGTGCACCCGACGCAGTTGATGTCCTCCGGCTTGATCTCGGACTTGTACTCGACCGCCCACTGGGCGGCGACCTTCTTCCGCAGCTCCTGGTCGTTGTTCTCGGTGGCCAGGAACGCCTCGCACTCGCTGCAGGTCAGCCCGCAATACGCAATCATCTTCTCCATGGCTCATCCTCCCTGTCCGGATCATGACGATCGGGACGGCCCGACAATTTTACCACTGATCGGTAGAAACGATGTCTTCCAGGCTCTTGCGGCCGCGGAAGGCAGGCGATTCGGCCGGGTACCCCAGGGGGGTCAAGGCCAGGACCCGGACTTCGGCCGGAACTCCCAAGATGCCCTTGACCGCCTCCTCCTCGAAGGCCCCGATCCAGCATGTTCCCAGGCCGTCCTCGCGGGCCTGAAGGATGAGGTGCTCGAAGGCGATGGCGACGTCCACCGGCCAGGAATTCATGTACCGTCCCAGTTGGGTATAGCTCTGCCCGGGGAAGCCGCAGGCGGCGATGATGAGCGGGGCCCCGGCCATGAAGCTCTGGCCGGCCGAAGCCGCGGCCAGACGACGCCGGGTTTCGAGGTCGCGGACTACGATGAATTTCCAGGGCTGCAGGTTCTTGGCCGAAGGCGCGAGCCGGGCCGCTTCCAGAGCCCGCCCCAAGGCTTCCTCGGGCACCGGGTCGGGCTTGAACGCCCGGACGCTCCGCCGGCCTCGGACGACATCCAAAATGGTCATCGGCCCTCCTTTCAGCGGGCGGGCGAGACAGGGATCGGGCCCGACTTTTCGAGAGGCATCGTGAACCGGCCCCACTCCGAGCTGAACTCGATCGTCCCGGAGAACTTGCAGGGGATGTCCGGCTTCTGAAGCGCCGGGTAAAGGGATGGACCCAGCTCGAAAAAGTCCAGAAGCAGCTCGACGACGAATTCCTTCTCGGACTCGGCCGCCAGGGACAGGCCTGAGGCCAGCAGCCCTTCGCTCACCGCGACGCCTCCGAGCTCCAGGACGTAGCGGAGTTTCCCAACCTCCAGGCCGAAACCGTTGCCGTTCCTCACCGCAATCTTGAAGGTCATGTCCCCGCCGCCGATGGTCGCGTCCTTGACCTCGAGGGGCAGGGGGATGAGCTCGATGTCGCGAAAGACGGGAAAATCGCCGGAGCAGGCCACGGACAGCCGGGAGCCGCCGGGAGTCGGCTCGTCGGAAAAGGTCAGGCCGCCGATGAGGTAGCAGCTCAGCTTGGCCTTGCCCGCGGCCGAGGGAACGGCCTGGAGCAATCGGGCATAGGTGACCTTGACCGGGAGCGAGATCAGGGCCGAACCCGAGGGAGGGATGACGATGGGCTCGCCGAGGTCCTTGTCCAGGGCGATGTAGGAGACGTTGTCCACGACGACCCGGTAGTCGTTTCCGGTCAGGTACCAGGCCGTGGACGCGGAATTGGCGACCTTGAAGACGAAGCCCACCGTCAAGCCGGCGCTCGACATATCCTGGATGCGCTTCTCGTAGAAGGTGACGGCCAGGTCCCGCTTGGCCGAGGCTTCGACGGTCTGAACGGCCAGCGGCAGAGCGGCGGCCAGGACGGCGGTGCACAGCGCGGCTCGTCTTATCATTCTATCCTCGAATTCAAACAGGATACACCATTCCCGGCGCTGCGGGCAAGCGCCATTGATTTTCCACCCCTGTTCTAAGAGAATGATTCCGTGTCCAATCTGCGAAGGCTGCGCTCATTTCCGGCGGCCCTCGATCCCGAAGGAGGATCCATGCGCAAATCCCTGTGGGTGATCCCGGCATTCCTCATGATGATTCTGGCCGTATGGACGGTTTCGGCCGCCGCTCCGCCCCAGGAGAAGCCGGCCTCTCCGGCGACGCCGACTCCCTGGACCGTGGACGACGTCCTCCTCCAGGAGTCGGCCGGCGGTTTCGAGGTCTCGCCGGACGGCCAGTGGGCCGTCTGGGTCAAGTCCGCAGTGGACAAAGACAAGGACGGCAGGGTGAGCCACCTCTCCCTCACCCGCCTCGGCGAGAAGCCCGAGACGATCGCCCTGACCCGGGGCGAGGGCAGCGAATCGAGCCCCAAATGGTCGCCCTCGGGCGGGTCCATCGCCTTCCTCTGCCGCCGCAAGGCCAAGCCCGACGACAAGGAACCGGTGACCCAGGTCTGGCTCCTTGACCGCCGCGGCGGCGAGCCCTCGCCCGCGACCGGCCTCGAGCCCGGGGTGATGGCCTTCGAATGGATCGACGAGGGCCGCCTGCTCCTGGCCGCCCGCGAGACCCCCACCCAGCTCGAGCTCCAGCAGAAGGAGCGCAAGGACACCGCGTACACGGTCGAGGATCAGGAGCACATGCCGCCCGTCCGGCTGTTCGTCTTCGACCTCAAGGCCGGAAAGGCCGAGCGCCTCACCCAGAACAGGGACGAGATCACCAACTTCGCCCTGTCCCACGACAAGGCCATAGTCCTGACCCGCAACAACCAGAGCGTCCGGTTCGGGATCGACAAGAAGGTCAAGCCCCGATTCTTCCTGGTCCGCCTGTCCGACAAGAGCTCGACCGAGCTGTTCCACGACCCGCTCTTCAAGCCCGGCCTGTTCGAATGGGCCGCGGACGACAAGGGCTTCTACTTTTCCGTGACCCGGACGAGCGACAAGGTCAACGACATGGCCGGGGCGGATTTTCTCTACTATTATGACCTGGCCGGCGATTCCTACAGCGAGGTCCCTCTGGACTGGGAGTGGGGCCTGTTCACCTTGGGCTTCCTGCCGCGCGAGGACGGATTCATCGCCTCGCTGGCCAACGGCGCGACCCCCAAGTGGCGGCGCTATATCAGGTCCGGCTCGAGCTACTCCTACAAGGAGCTCGAGGGCAAGCACGCCTCCCGCATCTACGGCCTGGCGCTTCAGCCCAAGGGCAACACGGCCGTCTACCGCTACTCGACGGCTATGGAGCCGGCCCAGTGGTTCGGCGCGACACTCGAAGGCAGCGTCCTCAAGTCGGAACGGCCCGTGACCGAGCTCAATCCTTCGCTCAAGGGAAAGACCATGGCCAAGGCCGAGGTCATGAAATGGAAGGGCGCCTTGGACGAGACCGTGGAAGGCATCCTGTACTATCCCCATGGTTTTAAGGAAGGGCAAAAATACCCCCTCGTGCTCATGATTCACGGCGGCCCGACCGGAGTGGACATGGACGCCTTCAGCGAATCCTGGGGAGCCTACCCCAACCTCATGGCCCAGCGGGGCGCCTTCGTCCTCGAGCCCAACTACCACGGCTCGGGAGGCTATGGCCAGAAGTTTGCCGAGTCCATCAAGGGCAAGTACTACGAGCTCGAGCTGCCTGACATACTGGCCGGCGTGGACGAGCTCATCAAGAAGGGCTGGGTGGACGGGGACAGGCTGGGGACCATGGGCTGGTCGAACGGCGGCATCCTGACCATCGGCCTGACCACCTGGACCAAGCGCTTTAAAGTCGCGGGCGTGGGCGCCGCGGACGTCAACTGGACGAGCGACTACGGCAACTGCGCCTTCGGGGTGTGTTTCGACAACTACTACTTCAAGGGCCCGCCCTGGACGGAGCTCGAGCACTACATCCAGAAATCCCCCCTGTTCCACCTCCAGGACATGAACGTCCCGACGATCATCTTCCACGGCACGGAAGACACGAGCGTGCCCTACGAACAGGGCTGGGAGTACTACCGGGCTCTCCAGCAGATCGGCAAGGCGCCGGTCCGGTTCATCGTCTTCCCGGGCGAGCCGCACGGCCTCCAGAAATTCACCCACCAGCAGCGCAAGGTGACCGAAGAGCTGGCCTGGTTCGACCGGTATCTCTTCCAAACCGAAAAGCCGGTGAATGAGGCCTTGAAGAAAGGCTCCCCTCTGGACGCGGCGCTGAAGATGGCCGCTTTCCCCAGGTCCGTCGGGAGCTACGGAGTCCTGGTCAAGAACAGGCTCATTCCCGAGACCGCGTCCTTCCTGGGCCTGCAGGTCGGCCGGTTCGAGGTCACCCGGGCCCAATGGGCTTCGTTCGATACGGGTTACAAGATCGAACCCGGAACGGAAAACTTCCCCGTGACCAAGATCGCCTTCGACCAGGCGGTCCGCTACGTCAAGTGGCTGTCGGCCTTGACCGGGGCAGCCTATCGACTGCCCACGGTCGAGGAAGCCGAGAAGCTGGCCAAGTCCGGCGGGGCGAACGACAACACCTTGGACTACTGGGCCGGCTATGCGCTCAATCCCGACGACGCCGCCTTGCTTCAGGCCAAGGCCAAGGAGATGAAAGGCGCGGCTCCCCTGCTCCTCCCCGTGGACCGGTTCGTCCCGGCGGCCGAGGACATGGTCTTCGGGCTCGGCGGGAACGCCGCCGAATGGGCCGTGGACGACAAGAGCCAAGGAAAGGTCGTGGGACGGAGCGCGGTCACGGCCGTGGACGCGGCCGGAGCCTACGCCGCCCCGCCGGCCGGATACGTGGGGCTGAGGATCATCAAAGACCAATAGCCTGTAACGGCCCGCGGCCGCAGCTTGAAATGTGATAGAATGGCCGGGGTCCGGACAATGGTCAACAAGATCCGCGTCGCGTTCCGCGACAAGCCGCTCTTCGTCGAGCTCTTCGGCCCGGAGGTCTATGCCGTGGGCGGCTATGTCCGGGACATCCTCCGACGCATCCCCTCGGAGGACGTGGACCTCATCATCACCCGGCATCCCCTCGAGGAGATCATCGCCCGGCTGACCCGCTGCGGCCAAGTGGACCTGGTGGGCAAGAGCTTCGGCATCATCAAGTTCACCCGCGAGGGCAAGACCTACGACGTGGCCCTCCCCCGCACGGATTCGGCCAAGGCCGGGACGGCGCGCGGCCACAAGGACATCGCCGTGGCCGCGGACCCGGACCTCCCCCTGGAGAAGGACCTGGAGCGCAGGGACTTCCGCTGCAACAGCATCGCCGCCCGGCTCGAGGACGGCCGGATCATCGACCCGTTCGAAGGCCGGAAGGACATCGCCGCCAAAGTCCTGCGGGTCACGAGCCCGTCCGCCTTTCCCGAGGACCCCCTCCGGGTGCTGAGGGCGGCCAGGTTCGCCTCGACCCTCGAGTTCGCCGTGGACCCGTCGGTCTATGAGCTCGGCCGGGACATCGACCTCGGCGGGCTGAGCGTCGAGCGGGTTACCGAGGAGCTGTTCCGGATCCTCCTTCTCTCAGCCCGGCCCTCGGTCGGGCTGGAGGAGCTCTTCCGGCTGGGCGCCCTGCGTCAGCTCTTCCCCGAGCTCTACAAGCTGACCCTGTCCATCCAGGACTCCAAGTTCCATCCGGAGCGGGACAGCCACGGCCACCACACCGTCTGGGGCCACACCAAGCTCTCCGTGGACCAGGCCCAGGCCCTGGCCCGGCTGTCCGGCCTGGGACAGGAGAAGCGGCTGTGCCTCCTCCTGGCGGCGCTCTACCACGACGTCGGCAAGCCGTCCACCGCGGCCTGGGAGCACAAGCACGGCCGGATGGTCATCACCAACATCCGGCACGACCTGGCCAGCGAGAGGATCGCCCGGGCCGCCTTCAACCGGCTCAAGATCTTTTCCTGGAACGGGATCAACCTGCGCCAGATGGTCCTCCTCCTCATCCGGAGCCACCACCGGGCGGCGGAGCTGTGGCAGAACCGGAAGTCGGTCACGAAGAAGGCCTTCAACCGCTTGGCTGCGGACCTGAAGGGCGAGGTCGAGCTCCTCATCCTCCTCGATGCGGCCGACCGCGCCGGGCGTAAGATGAAGACCGTGGAGGGGCTGGACCGGCCCGCCCAGTGGCTCATGATGAAGCTGCGGGAGCTCAACATCTCCCGGGAGACGATTCGGCCGCTCATCATGGGCCGCGACCTGATCAAGCTGGGAGTCACGCCGGGCCCGGCCATGGGCAGGCTCCTGGGCCGGCTCTACAAGCTCCAGCTCGACAGCGCCTTCGAGGACAAAGCCGGCGGCCTCAAGGCGGCCCGGAAGCTCATCGGGAGAAAGACTTCGTGAAGGTCCTGGTCACGGGCGGCGCCGGCTACATCGGCTCTCACACGGTCAAGAACCTCCTCCGCCGGGGCCACGAGGTCGTCATCTTCGATAATTTCTCGAGCGGCCGGCGGGAGCTCGTCGCGGGCGGACGGGTGGTCCGGGGCGACGTCCTGGACCGGCGGGCCCTGGACAAGGTCCTCGGCCGCGGCGGTTTCGAAGCGGTCCTGCACTTCGCCTCGCTCATCCAGGTGGGCGAGTCCTTCCGCGACCCGGCCAAGTACTACGTCCAAAACGTGGGCGGCAGCCTCAACCTCCTGGAAGCGATGCGACGGGCGGGGGTGAACCGGTTCATCTTCTCCTCGAGCGCGGCCGTGTACGGGTCGCCGCTCCGGACGCCCATCACCGAGGACCACCCCCTGGCCCCGGCCAATCCCTACGGCCAGACCAAGTTCTTCGTGGAGAACATGCTCCAGGATTGCGGCCGGGCCTACGGTCTGAAATTCATCTCCCTGCGCTACTTCAACGCCTCGGGCGCGGACCCGGAGGGCGAGCTGGGCGAGATGCACGACCCCGAGACGCACCTCATCCCCAACGTCATGCTGTCGGCGTTGGGACGGAAGACGGAATTGGAGGTTTTCGGCGCGGATTTCGAGACTCCGGACGGGACGGCGGTTCGGGACTACATCCATGTCTCGGACCTGGCCGAAGCCCATGTCCTGGCCTTGGACCGGCTGGCGCAGGGAGCGGAAAGTGATGTCATCAACCTGGGCTCGAACCGCGGCTATTCAGTCCTGGAGGTCATCCGCCAGTCCGAGGAAATCACCGAGCGGCCCATCCCCTACCGCGTCTCGCCGCGCCGCGCGGGCGATGTCGCCGTGCTCCTGGCCTCCAAGGACAAGGCGGAGCGTGTCCTGGGCTGGACCCTTCGGCATTCCAGCCTCCAGACGATCCTGGCCACGGCCTGGCGCTGGCACCAGAAAACCTCCCGGACATCGAACCCATGAACATCCTAGAGGCCTTGATTCTGGGCATCGTCCAGGGCCTGACCGAATTCCTGCCCGTGAGCAGCTCGGCCCACCTCGTCTTCGTCCCGGCCCTGCTGCGGGTCCCGCCGAACGTGGCCTTCGACGTCCTGCTCCACGCGGGAACGCTCCTGGCCGTGACCGGCTATTTCTGGAGGGACATCCTGGCCGTGATCGGGGCTTTTTTCTCCAGCCTGGCCGATCTTTTCAAGGGCGACTTCCGCCGCGGCCTCAAAGAGGAGCCGTCGAAGCGGCTGGCCTGGTTCATCATCGTCGGCTCAATCCCGGCAGCCGCGTTCGGGCTTCTTTTCAAGGGATTCATCGAGGGATTATTCTCGTCCGTGCCGACCGTAGCCCTGTTTCTCATCGGAACTGGCGTCCTGCTCTGGTTTGCGGACAAAGCCGGATGCCGAGACAGGACGGCGAAAGACATCACCCTCCGCGACAGCCTGGCGATCGGCCTGGCCCAGGCCGCGGCCATCGCCCCGGGGATCTCCCGTTCCGGGGCCACCATCGCCGCCGGGCTTTTCCGCGGATTCGAGCGGGAGACGGCGGCCCGGGCGAGCTTTCTGCTGTCGATCCCGGCCATCCTGGGCGCGACGATCCTTCATATCAAGGACATCTCAGCCGGTTTCCAGCTGGGCGGCGGAATCTTTGTCGCCGGCTTCATATCATCCGCCCTGTGCGGCTGGCTGGCCATCCGGCTGTTCCTGAAGTTCATCCGGACAAGGTCCCTCAGGCCGTTCGCCTGGTACTGCGGACTGGCCGGCGCCGCCGCCCTGGCGCTCCATTTTCTCGGGATCCTCGCCTGACCGGGCCTTCCCCTCCAAGTTGACTCGACTCCCCGGGCATGGTATAAAGCCTTGAAAATCATGAACGCTCAAGCTCGAAACACCGCCTTCGTTCTCCTCCTCATCGGGCTCCTCGCGGCCTGGGGCTGCTCCTCGAGCCCGGCTCCCTCGGTCAAGCCCAAGTTGCCCGTCGTGTCCAGTCCAGCCCAGGAAGCAGCCAAGCCGCAGGACAAAAGCGCGGCGGCTGAGGTCCCTCCCCCGCAGGCCAAGACCGAGATTCCGGCCAGGGAAAAGGAGCTTCTCCCCGAGCCGGACGACGCGGCCGTTGACGATAAATCCGCCTCCCCGGAAAAGAGCGACCTGTCGTCCATGATGGAGGAGGCCCTTAACGATTGCCAGGAAGCCGAGGCCCTCAGGCAGAAGGGGGATTTCGAGGGCGCCCTGGCCCTCCTCGACAACGCCTACTCGCTCCTGGTCGAGATGGACATCCCCGCGGATTCGCCCCTGCTCCAGGAGAAGAACGACCTGCGCCTGATGATCGCCAAGAGGATCCAGACCATCCACGCCTCGCGCGTCGCCCTGCCCAAGGAGAACCACAAGACCATCCCCCTCGTCGAGAACAAGTACGTCCTTCAGGAGATCAACTCCTTCCGGACCCGGGAGAGGCTGACCTTCGAGCAGGCCTACGAGCGGTCCGGCCTCTACCGGGAGATGATCGTCCAGGAATTCCGCCAGGCCGGCATTCCCGAGGAGCTGAGCTGGCTGCCCATGATCGAGAGCTCGTTCAAGGTGCGGGCCCTGTCGCGGGCGCGGGCGCTGGGATTGTGGCAGTTCATCTCCTCGCGGGCGTCGCTCTACGACCTGAAGCAGGACCGCTACATCGACGAACGCATGGACGCCCTCAAGGAGACCCGGGCCGCGGCCCGGTACCTGTCCGACCTCCACGCCCTGTTCGGAGACTGGACCACGGCCCTGGCCGGCTACAATTGCGGCGAGTTCAGGGTTCAGCGGGTCATCAGCGCCCAGAACATCGATTACCTGGACAACTTCTGGGACCTGTTCGCCCAGCTGCCGTATGAGACGGCCCGCTTCGTCCCGAGGTTCATCGCCGTCCTGCTGATCATCAATAACCCCGAAAAATTCGGCTTCGTTTTGCCCACGCCTTATCCGGCCCTGAAGTATGAAACGGTCAAGGTCAACCACGCCGCCAAGCTGTCGGCCCTGTCCACGAGCCTGGGACTCGACGCCTCGGAGCTGGCCTTTCTCAACCCCGAGCTCCGCCACGACGCCACGCCGGATTATGAATATGAGATGAAGGTCCCCGTGGGCTATGCGGACAGGGCCGGACTGGCCATCGCCTCCCTGCCCAAGTGGGTCCCCCCCGAAGCCACCTATTTCATCCACTATGTCCGCAGCGGCGAAAACCTGGGGATGATTGCCAGGCGATACCGGACAAGCGTCACGGCCATCGTCCGGCTCAACGGGCTGCGCAGCTCGAGGTTCATCAAGCCGGGCTGGCGGCTGAAGATCCCGGGAAGGAGCGTCTCGCCGTCCACTGGCCGGGTCGTGGTCGCCTCAAAGCCGCCCACCCGGACCGCGGCTCAGCCCGCTCCCTCGCTGGAGGGGATTCCCAGCGGGAATACTTACACAGTGATCGAGGGGGATACGTCCTACGGGATCGCCCGGAGGTTCGGCCTGCCGCTCGAAGATTTCCTGGCGCTGAACAACCTGACCGTCGATTCGGTCCTGATGCCCGGTCGCGTCGTTATTGTTAAAAAATAGAAAATAGTTGCTT
>Ga0209254_10002044_pt1 | contig 18306 bp, 17 predicted proteins | sample FrelakmetDIP11DI_FD_187148 | JGI IMG/M metagenome (GOLD analysis project Ga0209254, IMG submission 187148) | Freshwater lake sediment microbial communities from the University of Notre Dame, USA, for methane emissions studies - DIP11 DI (SPAdes)... | ecosystem: Environmental > Aquatic >...
TTTAATGGCAAAAAGCCGCACTTTTTGGTACGGCTTGTTGTACTTTCCTTCTTATCCCTTTGATTTATCCCGGACAGATTCCTCTATTTCCCACCATTTATCTCAGCCGGGGACAACATTGCTCATCAATCAAAGAATATGATTTTCTCATCCATCCAACCAATAATTTCACCTGTTATAATCGAAAGGGTCATTGGGTGATCCAAAGTTAGATAACCCATTCAGGCAATACCATTGCATATCGATTAATAAATTACCTTTTCACCATGGAACAGCATTACATTTTTCAACCTCCGCTACAAAATCCCTCCCTCCGTCGCTTGGTGGTTGCTATTACGGGTGCTTCCGGGGCTATCTTGGGAATCCGAATGCTGGAGGCGCTCAAACCAACCGCGGTAGAAACCCATTTGGTGCTTTCTGAATCAGCACGTATCACGATTGTACAGGAGACGGATTGGCGCTTGGATGATGTGATTTCACTGGCTGATGTGAGTTATGATTTTCATGACGTTGGTGCAGCGATTGCTTCTGGTTCGTTTTCCACCCAGGGCATGGCGATCATTCCCTGTTCAATCAAAACCCTCTCTGCAGTAGCCAATTCCTACTCTAATGACCTCATTTCCCGCGCGGCTGATGTCACCCTCAAGGAAGGTCGTCCGCTGGTGTTGGTTGTACGTGAGACACCTCTCCACCCGGGTCACCTGCGCTTGTTGGGTGAGGCTGCTACCGCTGGAGCAGTTATATTTCCACCTGTCCCTGCCTTCTACTTACACCCCCGCTCAGTGGACGAAATCATCAATAATACCGTGGGGCGTATATTGTCGCGTTTAGGGATCGACAACGACCTGTTCCAGGAGTGGCATGGGCAATCCACCGGGTAATTTGATGACATCCCGCGACCTTGCTAAAGCTGCATTACGCGGCGAACCTTCTTATGTATGGCGGGCTGGTCAAGATCGCCGCATGCGTATGATCCTTTCTGCCGCACAGGGTCATCTATCAGGTCGAGTGCTTGAAAATGGATGCGGTGTTGGGATATACCTGGAGCATCTTGCACCTCACGCTGGATCCATTATTGGGTTGGAATATGAGCCGGGGCGTGCACAGCAGGCTCAAAATCGCGTACCCTATGTGATTATTGCTGCCGGGGAAGAGTTGCCTTTTGAACCGCTTGCGTTCGATACAATTCTCAGCCATGAAGTACTCGAACATGTCAAGGACGACCGGTCTTCCGTCGAGGAAATGGTCCGCGTCCTAAAACCAGGTGGGGTTATCCTGGTATTTGTGCCCAATCGTGGTTACCCATTCGAGACCCATGGGGTATATTGGAACGGTCGTTACCATTTTGGCAATATTCCTCTGATAAACTATCTACCTTCCCGATGGCGCAATCATCTGGCACCCCACGTTCGAACTTATTCAACAGGCGACCTGGAGCGGCTTTTTAAGCAGCTACCAGTGAAAGTCCTCCAACAGCAGATTATATTTGGGGCGTACGACAATATAATTTCTCGATTCCCCACCCTTGGGCACCTCATGCGTTTTTTTCTCCACTGGATGGAGACAACACCTTTGAAGATTTTCGGTTTATCACATTTTTGGGTGGTTCAAAAGAATTGAATTAATCTACGTTTGATCTAAAATCAAAAATTCCATCCCGGATAGGCCATTCCCGGGAACATCCTTGACATATCAGGCTGGCTCTATGAGGTTTTAGGAAATCTGCCTCGCAAATCGGGCACTTAAAGAATAATCCATCCGGTGCTTTTGGAGTATCCCCGACTGCACTGCTTCGAGAAAACACGCTGGGAGATAGCTGGAACCAATTCCCTGTGGGCTGCAGCATCGCATCCATCCTGGTGAGCAGGTTGATGGGCAGGTGTTTTTTTAGCATTCCCAACCTGAAATATGAGACTGCCAGCTGGTGTTCAAGCCTGAAACCGGTTTCCACTAACAGGCTACGTACCATTTTGGGGTGAAAATCGAAATTAAGCGTCTCAAATTCCACACTTTGCAATGAAAACGGTGACCAGGTTTGTCGTTTAAATATATAGCGTAAAATGGCTTTTAGGTTCTGTTTGTTCGCATATTCCAGAATAAAAATTGCCCCGGGCTGCAATGTTCGCCGCACTTGGTTTAGGGCAACCTGTGGATCTGCCATGTGATGCAAGGTCCGGATCATGGTTGCTGTGTCGAACAAGCCATCTACAAAAGGTAACTTGTAGATATCTGCTGCTACGTAAATGTACCGTTGGTTCCTCCCCAACCGTTGCATCGCCTGCGTTAGCTGAGTGATCGAGTAATCCAGTAATACTACCTGTTTGTAGCCAATGTACCGTTGGGTATTCCGCCCAGCTCCAGCACCCAGCTCTAACAATAAATTGCCACGCGTGGGTAATAATCGTCGTAGAGCGATGTCTTCAGCCTGATCCTCGTACTGCCGTCCTCCCAGCACCCAGAAACTGGTCTGATAGTCTGAGCCTTCGTAGTCACAAATAGGGGGGTGGGAGTTTGACACTTGTATTTAAGCTCGTCCTAAAAATCACTCATATTCATAGGGAGGTCGGTGAGGAAGGTGATACTCATGATGGTCACTCTGCAGGGGGTAAGATGATATGCCCAGCTCCTTTTTCCAGGTTCAGGACATTATATCCGCGGCCTACACCACGATAAATAAAACCAGATCTAACCATTTCATCCGGCTCATAGATGTTACGTCCATCATAGATTACCGGTTGGTGCATCAGGTCACGCAGACGTGACCGATCCAGTTGTTTGAACTCATTCCACTCCGTCACTACCACCAATGCATCACATCCCTCAGCTAAAGTATACGGATCCGGCATCATGTCCACACTCGGTAGTAGTGGTTGTGCAACTTCCATGGCAACAGGATCATACGCCCTGACGGTTGCCCCCTCTGCCTGAAGCAATTGAGCAATCGTGATGGATGGTGCATCGCGCATATCATCCGTATTTGGTTTGAATGATAGTCCTAGCAGTCCGATCATCTTGCCTTTTAAATTACCAACCATCTCTTTGATATGAGTAATTGCCATCTCGCGGCGATCATCATTGATCTCCATGACCGCATAAAGTAGCTGCGGGTGGCGTCCCTTCTCTGCTGCCATATATGCCAGCGCTTTGACATCTTTCGGAAAACAAGAGCCACCGTATCCCACACCAGCATCCAGGAATTGTTTACCGATGCGTCCATCATAACCCATGCCAATGGCAACCTCTTTCACATCTGCGCCAAGCGCTTCACAGATATTCGCAATCTCATTAATGAATGAGATCTTTGTAGCCAGGAATGCATTCGAGGCGTATTTGATCATTTCGGCAGTCCGTAAATCTGTGATCACAATCGGTGCTCTTAATGGCAGATGTAATTGGGCAACCTTTTCTGCTGCAGCAGGATCCAACGACCCCAAGACTGTCCGGTAAGGTTGCATAAAATCTCCAATTGCTGAACCTTCACGTAAAAATTCAGGACACGAGACCACTGAAAATGGAATGGGGTTCTTTTGATATCGGCGAATGATATCGGCAACCCAATCTCCTGTCCCTACTGGTACGGTCGATTTATTAATGATGACCAGCGGTCCCGTCATATTCTCTGCGATATCACGGGCTGCAGCTTCCAAATAATGCAAGTCTGCTTCCCCATCCACCCCCATCGGAGTACCCACCGCTATGAAAGCAAACTCTGTACCACTCAAAGCTTCTGTAAAGGACGTGGTAAACATTAACCGCTTTGCCTGGACATTATGTTCTACTAGCTCTTTTAATCCAGGCTCATAAATCGGGAGCTTTCCCTGCTTTAAACCGTTAATTTTTTCCTCGACGACATCCAGGGCAATGACACAATTTCCTAAGTCGGCAAAGCAGGCTGCTGTTACCAGACCTACATATCCGACACCCACAACACAGATATTCTTCATTAACTCTCCTCCAGAATTGTAGATCGATTGCCTATCTTATCACAAGCTGGATGAAATGATAAGTTTTACCCTTTCCGAGCAAACCCACAAGAAATACGCCAAGGGATGATGACAGTCATATATTCATTGTGACCTCTGTCACTTGTAAATTGGTCAAATATAGTCTAATATATATACAATTAATCACATAAAAACCATCTAATTATGGGAGTTTATCATGCAGATTACACGGCAAGCAGATTACGCAGTTAGAGCAATGGTTTATCTTGCCCAATTAGGTCAAGACCAATTAGGTCAAAACAAACGGGCTGCCACCGGTAAAATTGCTCAGGAAAAATGCATCCCACCCTCCTTCCTGGCAAAAATCGTTTCACAATTATCGGTTGCTGGGCTATTACAGACTTCGCGTGGAGCACATGGAGGTGTTTCATTAGCAAAACCTGCTAAGGCGATCAGCCTTTTAGACGTTGTGGTAGCGATTGATGGACCGATCCTGTTGAATGATTGCGTAGGAGAATTTTCATCCTGCAAATACGATGAATCCTGCCCGCAAAAATCTATATGGTGTGAAGCTCAAAAAATGCTGGTCGATCACCTTTCCAAAGCAAATTTCGGTCAGTTTGCTGAGGTGGCTCCAATAGGTTAGACCTCCCGGTTTCTGGAAATATCAAGGTATTTGCTCTTCTATCCCCTCTTGGCGTATAATCACCCAAGAGGGGATGTTTGGTTAATTATTAATAACCACACTCCCTTCAAATAAGATTTTTATCGATAAATAATCTTTCCAGGAGGATCCATGTCAACTCCCCGTGTCGTTCACGCCCCGCGTGGAACTCAATTAACCTGTAAATCGTGGCTCACTGAAGCGCCTTTCCGTATGATCCAGAATAATCTGGACCCGGAAGTTGCTGAATGCCCGCAGGATTTGGTTGTTTATGGTGGGCGCGGGCAGGCTGCCCGAAATTGGGAATGTTTTGATGCCATTTTGGCATCCCTTAAAGAACTTGAGCTGGATGAGACCCTTTTGGTCCAATCAGGTAAGCCAGTGGCGGTTTTTAAAACTCATCCGGATGCCCCCCGCGTCCTGATTGCCAATTCCAACCTGGTTCCCCATTGGGCTACACAGGAGCATTTTGATGAGTTAGTTTCGCGTGGCCTGATGATGTTTGGTCAGATGACCGCTGGTTCATGGATTTACATTGGCACGCAGGGCATTTTGCAAGGTACTTATGAAACCCTTGGTTCCCTTGCGCACCTGCGCGGTTGGCCATCGTTAAAAGGTAAATTCGTACTCACCGCAGGACTGGGTGGGATGGGTGGTGCCCAACCCCTGGCTATCACAATGAATGAAGGTGTTGGCCTCATCGTCGAGGTGGATCCTGCCCGTGCCCATCGACGCCTTGAGATGGGTTATGTGGATATGGTTGTGGATACCCTGGAGGAAGCCATGACCCTGGTCGAAGAATACCAGAAGAAAGAACAACCCAAATCCATTGGGCTGATCGGCAATGCAGCCGAGATCTACCCCGAGCTCGCTATGCGGGGAGTCGTACCGGATGTGGTTACCGACCAGACCCCTGCACATGATGTGCTCATGTATGTGCCTGCCGGTTTGGATGTAATCCAGGCGGATGACCTGCGCATAAAGAAACCCGAAGAATACCACCGCCTTTCAATGCAATCCATGGCTCGCCATGTACAGGCTATGCTCGAGTTTAAACACCATGGCGCTGAAGTCTTCGATTACGGGAACAATCTCCGCCAAAGGGCGTATGATGGAGGCGTTAAGGATGCCTTCGAATTCCCAGGTTTTGTCCCCGCTTATATCCGTCCGTTATTTTGTGAGGGTAAAGGTCCATTCCGCTGGGTAGCCCTCTCGGGCGACCCGGAGGATATTTATCGCACGGACGAAGCCATCCTGGAGCTATTTCCAGATGATGCCCATCTACATCGATGGCTCAAGCTAGCTCGAGAGAAAGTCCACTTCCAGGGGCTTCCCTCACGGATTTGCTGGCTCGGTTATGGGGAACGCGCTGAGGCTGGCTTGCTGTTTAATAACCTGGTGGCTGAGGGCATCGTGAAAGCCCCCATCGTGATCGGGCGAGACCATCTGGATGCTGGTTCCGTCGCTTCACCCAACCGTGAGACGGAAGGCATGCTGGATGGCACAGATGCTGTCAGTGATTGGGCCATCTTGAATGCACTGATCAATGCGGTCGGGGGTGCAACCTGGGTCTCATTCCATCACGGTGGTGGGGTGGGGATTGGATTCAGCCAGCATGCCGGGCAGGTGATCGTGGCAGATGGCACTCCAGAAGCTGCCCAACGCCTCGAACGGGTATTGACCACCGACCCAGGCATGGGAATTGTGCGTCACGCAGATGCTGGCTATCCAATCGCCATCCAGGCTGCAAAGCGCCATGGGATAAAAATGCCCATGCTAAAATAAGCCAGGCAATTCAATTGCTAAAAATATATGTATTTGATCAGGCACTCCGCCTGATCATTTTCTTTAATGCATAGCCGCCAAAGCCACCCAATCCCCCATTGGTAACTTTTGGACCAGACGAAATCCATGCACATTCAAAGCTGATTCAACCTCGGGGCTTTGCTCGAGCAGAATGCCTGACAAGATCAGCCATCCATCCGGTAACACCAACTCCCCTAAACCCTGGTTGAGTAATTGCACCAGCACGGGGGCGAGTATATTTGCCAAAACCAATTGCGCCGTTTGGATAGAAAATTTCGCTGATTTTATTTCCGCCACGGAACCGACACCCAGCTCAAGTTGGCTGGTGACGTCATTGATGGCAGCATTATCCCTTGAAGCCTGGATGGCTTCCGCATCTACATCCACCCCTAATGCTCGCTCAGCACCCAGCTTCAAGGCGGCAATAGAAAGGATACCCGAACCACAACCAATATCGATCACCCGCAATCCCGAACTGTCATGCAATTGGGTAACAAAGCTTTCCACAAGCTCCAGGCAAAGCTGGGTGGTTGGGTGAGTTCCGGTACCAAAGGCCATCCCCAATTCGATCCGTATGGGGGTGCGACCTTGATCTGGATTCTCGATCCAGGCTGGTAATATGAGCAGCTTTTGGCCAATTGGGATGGGATGGTAATGTTCCTTCCAGGCCTCCATCCAATTGACTTCCTTGATCACTTTGAATTCAGGTTCTGGCAAAGGGGAGATACGACCCAGGTACCATAATCCCTGCTCAATGCTTTGTTGGGTTTCCTCAAGATGATCATCTACAGGGATATATCCACACACTCTTAATGGTCCAACAGCCTGTCCATTTTCATCTGCAGCACCAGCCTCTACCGCCGTGGATTCGATCACAACCCCATCCGGGATATAGCGCCTCAATACTTCAGCAACTGCCTCAGCCATCTCTCCATCGACGGTCAGGCTTACCTCATGCCAGTATTTATCTTTCATATTTAGGATTTCATTTCTTGAGATTGGAAGATAAGTTAGACCACTGTGGGGGGCGAGTTAACCTCCCAGGGTCTCCTTCAACCACTCCAGAAAACCGCGTTCTGCTGGCCTGACCTCAGAACCGAGACTCGATGCCAATTGTTCCATAAGTTTGCGTTGCTCTGGATTCAGGCTTTTTGGGATTTCAACATTGACAACCACCATCTGGTCACCGCGACCAGTGCCGCGCAGATGCGGGACACCTTTCCCCCGCATGCGTAACACTTTGCCGGGCTGGATGCCTGCCGGGATTTTCAACATGGTTGTTCCATCCACGGTGGGTACTTCCACTTCCGCCCCTAACGTCGCTTGAGCGATATTGATGTTTAAGTCCATCATGATGTCATTCTCGCGCCGGTGGAAATACTTATGCGACACCACCCTGACGACAAGATAAAGGTTCCCATTTGGACCACCATTTTCTCCAGGCTGCCCCTCACCCGCCAACCGGATTTGGTTTCCATTATCCACCCCAGCTGGGATGGAAACAACCTTTTTTCGATTCCTTCGCACCAACCCACGTCCATTACACGAATGGCATGGAGTGGCTATTGTTTCGCCTTGCCCGTTGCACACCTGGCATGTCGAAACCTGGACCATCGAACCAAGCAGGGTCTGTCGCACCTGGCGAACTTCACCGGTGCCGTTACAGGTGGTGCAACGCACCCGGCTTGTACCTGGTTCTGCACCCTTTCCGCCACAGGTCTCGCAGACCTCATCACGGGTGATTTCTATTTCCTTATCGACCCCAAATATCGACTCCTCAAAGGTCAGGTCAACGTTGTACTGAAGGTCGCCTCCGCGGCGAGGGGCATTGCGAGATCGCCTGCTGGAAGAACGCCCAAAACCTCCGAAGCCACCAAAAAATTCCTCAAATAGATCTGCAAAGTCAACGGTGAAATCAGGCACGCCACCCATGTTTTGCACCCCAGCATGACCAAACCGGTCATATGCTGCGCGCTTATCTGGCTCAGACAATACCGCGTACGCCTCATTGATTTCCTTAAAGCGCTCTTCCGCGTTCGGTTCCTGGCTCACATCGGGATGATATTGCCGCGCAAGCTTGCGGAAGGCAGCCTTAATATCCTCCGATGTTGCGTTACGCGGCACGCCTAATACTTCATAATAGTCACGTTGAGCCATAAACTTTAGCGTTTGAACGTTAAAACGTGGTAACGTTTAAACGTTCTTCTTTTCCCTTTCATCTTGTCTTTCTAACGTGTAAACGTTTTAATGTTTAAACGTTGTACTTTTCCATTTCTTCTTATACGTCCAAACCTTTTAAATTATTTAACGTTCTAACGTGTTAACGTGCAAACGTTTAAACGCTGTAATCTATCCCTTCATCCCGAATTGCCTTCGGCTGTTCCACCAGATATTTCATAAAACGTTATTCGTTCCTGAACTCACCGTCCACCACATCTTCATCCCCAGCTGGTTTTGGTCCCTCATCCGGACCAGGTTCTTCACTACCCGGGGTAGGATCAGCAGCCGGAGTACCCTGTTGGTAGACGCTGGCACCAATCTGCTGGACGACCTGGAATAGCTGTTCAGTGGCACTCTTGATCGCCGCCGCATCCTCGCTTTCCAACGTCTTCTTGACATTGGTAACTTCCGTTTCTACCTTTGTCTTGGTATCTGCCGGTACTTTATCTCCAAAGTCAAGTAGTGCCTTCTCAGCTGTGTAAATGGCATTATCTGCGTTATTTCGGGCTTCGATTAGCTCTTTGCGCTTCTTATCTTCATCGGCATGGACTTCGGCTTCTCGGCGCATGCGTTCCACTTCAGAATCATTTAATCCTGATGAAGCAGTGATCGTGATATGTTGGCTGCGTTGTGTGGCTTTATCGAGGGCAGTTACTTTAATGATCCCGTTCGCATCAATATCGAAGGTAACTTCGATCTGTGGGACGCCACGTGGCGCGGGTATAATTTGGTCCAGGATGAACTTACCAAGGCTCTTATTATCGGTTGCCATTGGGCGCTCGCCCTGCAATACGTGAATTTCGACCTGGGGTTGGCTATCAGAGGCTGTGGAAAATATCTGGCTCTTGCGGGTAGGGATGGTCGTATTGCGTTCGATCAATGGTGTAGCCACACCTCCCAATGTTTCCACGGACAAGGTCAGCGGAGTGACATCCAGCAACAGGATATCTTTCACATCACCGGCCAACACGCCTGCCTGAATTGCAGCACCAATTGCCACTACCTCATCCGGGTTAACACCTTTATGAGGTTCTTTGTTGAATAGTTTCCGTACCGCCTCTTGCACTGCTGGCATACGCGTCATGCCACCCACCAGGACTACTTCATTTATCTTTGAGGTGTCCAGGTCTGCATCTTTTAAAGCCGTTTTAACCGGACCCAACGAGCGTTCAACTAAATCACCAGTAAGCTGCTCCATCTTGGATCGGGTCAGGTTCATCACCAAATGCTTCGGACCCGTCGCGTCTGCCGTAATGTATGGCAGGTTGATTTCTGTCTGCATCATTGTGGAAAGCTCAATTTTGGCTTTCTCAGCCGCTTCCTTAAGCCGTTGTAACGATTGCCGGTCCTGTCTTAGATCAATTCCATTGGTTGTTTTGAATTCATCCGCAAGATAATCGATTAAACGCATGTCAAAATCATCACCGCCCAAGAAGGTATCTCCACTGGTGGAGCGCACCTGGAAGACCCCATCACCTACATCCAGAATGGAAATATCGAAGGTTCCTCCACCCAAGTCATAAACCGCAATTACTTCATCTTTCTTCTTATCCAGCCCATAAGCCAGGGACGATGCAGTTGGCTCATTGATGATGCGCAACACATCCAAACCGGCGATCTTGCCAGCGTCTTTTGTCGCATTTCGTTGGGCATCATTAAAGTATGCAGGCACTGTAATGACTGCCTGGGTCACCGCCTCGCCAAGGTAAGCTTCAGCATCCGTTTTTAGTTTAGCCAGGATCATGGCCGAAATTTCCGGAGGCGAATATTCCCTTCCGTCCAAGATTACCCGGATATCTCCATTAGGTGCTTTAGCCACTTTGTATGGAACACGACTCAATGCCTTTTTCACTTCAGGGTCTTCAAACTTACGACCCATAAAGCGTTTAATTGAAGAGACGGTGTTTTCAGGGTTGACGACTGCCTGGTTGCGAGCCACCCGCCCAACTAGGCGTTCGTGGTTCTTATTTACTGCAACGACCGACGGTATCAGTCGCTCGCCTTCAGCGCTCGATATAACAGTCGGCTCCCCGCCTTCCATCACTGCCACCACCGAGTTTGTTGTCCCCAGATCGATACCAATTATTTTTGCCATTCGATTACTCTCCTTGTTTATAATAATTTGCGAATTATATTCTAATAATGAAAAGGTTTACCTTGCTACACGAACACGCGCAGGGCGTATAACCCGCTCACCTAATGTATACCCCGGCTGCACGACATCGATGATCTCGCCACTCTCATGGTCAGGGCTATCTTCGTTAGAGATGGCTTCATGTAGTTTGGGGTCGAAATATTTGCAACTTGCATCCATCATCTTTACACCATCGGCTTCGAATGCGCAGATCAATTTCCGATGGATCAGATCAATACCCTCCGCCCATATGGCACCATCACCTTCTTGAGGCCGATTAGTGCTCTTCAGGGCTCTCGCCAGGTCATCTGCAATGTCCAAATATCGCCGTATTGCATTACCAAATGCACTCTGACCGCCCTGGGATAGCTCACGTTCCATCCGTTTCTTGTAATTGAAAAATTCAGCCCTTTCGCGTTGCCAACCTTCAAGATATTCATTTGCCTTCGCTAATGATTGGTCTAGCTCGGAACTCAGTTGGGCTATCTCTTCCTCAGGCATGACTACCGGGACCTCGGACGCAGGCGTAGATGTCGGCTGAGGCACAGGCTGCCCTTGCTGTTTTTCTACGTCAGTCTTTTTTTCTTTATCTTCTGTTTTATGTTTCTTTGCAGGCATGATCTCGTCACACTCCTTATGATTCTTCTGCTAACATTTCAATAACCAGGTCACTAAGCAGACCGGATACAAAGCGCACTGCGGATACCGTTCTTCCATATGCCATCCGGGTGGGACCGAGCACGCCCAGTGCGCCAGTTGCCAATCCGGGTGCACCGTAACGCGCCAGCACCACTGAGCAGTCCCGTAAATCTTCCCACGTCCCCTCACCGCCAATCAGCACCTGGACCTCATCCATACCACTGGTCAACACGGTTCGGGAGAGTAAATCTTCCAACATAGACCGCTCCTCCAAAACTCTCAAAGCTTTTCGAGCTGATTCCGGCTCGGCAAATTCCGGTTCAGCCAGGACATTGGTCAAGCCATCCCTGAACACTTCCCCTGATACGACTTGCTTCATCCGCTCCAGCTCTTCACGCGTCAGCTTGATCACATCCTGTTCAAGGGCATCAAATTGACCACTCAGGGCAGCAATACCATCCGCATCCAATCCCTCACATATTAAATTGATATGACTGGCTGCATTTGAAAGCTGCTCTTGTGAGACGGGCTCTGCCAGCGTGAGCATCTGTTGGCGTACCTGTCCCCCCGTCCAGACCATGACCATTAAAACCTGCCTGCCATGCGTGGAGATCAAGCTTAAATGCTTGAAGCGGGCAGAATCAGGTCGAGGAGATGTTACCAGTGAAGCACCTTGCGATTGGTGTGCTAAGACAGATGCTGCTAGACGCATCCAGCGGTTCACGTCTCGCCCTGCCTGGTAAAACTGGTGCGTGATCGTTCGGCGGGTGTTCATGGGTAGCTCAGTCTGTCCCATCAGTTGCCGGACGAAATAGCGATAACCTTCCTCAGTAGGGACACGCCCTGCTGAAGTATGTGGTTGGCGTAAATAACCTGCTTCGGTCAGCTCAACCATATCATTTCGGATGGTGGCAGAGCTCGTTTCAAGGGTATACCGTTCGATTAAAGCATTCGAGCCAACAGGCTGAGCCGTCTCTGTATAAGTATGGATCACCAGTGCCAGGATTAATCTTTGTCGTTCGGTAAGAGTATTCATGGAAGTTTTCTATAATTTAGCACTCTCAACATGAGAGTGCTAAATCGAACGTTAAAATGATACCATGACGGCATAGGAACGTCAAGCAGTGGCAGACAGTTCTTATAAAACTCTTACACGTCAATCAGTTGACCTTTTACGATAGTCTCGTTATAATCTGTGTTAATAATTACATAACCTTCGGGGCAGGGTGATAACAATTAATTGTTTATTCCCGACCGGTGGTAAAGCCCACGAGCCATTCAAATGGCATGATCCGGTGAAATTCCGGAGCCGACGGTACAGTCCGGATGAAAGAAGGTCGTATCTATTTCAAACCATCTACCTGGGTAGGTTGTGTAGGTATATGTATGAAATAAGCTATTATTTGCCCCGAAGATCCCTTCGGGGTAAATTATTATATGAAGTCAAAAACCTGGTTAATTGCCCTCTCAATCTTCCTTCTGCTGGTGGTCTGGCAGCTGGTTACCTGGCTCGGGAGTTTCCCGACCTTTATCATCCCCTCGCCTGCACAAGTTGGAATTCGCTTCGGTCAGGCGATCATGGATGGCAGCCTGCTCCGTAATACAGTCGTGACCCTGTTGGAAGTCCTGTTAGGGCTGGCATTAGGGATCAGCGTGGCGACGGTGCTCGGATATCTTCTGGCGCGTTCAGTTCGCTTGGAACGTTTCCTCTCTCCTTATATCGTTGCCAGCCAATCCATTCCGATCGTTGCCATTGCCCCCCTGCTTGTCATCTGGTTCGGTCCCGGTTTATCCTCCAAAGTCCTGGTCTGTGCATTGATCGTCTTTTTCCCAGTTTTAGTGAATACCGTGGTCGGCGTGCGCTCCGTTCCTGAAGACCTGCGCGACCTGATGCGCTCATTGCAAGCCACTCGCTGGCAGACATTGAAAAACCTGGAGCTTCCAGCAGCTTTGCCAGTCTTCCTGGGCGGATTGCGCATTGGAGCCACCCTCGCAGTCATCGGGGCAGTTGTGGGCGAGTTCGTGGGTGCAAAAAGTGGGCTCGGTTTCCTGGTCAATGTCGGGCGAGGTGTTTACGATACTGCCCTTGTGTTCGTTGCTGTTTTCACCCTTATCGCTATGGCGCTCATCCTGTATGGGCTGGTTGCCCTGATCGAGAAACGTCTGTTGAAATGGCAACAGCGTCCTGAGGATGAGGCGTAATTAAATAACAATGAACAGTCAAAAACGAGATGATTTCCCCTATTAGGAGTTCGAATATGAAAAACCTGTTGTTATTCATAGGAATCTTTCTGCTAATCGCTTCTTCTGCGTGTGGCAACACATCAAATTATCCTGCTCCTCAGGCAACCACCCAAGTACCCATTCAAAATGCCTATCCAGAACCCTCCGTAACAAGCACTTCTCCATTGATTCACATTCGCCTCCCATTGGGATATATTCCCAATGTCCAATTTGCTCCACTGTATGTTGCAGTCGAAAAAGGTTACTTTAGTCAGGTTGGTATCGATATCGAATTTGATTACAGCTTCGAGACAGATGCAGTCGCATTGGTAGGTGCGGATGAGCTGCAGTTCGCAGTCGTATCAGGAGATCAGGTATTATTGGCGCGCTCCCAGGGGTTACCAGTTGTGTACGTTCTTGCCTGGTACCAGGATTACCCTGTATCAGTGGTATCAAAAACTGGCCAGGGGATCCTTACACCTGAAGATTTAGCAGGCAAGAAGATTGGACTGCCAGGATTATATGGAACCAGTTATATCGGTTTGCGGGCTCTACTTAATGCTGCTAAGTTAACTGAAAGCGATGTCACTTTAGACTCGATTGGCTACAATCAGGTGGCAGCTTTGGTCAGTGATCAGGAAGAAGCCGTGGTGGTCTACACCACCAACGAGCCAGTCCAGCTGCGTCGCACAGGTTACCAGATCGATGAGATAAAAGTAAGAGATTATGCCCACCTTGTGTCGAATGGGTTGATCACCAATGAAAATACGATTGCCCATGCTCCTGACCTGGTTCGCAGGATGGACCAGGCTATGCTGAAGGGTATTGCCGATACGATTGCCAACCCTGACGAGGCCTACCAAATCTGCTTGAAATATGTGGAAGGACTGGCCCAGGCTGACCAGGCAATTCAGAAGGAAGTCCTCACCACCTCTATCGATTTTTGGAAGGCTGACCAACCTGGCTATTCTGATCCAATTGCCTGGCAAAACACTCAGCAGGTATTGCTAGATATGGGTTTCCTCACCAAGCCTGTGGTTTTGAACCAGGCTTTCAGCAATGATTTCCTTGGGGATAACTGAGTCCTAGGGCAAATAGGCTATCTACCAATGGATCATCAATCTGGTCAGCCGATTGTACAGGTCAGGCACCTTAGTATCATTTATCCGGATGGGAACAGTGGTCTGAAGGCATTGGATGATATCTCTTTTTCAGTGGATGCAGAGCAATTTGTTTGCGTCTTAGGTCCTTCAGGATGTGGCAAGACCACCTTATTGCGGCTTCTGGCAGGGTTGCTGTCTCCCACCCATGGCGGAGTAGTATTCGGAGATTCCTCGCTTACCACCCCCCGGCATGGGGTGGGCATGGTCTTTCAAAAAGCCAACCTGATGCCTTGGCGGACCGTGTTGGAAAATATCCTCCTACCCCTGGAAATTCAACATGTTCAGCGTCGTGAGGCGATGGAAAAAGCACAGGCTTTAGTTGAGCTGGTCGGTTTAGCTGGTTTCGAAGGCTCTCTCCCGCGCGACCTCTCCGGTGGAATGGCTCAACGCGTGGCAATTGCCAGGGCTTTGATCCATGAGCCGGATTTGCTATTGCTGGATGAGCCATTCGGCTCGCTCGATGCATTGACTCGTGAGCGTATGGGGTCTGAGCTGACCCGTATTTGGCAGGCAAGGCGTAAGACCGTCATCATGGTTACTCATTCCATCAGTGAGTCGCTCTTCCTCGCAGATCGAGTCCTGGTCCTCAGCCCGCGTCCGGGCAGACTCTGCCTTGACCTGATGGTTGATCTTCCCCGCCCCAGGGTGGATGATATTCGCTATACACCAGGTTTCTCAGATCTGGCTCGCCAGGTACGCCTCGCTATTGAATAATCATCCAAAAGGGCATTACGTCTCTATATCATTCACCCCGTATTTTGTGAGGAAATCGTCCATTGCTTCACGCAGCAAATCGGCTTCGTTCACCCCTCGCTCTTCTGCCAGCTTGGAAAGCCGCTCCAGCTGAGTCTGGGTATAATGGGTGGTTTTTGGCACCATCCGCTCTTCGTATGCTAACCTGATCTGGTTCCGGCCGGCGGCTTTAGCGCGATAAAGAGCATGGTCCGCTTTGCGGAGCAGCTCATTTTCAGTCCTGCCATCCATCGGAAAGGATGCCACCCCACCACTGATGCGTATTCCCTGGATGGTTTGCCTGTCTTCAGCCACCAACTCTCGATGACTGACCTCCTGTCTGATTTGCTCCATCTTCAAGAATGCCTGCTCCCGTTCTTCGTTCGGAAACACGATCACAAATTCATCTCCACCATAGCGTCCAACCAGTGCATCAGTTCCGGTGACTGCCTTGATACCTTCTGACACCGCCACCAGTACATGGTCGCCAGTGACGTGCCCATACTGCTCATTGATCTTAAAGAAATGATCCACATCCAGCAGTGCCAGCGAGAGTGGAGTTTCCTTTGGATTGACTTTCGCGTGTGCTAGTGCCTCACCAAACCTCCCTAAGAATCCCCTGCGGCTGAATAACCCGGTCAGCTCATCGACTTGAGATGGTTCAACCTTAATCATTTGGGTCTCCTTTATGACACACTATAATATATCGTTATATTACCATAACATATTATTATTGTCAATTATTTATCTATATTATTGTAATGTAATATTGTAGCTTTGTTTCTATTTTGCCAATCTGTGTATACTTTTACTGCCATTCCCCCATTTTGGATGGCATGGTAAGATTAATAATATTTGAAAACGAGGTTATTCTATGCGTAAATGGGTCCTCCCCTTTCTCTTGATCCTTTCGTTGTTCCTTCCGTTGGGTGTACGGGCTCAAACCCCGCTTACTTTAGATTCATTGCAAGTTCAAATTTGGCCTGAATACGATAAGCCCAGTGTTTTGGTCATTTATCAAATGACCCTCCCTGCAACCATAACTTTCCCCACCACGGTCTCCTTGCAAATTCCCACCGCTGCTGGTGATCCAAATGCGGTTGCTGTACACCAGGCGGATGGATCACTTGTTAATCTAGATAATACCCGCCAGGTTAATGGTGATTGGGCTACAATCACCTTCACTACCCCAGGTCCAGAGATCCAGCTTGAATATTATGATCCAACCTTAGAGATAAATGAAAACGCCAGGCATTTCCAATATATATGGCCAGGGGATTACGCAGTCAGCCAATTCACCATTCAGGTCCAGCAACCAGTGGACACCACGGATATGGTCATTTCACCCAGTCTGGGCTCAGGAGCAACCGGCAATGATGGGCTAACCTATTTCACCCAGGATATCGGCGCCATCCCTGCCGGGCAAAACTTTAGCATCACAATTGACTACAACAAATCCACGGATACCCTGAGTGCATCAACCATCGCCGTTCAGCCCAGCGCCCCCATTCCACAAAGCACAGTAGCGGATCTCAATATATCCACCTGGCTGCCCTGGATATTAGGAATCCTGGGAGCCGGGCTCATCATTGGTGGCATCATCTGGTTTTGGCAGTCTGGTAGGCAGCGGCCTGCATCTCAGACCCGCCGCAGGCGTTCAAGGGCTGGATCCGATGAGCCAGGAGTCAATGTCAGCCCTGCAGAAGATGCTGTATATTGTTCCCAATGTGGAAAACGGGCCTCAGCCGGCGACCAATATTGCCGTTCTTGCGGTACCCAAATTCGAAATCGATAACTGGGTTTGATCCGCCCTGAAATCCATATCTTAGCGTTATAGTCATTCCTTACCACATATATATTTCACCTAACCTGCGAAAATTTGGGCGGTGGAGAATCGAAAACAGGAGTCCGCAGGTGGTTTTCCCTGCGGACTCCTGTTTTCCAACCTCTTTTCCCCCTTCCCGGATTTTTGTGGGAAGGGGGGATACAGGGGGGAGTAATTTCACGTAATAAATGTAACCTCCAGTTGGCTTTCCCATTCTCACCCTACTATAGGGTATATCTCACCTTGTATTAACCTAATCATGTAAGAATTCTCTTAGTCTTGTCTTTGTGCTAAGTCAACAAAGGAGAGGATTTACTATGGAACAAGGTGTAGAACCACGACCAAGGATGGGTGGTCGTATGAAATTTATCATCGGTGGCCTCTTGATCATTTTAGCAATCGGTTATTTGATCATCTCATCCACCAAAGCCAACGCTCAGTATTTTTACACCGTTGATGAGCTAAAATCCCGCGGACAGAGTGTCGTCGGGCAAAACGTGCGTATCTCGGGTGCGGTGGTTGGCGATTCAATTAATTATGATCCGCAGTCCCTGGCATTGAGTTTCACGATTGCCAACGTCCCGGCAGATAACAAACAGATCGAAGCTCAAGGTGGGTTGGCAAAGGTATTGCATGAAGCAGTCACCGATTCTGCGCGCACACGTTTACAGACCGTCTACATGGGTCCAAAGCCCGATTTGTTACGCGATGAAGCCCAGGCAATCATGACCGGTCATATCGGCGAAGATGGTGTGTTTTACGCTGATGAGCTGTTGCTGAAATGCCCAACCAAGTACGAAGAGGCTCTTCCTAGCCAGTCCGCACCTTAAATACAGGCATTGAATATGGTTGCGAACCTTGGCTTTGGCACTCTCATTATCACCTTTTTGGTAACAATTTATGGTTCGATAGCAGCCTTTATCGGCGCACGCAGGAACTCCCCCGCATTGGTGGAC
>Ga0209254_10002045_pt1 | contig 18294 bp, 15 predicted proteins | sample FrelakmetDIP11DI_FD_187148 | JGI IMG/M metagenome (GOLD analysis project Ga0209254, IMG submission 187148) | Freshwater lake sediment microbial communities from the University of Notre Dame, USA, for methane emissions studies - DIP11 DI (SPAdes)... | ecosystem: Environmental > Aquatic >...
GACAAGGTACCCGAGAAGGAATGAGCCCATGTCACGTGTTGTACCATCGGGGTCGATTCAGGAATCCGGGTCTTTTCCATGTAAGCGGGTTGGGCGTGCCCTGCGCGATTGCCGCTAGGGCGCTGCGTGAGCGCTTAGGATTCGGAAGAGTCCTAGCCGGCGCGATTTCCTCGGTTGGGCTATGGTTGAGGAGTGCAACTTTGGATTACCTTCATACCTTTTTTGCGTAGTACCGGTCAATGAGCGTGCGCGGAACTGTGATTCTCGGTATCGGCAACCCCTTGATGTCCGACGATGGGGTGGGGATTCACGCCGTGAGGGATATCCTGGCGAATCCATCCAGAACTCCCGGGGCTCGTTGCCTTGATGGCGGAACGTTGGGGTATCTTCTGGTCGGCCACATCAAGCAAGTCGATGACCTGATTGTCATCGATGCGGCGCAATTAGGTGATAGACCGGGGACCGTGTGTGTCTTCGAGAACGAGGAGATGGATGCTTTTCTTGGCTCGCATCCCAACCGGAGCGTTCATGAGGTAGGGCTGGGGGACTTGATGACCATGTCAGCGTTGTCCGGTCACCTCCCCAAGCGGAGAGCTCTGATCGCGGTCCAACCGATGGACACCGATTGGGGAACCGAACTGAGCCCGCCATTAATGGAGAGTTTGCCCGTCGTTTGTGAGAAGGCAGCGGAATTGATGGAGAAATGGCGTTCATGAGCACGCTTCAGAGCATCTCGATCCGCGTGGAGCATGATCCGTCCCGGGAAGACGCCGTCATCGCCCATTCCATCCTGCACGAAATCCAAACGCTCTTGGAGCGTCTGCTCGCCGAGGGGCAGGGCGGCACTATCGACCTCCGTAGCCTACCGGCACTGAGCCCGGCCAGTATCGCGATGCTTGAGCAATCGTTGTCGGTGGGCGAGGTCAGCGCCTTGGTCACCGCCGTCGGCCGGACCGAGGTGCGGGAAACCACCTACTCCGGAGTCTGGTGGCTGGTCCACCGCAACGAAAGAGACGACATCGTCACAGAACTGATCCAGGTCACCGCGGTGCCAGAAATCTTGCTCAGCCAAACAGAGGATATCGAGGCCGGGCTGAGAAGGCTGAACGACGCGCTGTCAAGCGTCAACGGAGAAGAATTCATGGATCGCCCCGCTGACGAGGTGGTCACCCCTTGAGGAGCGGCTGCCGTTGCCCGGTGTACGCCGAAAAAAACCAAACCGGAATCCGACGAAACAAGAGGAACACAGCCATGAAGAATAAAGATAAACAACCGTCCGAGTCGCGGCGAGATTTGCTCACCCGACTCGCACAGGAACCATCTCCGCCAACCACGGACGCTATGCTGGATGAAACCGTGGGTGACCGCTTGCTGAAACTCGGTATCAGCCGCCGCGGATTCATGCAGTTCTGCGCCGGCATGGCGTCGATGATGGCCCTGCCGGCATCCATCGTGCCGCGCATGGCCTTCGCGGCGGCGAACGCCAAGCCCTCGGTGATCTACATGTCGTTCCAGGAGTGCACGGGCTGCCTGGAGTCGCTGGTGAATTCATCGGTGGTGACGAACGCAAAATCCACCACCGTCGAAAATCTATTTCTCAACGTGCTCTCCGTAGAGTATCAGGAAACCCTGATGGCGGCTGCCGGCAGCCAGGCCGAGGAGTGGCGCCACAAGGTCATGGCCCAAAATGCGGGCAGCTTTGTCTTGGTGGTCGACGGTTCTATACCCAAGGACGCCGGCAGTGGTTATTTCGTCAGCGGCGGTAAGAGTGGCGTGCTGCGTTTTGTCGAAGCCGCAGAGCAGGCGGGTCTGATCATCGCGCTAGGCACCTGTGCAAGCTTCGGGGGTCTGCCTAACGCCGACCCGAACCCGACCGGCGCCGTTTCCGTAGGCGAGTTGATGAGCATCCAGGGAATCAACAAGCCCCTCATCAATGTCTCCGGCTGCCCGCCCATCGCCGAGGTGATCACCGGCGTCATCATGTACTACTTGACTCCCGGGTTAGGGATGCCCCAGCTGGATAGCCTGAAACGCCCGCGCATGTTCTACGGGGAAACCATCCACGACGAGTGCTACCGGAAGGATTACTTCGAGGAGGGCTTATTTGCCGAGACCTTCGACGATGCCGGCGCGCGCCGTGGCTACTGCCTGCTGCACCTGGGGTGCAAGGGCCCGATTACGGGGAATGCCTGTTCGACGGTGAAATGGAATAACCGCACCAGCTTCCCCATGCAATCTGGACACGGTTGCCTGGGCTGCGCGCAACCCTACTTCTGGGACGGGGGAGTCACTACCGCAAGAGCGAACCCTAAGCCATTCTGGCGCAACGGGTCGGTAAAGAGCACCAGCTTTTACTCAGCTCTACCACGGGGCAGCTTTGACGATTGAACCAGCCAAGAACCCAAGAGCGCCTGTTCGAGAATCAGTCAAAGCAAGAAAAGTTCCTAAGGAGAACCAGAATGGCTACCCAAAACGTTGTAATTGATCCGGTCACGCGGATCGAAGGACACCTGCGCATCCAGGCCGTCGCCACCGAAGTGAAGAACGCTGCGGGCAAGACGCTTTACCACCAGGTAAAGACGCCCGGTCTGAGCAGCAGCACCATGGTACGGGGGATCGAGAAAATCATGCTGGGCCGCGACCCCCGCGATACCTGGGCTTTCGCCCAGCGCATCTGCGGCGTCTGCACCGTAGTTCACGGGTTGACGTCGGTGCGGGCGGTTGAAAACGCCATCGGCATCAAGGTTCCAAGAAATGCGGAGCTGATTCGCAACATGATGATCGGCGCGCAATACGTGCACGACCACGTGATGCACTTCTATCATCTGCATGCGCTGGATTGGGTGGACGTGGTCAGCGCCCTGACTGCCAATGCTGGAAATACGGCCACGCTGGCTCGTGGTGCTAATCCGAACCATAAGCCCAACAACGGCGCACTACCGGACGCTTTCTATTTTCAAGGCAAGATAGATCTGCTCAAGGGGCTGAATGACAGTAAACAACTCGGCCTGTTCTCCAATGGCTATTGGGGCCATTCGGCGTATAAGCTAACTCCCGAGCAGAATCTGCTGCTGGTCTCCCACTACCTGGAAGCGCTGGCTTGGGCGCGTGAAGTGGTCAAACTGCATGCGGTGTTCGGCGGCAGAGACCCGCACCCCAACTTGGTGGTCGGCGGCGTCCCCTGCACGGTCAGCGTCGGGACCGAAGGTGGTACGGCTCTGAACAGCAAGGGATTCACCACCGTGCAAACCGCCATCAACGCCATGAAGCAGTTCGTGGACAACGTGTACCTCCCGGACACACTACTGTTGGCGGGGCTCAACAAAGGAGCGCCGAATTACCAGACCCTGCCAAACTACACGGAGTGGGTGAACTACGGCGCGACTGCCGGGAATTTTCTCTGTTACGGCGAGTTTCCTAACCCGGACAAAGGGGTCGTTGACAGCATTGCTGCCGACGACTTATTGATGCCCAACGGGGTGATTTTGAACCTAGCCAAGACCGCCACGATTGCAAGCCGGCAATACCCTCCGTTCAACATACTCAACGACGCTGCATCGGTGACAGAGAACGTCACCCATGCGTGGTACGGGTACTCGGACACCTCCCCAGAAAACCTGCATCCCAGCCGAGGCGAGACGACGCTCAAGTACACCGGACCGGCTGCGGGTACGCCAGAGAACCCTGGCGCGGCCGATCTTTACACCCTGAACCCGAACGACAAGTATTCATGGATCAAGTCGCCCCGCTGGAATGGCAAGCCCATGGAGGTCGGCCCCTTGGCCCACGTCCTAATGATGTACACCAGAAACACGCTGCCTACCGACAAGGCCGTCAGAAGCCTGGTCGATACCTATTGGACCGGGAATGCGTCCGGCCTGAATCTGCCCTTGGGCAAGCTCAATTCCACCTTTGGCAGAATTTTCTCCCGCACCGTGGAAACCAAGATCATCGCCGACGCGATGCAAGCTTGGCACGAGTCGCTGGTAGCCAACAAGGCGGGGCCTTACTTCGACCCCAACGCGTTCACCTTGCTGACAAACTTCTCTGGATGGAGTGCTGATAAGCTCGGGGTAGGCTTCACGGAAGCGCCGCGGGGAGCCTTAGGTCACTGGGTGACGATTTCTAAGGCTACCGGTAAAGTAAGCCACTACCAGTGCATCGTGGCGAGTCAATGGAATGCGGGCCCCCGCGACGGCAACGGTGTGGCAGGGCCCTACGAAAAGGCCTTGCAGGGTCACAGGCTGGCTGATCCTTCGCAGCCCTTGGAGATTCTGCGTACGATCCACAGCTTCGATCCGTGCATCGGCTGTGCCGTCCATATCGTGGACCCCAACGGTGAACCCCTGGTCCAAGTTAACGTCAGTCACCTTTCCCGGTAGGTTGCCCACCGCGTTTTTGTTCGCTGGCGAAGCCTTGCCGCAGAGGGTCGGAGCGCGAGGAGCTGTTCGTGCGCGGACTGGCTCACCCGATAGGGTAACCCCGGGACCAGCCAACCGAGCACTGGCCGTCATGATGGGACATGACGAAATCTCCGAACGTGTTTGGAACAGCCCGGCAGTGAAGTCGCCCGCCAATTGCGCGGCCTGTCACACGGCAGCAGACCAGGGCGCCTATTCGGAACACCCCATCCGCTTGCCTGAATAAAGGAAATTTGCCGTGAATAGCCGTATCCTCGTCTGGGATCTCCCCACCCGTATTTTTCATTGGTGCCTCGTAGTCAGCTTCGCCGTTGCCTTCTTGACAGCCGAGAGCGAGCGTTGGCGCGGTATCCACGTCTTGTCTGGCTACGCCGTGCTCTACCTGATGGCTTTCCGCCTGCTCTGGGGCTTTGCTGGGTCGCGGTATGCCCGCTTCGCCGAATTCGTGCGCGGTCCCCAAACGATTCTGCGCTATTTGAACGGCATGGTGGGTGGCCGGCCGGAGCATTATGTCGGACATAATCCATTGGGGGCAGTCGCCATCCTCGCACTCATTGTGCTCGGAATCGGCAGTAGCCTGACCGGTTGGCTGGTGTACGACGAGCTTGGGGGTGAGTGGATGGAGGAACTCCATGAGTCAATTTCCAATGGTATGTTGGTGGCGGTCGTAGTTCATGTGTTAGGCGTCATGGCCAGCAGCAAGCTACATCACCAAAATCTTGTGTTAGCGATGGTCACCGGAAAAAAACCAGGCGAAGCCAAAGACGCCATCCCGAGACCACGAGCGCTGGTGGCAATATTCCTCGTGGCTGGTTTGGTGGCATTGTGTGCTTGGACCTTGGGCAGGCAGGAAGCGATTAACCAGCCCGTGGGCATTTCTGACCATGAGAGTGAGCAAACCAACGCTTGGAAATGGGATGACGATTGACGCACTCCAACCTGTTCTGCAACAGCGACGACCATGGAGATGGGGCAGATGCGAGTGTTGGTTGTCGAAGATGACGCGCTGCTTGGGGATGTTGGGGATGAAGGAAACGGTGAAAAATGCCGCCGCCGTTGTTGGTGCGCTCCTGCAGATCATCGGAGCCCTGGAGCTAAAGGATTACTTTCTATGAAGCTTGAAGCAACGAAAAGGAGCTTGAAAGCGCCCCGCACTTCGCCATCGGCTGGTGCAGTTTCCCGCCCGCACAAGCCGATGCGGATCAAGCTCCGCAAGGGCCCCGGCGCCACTGCCGGACGATCTGATCACCCCCCCAAGAGCTCGCGGAGCTCTGTGTGGTCCGTTTATCATCGCGGCATCAGCCGCAAACGGCAGTCAAACTGCGGATTTCACGGCAAGAGCGGTTTGGCCGACTCGACGCCTTCGTCCAATCGCTGGCGCGCTGATCCCGAACCATCACCGGCTTTTCCCGTCCCGGACAGTCCTGGCGGTGCCTTATACCAGTGATAGCCGCGCCGGGCCAGTTGATAGCCGCTATCGAACAGCACGTTCATCACGCGCGTATCGAACTCGTCGGAGCGGTTGGTATCCAGCGAGTCCGGTATGTAGGCCAGGTTGAAGTCGAGGCCGTCCTTCAGGCTGGTCGCATAGATTCGGTAGAGGTCACCGACGCCCTGAGCCTTGATCAGCGAGGATACGGAGCGCGGCGCGATGGCCCGGATCAGCGGCGTCATGTCTTCCCAACTCGGCTTCAGCCGGGAATTCCGGAGCACGAACACCCGAAACTTCCGGCGGAGTCGTTCCAGACCCAGATCCTTTTTCGCCTTCGTCACATCCAACATCGGGCCATAGAGGAACACCTGATTGGCAACACCCCCGTCCACGTGCATCTCTTCATAGCGCCGCCCGTTCGCTTCGACCTGGAAATAGGCCGGCGGAAAAACGACCGGCACCGCGGCCGAGGCGATCATGATGTTGCGGAACAGCACGGGCGCGTCCGGATGCCCGGAGGCGGCGATAGCGCCCATGTTCCAGACCACGGGACGCTGGGCGTCCAGAGCGGTGGTGCCGATGTAGAGCCGGCGGCCCTTCGCATGCTCCGCGGCGATGTCCTTCAGCATCTTGTCGTCGACATATTCCGCCGTTAGTCTGGCAAGCGGATCATTCAGACTGATCGAGTCGCCCCGCAGCATGCTGAACAACGACTTGAGCTTCAGGATATCCTTCGACGAGATCGTGGTGTAGACCTTCTTGAGCTTCTCGTCATAGGTGTATCCCAGGAAGGCGAAGGGCGCCGTCAGTGCGCCGGTGCTGACGCCGGTCACCATCTTGAAGCTCGGCCGGTTGCCGGCTTGCGTCCAGCCGTACAGCAAGCCGGCACCGAAGGCGCCGTCGCCACCGCCGCCGGAGATGGCCAGGATGTTGACGGTGTCGCCTTCCTTAAACAGCCCGCTCGCCTTCTCCTGTTGGATGGAATCGATCATGTCCTTCTGGAACACCGGGCTGAATTCGTCACCCCAAACCCGGACATTCTGAATTCCCGGCACCTGAACCTGGGGTTCCAGTGCAGCCGGAGGCGGCTTATGGGGTCTCAACGCGCCGCAGCCGACCAGAGTCAGGACAATGACTATTGTCGAGAGCGTGCGCATCGCGCGGTCCTGTCGTGCCGTTGTTTTCATAACTCGCTCGCAAAGGTTGGGGAAAGGCCTGTAGGGTCGCCGGATCCGAAGGACTTTGCCATCAATGCCTGCCGAAGAATACCTGCTTCCAATCGCGTGACCTCGCCTTCGCGCTTCGCATATCGGAACCTTTGCAAACTAGCTCAGAAACTGGCCTGTACGCCCAGGGCGACGTTGGTATTGGGCACACTGCCGGATCGCACGTTTTCCGAACGGCTGGAGTGCTGCACGCCGCCGTAAAGTTTGGTTTGCTCGGTCATCCGGTAGACGAGCAGCACTTCGCCTTGCCAGATCGTCTCGAACGCGCCGTTTCGTTCGTCGCCTTCCAGGCTGCTGGTCCAATCGTTGCGCTCGAAATGGAGCCCTGTGATCAGCGTGAAGCGCTCGGCAAACTCGACTTCCAGCTCGGTCGAGACATAGTTGTTGATGTAGGAGACGTCGTCCGCCAACAGCGGCTGATCGGCACCGTTCGCAGTACCCCGTTCGTAGTGGTAGCCGACGATCCACTTGACCGGTTCGGCCAGCTGCCACTCGAGGTGCGGACCCAAGGTCCAGAAATTCAGATTCCGCTGCTGAAATTTCTCGTTGTAGCGGCGCGTCCCGTATCGGCCCAGCAGCCGCAGCTCCAAACCCGGCGTCAGTTCCTGGCTGACGCGCAGCGTGCCGATCTGGCTGGTCACCCTTTCCGCTGCGAGTTCGATCGGCTCAGCCGCCTCACCGTGAGCCACCTCGCCCTCGTGCTCGCCGTGTGCATCCGGCATCCGCACTTCGTTCTCGCCCAGAAAAAGATCCGGCGCGAAGTAATAACGGAACAGGAGCGAGGTCTTGGGAGAGAAATCCTGTCGGGCTTGGAAACGCAGTGTACCATGACTGTAGCGGGACTGATCGAAGTAGACGAAGCCCTGGCCTTGCACGTCGACGGTGGTCGTGCCGTAATCGGTCGCGAACGAGCGCGCCACGTTCAACATCGGTTCGAACACCGCGTCGCTCCCCTGGCCGGTCAGCCGGTTGTCGAGCGCCGGCTGCGTCGGATCGCCGTCGAGTGTGAGTCGCCGGGTTGCCGAGAACACACCCACGTCGTCGGTATAGAACATCGTGCCGTGGGTCGTCATCGACCAGTCCGCGTGAAGGGGGAGCGCCGCGGTCCCCGCAAACACTGCAGCCAGTGCTGCGAGAGAACTGAGAGTTGGGAAAGGTCTTCGTTGTCCATTCATCCGGGGAAACTCCGTCCGCACCGACGGGTCGCCCAAGTTTGGCATTCCGATCTGTCCTGCGACTGCTGTCCGCTGGACGGTGAGGTCTTGGCCCATTTGGATCGTCGCGGCTCGTTGTACCGCTCCGCAAGTCACGCCGCCGGCATTCCGACCGCGTCGGCGGCTTTCAGCTCACGGCCCGCTTCCAGGACCAGATCGCGCCAAGCGGCTTTTTGCGGGATCAGCGGTGGCACGGCGGCATGCTCCGGCCTCGGCGTCGGCCTCGCGATCATCTCCTCGGGGTCTCGGGTGGCGATGCCGCCCTTGCGAAGAAAGGCGTTGTAGATGGTCCAGTACAGCCGGCTGCGGGAGCCGTCGTACGGGAAGCGGCGCAGCATCGAAGGGACGGAGTAAAAACCGTCATAGGTATCGAGATAACCCTGAAAGAGCTGGTCCGGGGCAAGACTGGCCGGCTCGAACACGATGTGCGACTGATCATACTTGTCCCAGTCGAAGGAGACGATCTGTCCACGGCGCATCATCTCGAACCAGTTGATCGTGCCGGGGTGAGGGGTGAGCACGGAGTACCCGCAGACATCGAAGCCGGCGTCGACATTGAATTTCAGCGTCTCCCCGAACACCGAGGGCTCGTCGCCTTCGAACCCGAACATGAACAGACCGAACACCATGATGCCGTAACGGTGCAGCTTGTCCACCAGGGCGCGGTAATCGTCGGGATTGTTCTGGTACTTGTGGACGCTCCGCAGGGTCTGCAGGGACACCGATTCGAAACCGATCGACAGCATGAGACACCCGCTTTCCGCCGCCAATTCCAGCAGGCGCTCATCGTGCGTATCGCGGCTGTTCACGGCCGCCTGCCACTGGATTCCCCGCCCGCGGAAGGCCTTCATGACCTCCATCGCCCGCTTCGGCGTACCGAAAAAGTCGGCATCGTTGAGCAGGAACACACGTTCCTCGCTCTGTTCGATCTCGGCGATGAGCTCTTCGACGGGACGGTAACGAAATTTCAGGCCGTACATCGTCGGTTCGGCGCAGAAGGTGCACCCGTGATGGCAGCCCCGCGAGGTCTGGATGAAGCCCTTGTTGATGTAGCGATGGCGCTTCATGAGGTTCTGGCGGGGCAGCGGCATGCCGACCATGCTGTGCAACTCTTCGGCCTTGTAGATCCCGCCCAGCCGGTCATTATTCAGGTCATCGAGCACCTTCGCCATGATCAGCTCCGCCTCGCCGACCACGACCGCGTCGGCGTGCTTCAGCGCCTCGTGCGGCATGTAGCTCACGTGAACGCCGCCCATGACCACCGGGACGCCGCGCGCCCGGAACTCATCGGCGATTTCGTACCCGCGCTTGACGTACGAGGTCATCGCCGATATGCCGACCATGTCGACTTTGAGGTCGTAATCGATCGGTTCGATATTCTCGTCGGTCAGAATGATCTCGTAGTCGTCCTCCGGGATCAGCGCGGAGACCGCAAGGAGACCGGCCATCGGTGAAAACAGCGCCTTGCCGAAGAACAGCGGCCGGTTGGCAACGGTTTCCGCCTTCGGGTTGATCAGATGAATGCGGCGGGTTCGGGTCATGGGTTACCTGCGGTGGGTGGTCGGTCGGCCTGGGGCCCTATCATCTCGCCCCTTTGTGACGGCCGCAAGTGTATTGGGTCCCGAGTCCGGCGAGCCCGATCGTCGGCATGGGAATGCCGACCTTCGCCGAACGCCCCGGGTGGCGGCAGAAGTGAAAGATGCGGCGGCGAGGTGCCGGTCGCTTCAACGTCAAGGATTACGGCTGGAGTTCCGAGGGAGTGCAGATTCTGATGTCCAGATCGCCGTAGCGTTTTTGATAGGCGGGGTCGCCGGAAGGGGTGATCAGGTAGTTGCGGCCCTTCGGATAATAGCTGCGGAAGACCTGCAGGGCGGAACGGTCGAAGGCGTCGGGGTTCCATTTGCACTCGATGGCATCCACTTCGTCGCGACGGCGGGCGAGCACGAAATCCACTTCGCGGCCTTGCTTGTCGCGCCAGTAGCGGACCGGGGTATCGGGGCAATGGGCTTGCACGTGTTCCAGCACCAGGTGCTCCCAGAGCGGGCCGAGGTCATCCGAGCGCAGTGGGTCCCAGCCCCGGGCGAAGCTGACGAAGCCCGTGTCGAACGCATAAACCTTCGGTTGCTTGACGATTTCGTTTTGGCCGCCGCCGTGGAAGGGGCGCACCAGCGTGAGGGCGTGGGTGATTTCCAGGGCGCGCAGATGGCTCTCCACCGTGGGGCGGGTGATGCCGATAGCCGTCGCTGTGTTGGTGACTTCTAGTTGCCCACCGCTCTGGCGCAGGACGTATTCGAAAAGTGCGTTGAACCGGTTCATGTCCCGGAAGCCAAACAAGCGCTGGATGTCGCGGGCAAAGAAGGAATCCATCCACTCCCGGTAGAAGGCCGGAAGTTTAGCGGCGGCGAGCAGCGCTGGAGGCAGGCCACCGTGATAAAGCCGCAGTGGCAGCGGGACGCCGAAGGCGGGCAGTTCATCCCACAGCACTGGCGTCAGATGCACCAGGCGTTTACGCCCGGTAAGCGTATCACGGAATTTCTTGCTGGCCGCGAGGGTGGAGGAGCCCGTGGCGAGTATCTTCAACTTCGAAGAAAAACCATCAGCCCCGATTTTCAGCACACGGGCGGGGTCGCGCAGTTGATGGATTTCGTCGAATACCACGACCGGCTTTGCGCAGGAGCGGAAAAACACCTGCGGATCGCGAACCATGTCCTCGACGGTGGGCAGGTCGCAATTGACGTAGACGATGCGATCGGCGCCCAAGCTTTCCGCCAGCGTGGTTTTGCCGCACCGGCGGACGCCACACAGCCAGGCGATGGGCGTCTCCCGCCAGGCGTCTTCAATGCGTTGCAACCAGAAGGGTCTCTTGACCATGCGAGTGAAGTATGCACACGGATTTACCAAATGTAAAGTATGATAGCGTGATGGCCTCGCGGACGGGTTCGCGCAGGTGCGCGTCGCCCTCCGTGCACACGATGACCAGCGCATTCTGGTCGCGGCTTTAGAGTTCTGTTGCGGGTGCCCACTACCGATAAAACCTCAGGTACAAGCCCAGCCAAACAGTGGATACCGAGCATGTTCCCAACTCACGCGGCGCCCGCGATCGGTCGGCGCCTTTGGGAGAAACCGGCCGCCTGGCACCGCCCGAGCCGTGCATTCACGAGGAGGCCATGGGCCCTTGGGAACCGGTTTGCACGCCCTCGAGCGGCAGCCGTCGTTGGTTGTTTACTACGAGAAGCATCACGCCGGTTAGCGCTTGCGGGGAGCGGGGCGTTTCGCCCACGGTTCGCCCAGTGATATATTGCTTAAACCGGTAACGTATTGTGGGGCCAGATGACGATGACAATCGATCGTAGAGTACTTGCAGCCACGGCCTGGAGTCTCTGCGCTACATGCCTCGTGGCGACCATGGCTCGCGCGGAGGAGCCACTGCCGTCCTGGAATGCAGGTGCAGCAAAGCAGTCGATCGTGGACTTTGTCACACGTGTCACAGCGGCGAATTCAGCCGATCACGTTCCGGTGCCAGAACGTATCGCTGTCTTCGACAACGATGGCACGCTCTGGCCGGAGAATCCCGTGCCCTTCCAATTCGCTTACGCGGTCGACGAAATCAAACGTCGCTCAGCGGCTGAACCCCAGCTGGCCAAAGATCCCATGGTACAAGCCGCGCTGGCTGGTGACTTGGCGAAACTCTTGGCGGGTGAACATCACGACGGCCTGCTCCGCGTTGTGGCGCTGACGCACGCGGGGATGACAACCGGAGAGTTTCGCAACTCGGTCGAGACATGGCTCGCCTCTGCTAAGCATCCCAAGTATGGCAAACCTTACGATCAACTCACTTACCAGCCCATGCAGGAACTGCTGGCATATCTCCGTGCCAATCAATTCAAGACATTTATCGTCTCGGGCGGCGGCGCGGATTTCATGCGCGCGTGGTCAGAGCGCGTCTACGGTATCCCTCCGGAGCAAGTGGTGGGGTCCACATCGCGGACCAGGTTCGAGATGCGAACGACCGGACCGGTTCTCGTCAAGACGATGGACTATCTCTTCGTCGACGACAAAGCGGGCAAACCAGTTGGCATCCAGCAGTTCATCGGTCGGCGACCAATCGCATGCTTTGGCAACAGCGACGGCGACCGCGCGATGTTGCAATACACGACGATCAACAATCCTCGTCCCAGTTTTGGGCTGATCGTTCACCATACCGATGCCGATCGTGAATATGCGTATGACGTGAATCCGAAAAGCAGCGGGAAGCTTGTCGAGGCGATGAAGGAAGCGCCCCGGCGAGGCTGGACGGTGGTCGACATGAAGACCGATTGGAAACGAGTATTCCGCGATTGAAAGCACATTGCCGGAACTGGCTCGGTGACACCGAGGACGCGTCTATCTGAGCGCCAGGCCGGTGCGCCTTTCGGCCAGCCGAGTCTCACGATGCCCGCGAGGCGCTTTCCACTCGCTCATTGTAAACGCCGGTGGCGTACCGCTCGTTCCCATGCTTTGCGTGGGAACGCAGTCTTGACCGCTCCGGCGGTTCGGATCTCCACGCGACGCCGGAGCGTCGCGGCTGCCTGGCTCCCACGCTGGAGCGTGGGAGCCAGAGTTTGTAGCCGCTGATTGCGCAGGCGGCTGGCGATGGCCTCGCGCACCCGGAAGGCCTTGGCGAAGTTCTGGTAGTTGTCGAGCTTCGAGGCGCCGGTGGTCTCCATGTCGAGCATGCGCGGATGCTGCATAGGGACATCGCTCTCTCGTCGCTGACCTGGCATCATTGTAGCCCGCGACCTGGGATGATGCTCTGGCTCCCACGCTCCGGCGTGGGAGCAAGCCCCGACGCTCCAGCGTCACGGATTACCATCGCGTCATCACCTCGATCAATCCCGCTTGTCCGGCGTAATTGCGGGCGCTGGAGTAACGCCAGTGCAGAGGATCATCCACGTAGCCGCGCGCAACGGGGTTGTTGTGGATGTATTCCAGCTTCTGCCGCATCATCGCTTCACCCTGGATTTGCACGGGATGCGAGCCCTCCTGCCACACTTGATGCGGCCGGTCGATCTTGTGCCGTGCCTTGTGGAAAGCGAGCAGTTCCAGTACCGGGGATTGTCGCTCGGTCAGGCGCTTGATGATCTCGCCGGCGGTGAAAGACTTGAAGCTGGCCATAGTTTTTCCCAGGTCCGAAGCGGCAGCAAGCAGGTGGCAGTGATTCTCCAGAATGACGTAACCGTAAAGGGTCAGGCGTCCTCGGTCCTGCAGGTAGGTGAGCGAATCGAGCAGGATCGCCGCCTGTTCGGGCCGGGCGAACAAGGGCAACCACGCGAGCGCCGTACAGGTTAAAAAGTAAGGGGCGGACGGGTCGTGCATCCGGTAGCGGTCTCTGCCCATGGCTTCAGGTCAGCTTCGGTTTAGCGGGCCTGTGGGGGACGCTGGAGCGTCGCGGCCTGCTCCCACGCCGGAGCGTGGGAGCCAGAAGCGAGATTCCAGCGGAGCGATCTGTTGCTTGACTACCCGGTCGACGGCTGCCGGGTCGATGCGGCCCAGATAGTCGTGGACCAGGATATTGCGGAATCCGCTGATCTGCTTCCATGGAATCGCCGCGGATCTTGGCGATCGTGTGCAGGATGTGCTCGGCATAGGCCTTCCAGAAGGGGAACGGCGGTGCTGAGGGCCGGCGGCCACAGGGCCTGTTTCAGATCGATCAGCATCTGGTGCCTGACGCCGTTCAGTCCGTGGCTTATGCCACCGCCTTGAGCACAGTCAAGAGAATCTCCTTGATCGGAATCTGTAGTGCAATGACGCTCAGCATCGGAATGGCGATCGGCACCGCCAGTGCCAGCAAAGCCTGCTTGCCGAGCGGAAAAGCGCGCATGTTCCGCACGGCATCATAGAGCGCGACGGTATCGGCCACCGGACCGAGTTCGGGCGCTGACAGAAGCTCATCATCCTTGACCGGTGCCTTCTCGATCCATCGTCGCTTCACCAGGCGCCCATGATCCCCCACCAGCGAACCGTATTCCAACAGCGCCTGCTTCTTGGAAGCGGACAGCTTGGCAACCCAAACTAGATAAGGCAACGCGAAGATCAGCAGCAGCACGATCGCAAGGCTAAGCATATGCATCTTGAGCGCTTGGACATCCGTGCCGTGATAAAGCACCGCATGGGCCCACCTGGCTGAGGCCACCGCGGATATTGCGAACAGCACCGGGCTGAAGGCTTTCGGGAAACGTTCGATGAACCCAAGACCCCCAGCGCCGTCGGGATGTGTCGGGACGATCTGGAGATCGAGTTTCGCGATGCGGAAGAACAAGGTGATCAGCAGGATGACACGCCATAGCCAGGCCAGCAGCAGCACTAGGAAAATGGCCCGAGACACGTGGAGATACCACCAGCCGCCAAACCCAAACTGCGTTCCTCCCCCCTCCTGCGCGGCCCAATTCAACTCATGCACATCCGCGAAGGCCAAAGGCAAGGTCTCCGTGGCAGCGATCAGACCCAAAATCACGATCCAGGGATACGAGGCATCGCGGAGCCGGGCCAAATCGCGGAGTATCCCGTGAAAGCGAGGCCAGTCCGGGGTACTCACCAATCCCGATGTCTCAAAATAAGGCAACAGGGTGGTGGTCAGTTTGTGACTGACGCCCTCCGCAAAAATGAACAGCGGTATGGCGATCAGACAACGGACGTTGACCCCGAAGTGTTGCAGCAGAGACTCCCCGCCAGCTTCCGGCAACAGATGGCCGGAAACCAATGCCCATACGGCAGGCGGCAACCAGGCGACCAACGACCAGAACAGCGCCCGACGGCCAACCCCCAGACCCTGCTCCGGGACGAGACCCGCTTTTCTCTGCCAGCGGAACAATAGATCGTTGCGCACCAAGGAGAAACCCTCGGTTGTAGGGGAGCGATCGAAAGTCGAGGTCATACTCTATCCACCCGTACCAGCCACCAACCGGGGTCTTTGGCAGTTCTCTGACGATTCCGGATCGCGAGTGCGCTGCCCATTTCCTTGTTATCCTCCGCTATGGCGTGGGAAGTTGCAATGCAACATTTCAATGTTCCAGGGTGGCGCTGGAATACCATCACCACCGCACGACGACCAGGCGGTGCCCCAGCAATACTGCCTACGATACCCGGGGTACCGGAAAGCCCCTATGCATTTTTGGCCAACGTCCGGTGGTCAGTGCGGCTGTTGGGCGGATTCGCGGAGCAATCCGCCATGAATCAGAGAGGAGGACCGGATCGTTTCCTCCCGGCTTGATTCGATACGACAGCCCCGGCTCTTGTTGTTTCGGGCCTCGATGGCGGAGGATAGTGGTTTCGGCGGATTGTCGCTGCGCTCCGAATCCGCCCTACCAGATGGCCGCGGGGTTATGCATTTTTCGTCAGTTGGCGGATCATTTAGCCTGCTGACTATCAGCCAAAAGGTCGACGGTGTCGTCGACGAGGTCCTGACCGACGAATTTCTCGCAAAACTGTCCGACAAGGCCAAGGAGGGCGCGATCCGGGCGATCAGCACGATGATGGTGCTGGCCCAATCGTGACCCAACACTACCATCCGAACATTCTGATTGCTGCTGGTCAAATTCAGTGAGATCAGCGATTATGACGACGGGTCGCCTTTTGTGAACCTTCTGAGCCAGGTCACTGCAGCGGCACGCTATTTCAGCTGCTCGGTGTTGCCGCCGCGTTCGACGCGTCTGCAGCGGCAACATTTGGCCGCGGCATTCGGTGACTACACGGACCTTTACACCCTCTGCAAACTCGGGATCTCTTAGGAAGGCCGGCGCCGGAGCCCTCCGATGCCCATCCCGGGTCGGACTGTTCGGGAGACGGGCGGTTCCGAGTAAACACGCGACCACTGCGCCGGAAAGGGCGGCCGAGTGTGGAATAATGTGCGTCCGAGTTGACCGCAGTCACGTTTCGATGCCGGATTCGCCCAAAAGCTTCGGGCTACTTGAGGTGCCCTGATGCGTAATTCAAGTGCGCCAGGGCCAGGGGCCAGTCGACTGGTTTGGCTCCTGCTGATTCACCTTTTAACCGGCTGCCATTCCTTCGGCCCCGATACGCTCAGGGGCACCCATTCCCTTTACAACCAGGCCATCGTGGCCAGTCTGGACGAGCAGTTCCTGGAAAATCTGGTGCGGCTGCGATACCGGGATACGCCGTACTTCATCGACGTGACCAACGTAACCGCCTCGGTCAATCTGGAAGCGGCGCTCGGCCTCAATGGCACTCAAGTGGGCCTCGACAATGCCACTTCCAACTTTTTGTTGTTCAATGCCGGGGTGGGATACACGACGATTCCGACCATCTCTTACCAACCGGTCGAGGGAGAAGGCTTCGTCAAGAAGTTTCTCACGCCCATTTCCTTGGAGACGCTGCTGTTGCTGATACAGTCGGGATGGAGCCCGAGTCGCGTTTTCGGCCTGTGCGTGGAGCAAGTTAACAGAGTTCAGAACGCCAGCACCGCTTCCGGACCGACCCCCAAGACATCCCCCGGCCACCTTCGCGAATTCAACCGGCTATTACAGCTGTTCGAGCAGTTACGCGCGAAGGAAGTCATACGCTACTCCGTCGATCCAGCCAATGGCAGCGTGCAGGTCGAACTGACATCCTCGCCGGAGTCCCGAGACGCCGTCAACGAACTCAAAGCCCTCTTGGGACTCGATCGGCAACGCGATGTATTCCAAGTGACCAAGGATTTCGTGCACCAACGGCCCGACACCATCGCCGTTCGCACGCGCTCACCGTTGAGCCTTCTGTTCTACCTCTCGCACAACGTCGACGCGCCGGAATCGCACCGCCAGCGCGGTCTGGTCACCGTGACCCGCTATCCGGACGGATCTCCCTTTGACTGGAGCAAGACCCCCGCCGGCAGTCGATTCAAGGTCCGGTACAGTACCCGCCCGCCGGAAACCGCGTACGTCGCGATACCCTATCGAGGTCACTGGTTCTACCTCGAGGACACGGATCTCGAGTCGAAGTCGAGCTTCATGCTGATGGCGCAAGTTTTCCGGTTGAATGCCGGAACGGTCTCGACTACGGGGCCGGTGTTGACCATTCCCGTGCGCCGCTGAGACGGCGGCACCCGGCCAACGCACAGGAAACCGATGAACATACTGAAAAAGCTGAGCATTCAATCGAAGCTGATCCTGGCGATGCTGCTGGTCAGCCTGCTCTCCATCCTGGCCGTGACCTATATCGGCTACACCAACGCCAGGAAGGAATTTTCGCGCCAGGTCCAGAACCAACTCATGGGGCAGCGGGTCGCAAAGACCAATGTGCTGCGGGGTCTTCTGGGAAATATTCGCAACCAGGTCATCACCCTTTCCGACGCCCGGTTCGTCGTCGAGGGCATGCGGGAATTCCGACAGGCTTACCGTACCCTTGAGGACGTTCACATGGAGCCGGTGTTCGATGAGAAACTGAAAGACTTTTACGCCCAGCAGTTTCTGCCGAAGCTGGCGAAAAACACCGGGAGCAGCCCGATGTTGGAGCAGTATCTGCCCACCGCGGTCGCTACCCGCTATCTGCAGTACCATTACATCGCCGCCAACCCCGCCCCTTACGAGCAGGGGCAGGAACTGGTCGCCGCCGGCGACGGCTCCGTGTACTCGGCGTTACACCGCAAGTATCAGCCGGCGTTCGAGAAGGTGGCCAAGATGTTCGGTTTCAGCGACATTCATCTGGTCGACGCCGACACCCTGGACATCGTTTACACCTACCAGAAGACGATCGAACTCGGGACCAACCTGGACAACGGGCCGTTCGCCGAAACCAACCTGGCCAGCATGGTGCGGGCCTTGAAGAAAATCGGGGATCGGGATACGTACAAGATGGCCGACTTTCAAGCCTACGTCCCCAATACCGGCAAACCGGCGGCCTTCCTCGGTTCGCCGATCTTCGACGGCTACCGCATGATCGGTATTCTCGTCTTCCAGTTTCCCATCGACGAGATCAGTCGGATCATGACCGGGAATTTCGGCTGGGAGAAGGAGGGCCTGGGCAAG
>Ga0209254_10002046_pt1 | contig 18284 bp, 11 predicted proteins | sample FrelakmetDIP11DI_FD_187148 | JGI IMG/M metagenome (GOLD analysis project Ga0209254, IMG submission 187148) | Freshwater lake sediment microbial communities from the University of Notre Dame, USA, for methane emissions studies - DIP11 DI (SPAdes)... | ecosystem: Environmental > Aquatic >...
GACCCGAACTCCGGGTCGTCTCCCGGTAGGCATCATCAACACTGACCATCACACTCTGGCCGTTGCTGAACTGCCCTGCATCCAGGGGGCCGAAGGGGTGATAGCTTGCCCCGTTGAGTAAGGTCGTAACGGTCGTGTCCTGGTGCAGATCTACACGGGTGACCTCCCCGGCATCGTTACGGATGTACATGACCTGCGCCCCGTTTGGATAGGTCATCTCTTTGATGCGTCCAACGGCATCGTAGCCATAACTCACCCCTTGGTGCGCGGTGACACCGCCGAACGCGTCATACGCATAAGTTACTGTCTCGCCGGCGCGGGTAACGCTACACAAACGGCCGGCACCGTTAGGACAGTTGTCGTAGCTGTAGCTGATGTCCCCGTCTGTGCCAGGTCCGTCAATCAGGATCAGCCGGTTAAGTCCATCGTAGCTGTAGCTGAAGGCCTGTCCCTTGGCATCGGTCCTGGTCAGCAGGTTACCTGCGCTATCGTAGCCGAAGGTCGTCGTGCCGGAATCGGGGCTCGTTTGGCTCAGCGAGTTGCCGAGGTCATCGTATACGTAGGTGGTGATGCCATTGACCGGATCAGTGACCCTGGTCAGCCGGTCGGCTACGTTATAGCCGTAGCTGACAGTGGCATTGGCCGAGTTCGGGTCGATGCCGCTCTGGTCCTGCACCACCTGGGTCAGACGCTTCAAGGCATCGTATGTGTAATCGGTGATGCTGTCCCGCCCATCGATGGTTCTATCAAGCGTGCCGTCGGCCGCGTAGTCGTCATCGCGGACCTCGTTGGCCTGGGTGGTGAGATTCAGGCGGTTGTATAGGTCGAAGGTCTGGCCGAGCTGCTTCTTGAGGGCACCAGTACTGTCGTAGAAGCGCTCGTACTCGCGGTTGCCTTCACTGTCGAGCTGATAGCTGACAGAGTTGCCGAGACCATCGGCAATTCCTATCAAGCGGCGGGCATTGTCGTAGACGAAGTAAAGCGGCGTCGCCTCTGGAGAGCCATAACCTTGGGTGAGCGTCTCCACCTCGCCGGTCGGCAAATAGGTCCAGCGGGTTACGCGGGACACGGCGCCATCCGACTCAGTCAGCGTCTCCAAGCGATCGTTGCCAGGGTAGTAGGTGTAATTCAAGGCCAAACCGTTGGGACGCGTTTCAGACAAGACCTTGCCGGTAGGGGTGTACTGGATGTTGTCACGAAGCGCGATACCGTTGGCGTCCGTGACGCGCTGCAGGCGTGCACGGTTGGCTCCCTCGTTGGCATCATCCGCATAGTAGGTAAAGGTAGTGATGTCGGTAACATCAGTGCGCGGCCCATCGATCTGACTCAGTTGGCGGCGCGGACCGTTGTATTGATAGCTCGTGGTGCGCGATACCTTGGTTCCGCCAGGCTTGAAGCCGGATACCGTCGCTGTCAGGCGGTTGCCCCAACTATCGTAGGAATAGGTCGTCACCTTGCAGTTCGTTGTCTCCGAGCAGGCAGCGCTCGGATTGGTGTTGACTACCGAAGGTTCAAGAATCTTGGTGACGGCATTGAAGAAGCGTGAGTCATATTGGTAGGTGATTCGCCGAGCCTGCGCTGTACCGTAAGCCTCGATCTTGTAGCCGACCTGGTTCTTGGAATCGTAGTTGTAATATCGGGTCTGTACCCCGTTTTCGGTTTTGATGGTCAACCTGTTGGAGGAGTCGTACGTATAACTCGTATTGCTCGCACCGCAGCCAGCACAACCTGGTCCCGTTACATTCGTCACCAGTTTCATGCCGAGCGAGTCGATGCCCGTGAACGTCGATTCCGCTCCTCGGCTATTTGTAACGGTCTGGACGCCATTCGAGCCATAAGTGACGTCAGCACGCTCGACGCCTGAGGCCAGGTAGCTGGATACGGCACGCCCGCTGGCATCGTAGGCAAATGTCGAGTAGCGAATGCCCCGTTGGTCTGTTACGCCGGTCACATAATTCGGGAACGCAGCGTTCTCATAGTGATATTGAAGCTGGGTGTTGTCCGGGTATTGCACCGAGCTGAGATTGCCCATTGGATCATATCCATACGTCCAGACACGCCCTGTGCTGTCAGTGATCGTATTGGGGCTACCGTTCGCATAACCGAATTGGAGATACTGGCCGGAACTGGATCTGACAAAGCTGATTCTGTTACTGCCGTTATATTCAATCGTAATCGTCGGCCCGTTTGGCTTTTCGATCGATTTCAGCCTGCCACGATAGTTGGCATTGTCCATATCGTAGGTTTCTACTGCGCCGTCAGGCAAGGTCAGACTGTAAGAGACCCCATTAGTGACTTTCACCACCATTTCTGGCTTGCCGTTACTGACATAGGTATAAGAACCCGCATAACGAAGACGAACAAAACTGCCATCCTCCCGGACGGCGGCCGACGGCACATTGCTGTTTGCCATTAGATATTGGCTGTAGCTATGCTGCCAACCAGGAGCCATCCTGTTCGTAATCGATGACTGGCCAGAAGAGTGATAGAACCGACTCAGCCCAATATCGGAAAGGGCTATATCTTCGTACCTGAGTACTTTCTCGCCTGTCAGCGGGCGAATGGGGTTATTCGTTTCAGGACCACAAAACTGTAGTGGTTTCGCGGTGATTGTCGCCTGAGCAGTGATCCGACACGTTTCGTAGGATGTACCTACATTCTGATAGGGCTGTGGACACCCCCATGGATCCCAGCGATATGCTGTGTAGCCGTATACGGTGAGCGGGCCACAAGCGCCCTGAGCATTGACCCAGCCAAAAGAAGTACTAAAGGGCCTTGAGGCAGATTTGTAATGATATGCAATGCCATCTGGCCATGTCTGTGGTGTCGACATATTAGGACCAACGCCCCAACCCGGTGCTGACCAGTTACCTGTCGGGGTCGATGAAACATTGCACCGACCTGCATCCACATAGTTCTGTGTCATCGCGTCATAAACTTCCTGATCGCTTGAGCACCACGGAGAAAAGTGGCAGACACTTGGCCCTGAATATACCGTCGGTCCAACCTGGCGAGCTGGAATATCAGGCACTTTGTATTGAAAGTTGATCTGCCCTGTTGAGCTATTGAATAACTGACGATATTGCTGCAGATTGTGGTTCTGCTCGCTCGCAGCTCGCATCGCTGCCTCTGCCTCGGACAGGGATGAGTAGGCTTGACTGCCGAAGAAATACTGAAACTGAAGCTCTGCTGCGGCCGTGGTTTCAGTAAAGAAGCCGGCCAGGATCAACAAAAAGGGGAGGAATATCCTGGTAGCCAACCAGAGTAGGGGTGTGCGAGGATCACAGCGTGTCTCACGCCACTTTGGGGTTGGGTCTTGCACAAACTTCAGCGGGTCTGGTCCTTGTGGGATCTCATTAGCCGCAACTATGACAGTGCCATGCCGATCCATCTGACATGCGCATTGCGCGCATGAACGCATTCCATTCGACATAGCTCCCTTACCCCTTCGCGCTCGTATTTCAATAGTTTTATTCTTCCGCAAGGTCGGCTCGCGTGCGTTGCGCGGGCCGTAATGTTGGGCGGACTCTAATCGAGAGTTTCCGGACTTGTCAATTGCAACAATGTTGCAGCATTTTTGAGCCGATGTTCCTTGACCTGGCGAATGCCGGGGGGAGTGATCCTTTGCAAAACGGACACTCGTTTGGCATGCTTCATTCGTGGCATATGCGTCGATAGGATGAGTAGCGTTTTCGGCAAGCAGCTGTCCCGATTTATCGTTGCCGATTTTTCGTTGGCAATGGTCGAACGGCCGCAATGCGAAGGCGAGCGGTCGCCCAAGTTGTGTGCCCACAATGACCGTTCAGGCCGAGTACCAGATGTCGGTGCGCCCACTCTAACTAACCACGCGTTGTCGTTCATTGTCGTAAAAACGACAACGCAGCCTACGAGCTAGTCCTGGGAAGCAGCCGTTCGGCTTGATGGTCTATTCTAACGACTGGTGTGCCGCGCATACCCCCTCGCGACAGCACACATGCCTCGCGACGTGGCCCAAGCACCATTGTTTCGCTAGAGCCCACTGAAGATGCTTTCCAACCGACGCTTCAACACAGCCTGAACAACAGCGCTGCTGACACCCTCGGCTCGAGGACAGTGAACGAATCGCGTATCGCCTCTTTGAATTTCGAGTAGCAGGGATGGGTCGTCATCTAGGGCCAACCAGCGATCAAGTCGAAGCTCTTCTGCATTCGCCAGAATCTCCTTAGCCCGTGTTCTGGCGATCCCGATGTTCGACGGGGAAATCCCTGCGAAACGTTGGCCCAACGGGCCCAAGAGTCTTTTGAGAGTCTCATCATCGAATATGTGTCGCCAGTCTGAGCTGATGATGATGCCAATGTCGTATGGTGCAAGAACGGTGGCAAGAATTGGGGTCCACTGGAACAACCTAGGGTTGTCCAGTAACCTGAACCCTTCGTCGAGCGCAGGCTCCCTATAGGGGTGCAGAACTCCGTCAAAATCGAGAAACAGTATGGCTCGCATCGTCAGCAGTAAATCCGAGCCGCTCGAACTCATCAAGAAGCGGCTTGCGATGGCCGTGCAAATCCCCAACGACGAAATCAACGCCGTGGACATTGGCTTGGTAGGGCTTAATAAATGTCATGGGTCGGATTATGCAGGTGGCAGGAGGGCGCCCGTCTTGCTGGGGCTTAGCGTGCTGGAACGAGGTGAACGCCATTCCTCGGCGTCATGCTCAGACAGAACGATGCTGGCCCAGTCAAACGGGCTTATCCACCCAAAACCACCCACCTCCCCGCAGCACGCCCGGACCACCACTTCCGACACCACCTGGAAAGGCCGCGCGGCCTTTTCGGCAAGATCGCCCAGCCGTACGCCTTGGTCAGCATCAAAGCCGGGCGTCCAGTTCTCTGTGAGCCGCTTCTGAATGACCAGCAGGTCGTCGACCGCCACCCGCATGTCAGCCGGGTTGCGGGGATTCCAGGGGCGGATCAACGTGGAGTGCGTCAGGTCGTCCCAATCCAGCGGCACGCCGACGATCGAAGACAGCTCAGGAAGCGTCAGCAAGCCCTTGTAAAGAAAGGTCTGAGCGGCCAGTACTTCATCGATGTCGTAGCCGTAGTCCTCGTCAGTGGGCAGGGTCAAAATTTCGCGCGCCAGCAGCCCGTCAAACGTGCCCATGTCGGTTGCCAGGAAAGCCAGGACCTCCTCCTGGGTGCGAAGTGTAGGCGGGCGCCCGTGAAACAGGTCAGCGCCCGAAAGCTCCGGCGGCAGCGGCCGTTCCGGTGAGCAGATCGCCTCGGCCAGCTCGTCCGGCAGCCAGGCCTCGGTCAGCACATGCATCGCGCAGCGCTCTGGGACATTGGGCCGCGGCACGGCCGTCAACGGAGCCAGCGCCGGAAGCGCGTTCCACCGCACCCCGGCGAGGAAGTAGGTGCCGTTTCGCCTGACCCTGGCCAGCTGCTCGGCGATGGCGTGCCGCTCGTGCACGGGCAGCAGCTGAACCAGCTTCTTCGGCCACTTGTCGGCTGCGACGGCCGAGCCGGGCAGGGCCAGGGCCTTGAAAATCCGGAACATCATGTCCCAATCCTCGGTGAGCACCTCGCCGCTGTGGCCGGCCATCCGAAACGGCGCCAGCGCGGCAAAGTCCTCCGCGACCTCGCAGACTTCCGGGTCAATCGGCTCTCCTGGTAGCAGCCGCAGGTCAGTCCCGCACTTGCCGCAATGCATCAGGCTCGTCCGCGTCCAGCGCAGGGGGTGCCCGCATCCCGGGCAGGCGTCGATCAGCCTGGCGTGGTGCCTGCTGCAGGCCGTTACCGGCCCAAGTTCAAGTTCCTCTTTAACAAACCCGTCCTCGACGAGGCACTGCGGGCAAACCTGCGTCCGCTCCGGCAGGAGCGCGTCGCCGTCGATGACGAGGTTGTGGAACAGGTAGGTTTGCCCCTTCAGTTCCTTGGCGCCATGGCTGTCGAGGTGGTGCGGATCGCCAACAGCCATGCGGCCGATGGCAGCGAGCAGGTCCGGCCGGGCTCTCAGCTTGAAGGAATAGCTGTTCTTGCTGGTCCAGAGGCCGGTGGCTCGAAGGAGCGGCAGGATGCCGCCGTACCCGTTCACGTCCGCCAGGCGAAGAAGGTAACCAGGGAGGGATTCGCCGGCCGCGATGGGCAGGTTGCGATAACAGCCGGGTAACCAGTTGGAGGGAAGATCCATGTCAGTCTTTCTTATTCCGGCTGCCCTTGGGCTTTTCGTTCTTGGTCAGGGCCGTGATCTTTGGCATGGCCATTGCCCGCTTCACATGGGCGGTGACTTCCTCGCTGGTCCAGCGGAAGGGATTCCCAATCAGGTGGCCGTTATCTCCCACCTGGTCGTATGCCGTAGCCAACCTTTCAAGCGACAGATTTTGTTCAGGATGGCGGCGGGAAAGCGTCGCGATCCTCTGCAGCAGCTTTTCGAGTTTCCGGTAATGGGCACCACAGGCGATCAGGAACCTGGAGGCGACATCGTCGTCGTTGGCATCCAGGCGATCCGTGAGTCCGTACCGCTCTGCGAGGCTTTGGAGCACGAGCCGAAACTCCCTTAAGGATTCGGGCGGGAAAAAGCTAGGCTGTTCTGTCTCGATTACGCAGCTGAAACGGCTTCCCAGCTCCTTGTCGGTGTCAAAAGGCTTCCTGAGCTCATCGGTGCCGGAGACGATGATGAGCAGCCGATAGTCCCCACGGTGGGTGTCGGGGATGGCCCATCCGCCAGCGCTTTCCAGCGGGGCCTGGTTCCAGATGTTCTTCAGCATCCTCGCCGTTTGACCACGGAACAGGGGTGAGTTCGAGAGGAGGGCGTTATGGAACTCCTCAAGTATCAGGATCAGGACCTTGTGGGCCCTCATGGCTGCGTGCATGGACAACTCGAGCTCACTCAGCTTGGTGGTGCCGCTTGAAGTCGACACAGGCTTGCCGAGTTGGGCGAGCACTCCGGCCGCAATTGAAGGCGCATCTGCTTTGGCGGCAGATGAGACGCGACAGCACGTCTTGATGCGCTGGTAACCTTCCTGCCTTTCAACGCCATAGCGCCCGACCACTAGGTCGAGCGCATGAGACTTGCCGGTACCAGATGCCCCCATAAGCAGAATGCCGTGGCTGTTGCCACCGGCCCTGATTTCCTCCAGGGCCATATCGACCTCGTCGAGCAGGCGCCGCTGAAACGGCAGCTTGTAGTCGTGTAGCCCCATTTCAGATTTTGCTGCCCTTCAGCAGGTCGCTCAGGCTGACATTGGTGCTGGTATGCGCCTGCTGCGGCGTGACAGTGGGCAAGGCCACCGCGTGCGTGGCGGCCTGGGCGTCGGAGCGCGTGGTCTTGCCAGGGGTTGGCGTCATGGGGCCGGACTGGACCCGCTGCAATTCGTCCAGGAAATGGAAGCCGATGTTCTCCTTCCACACCTCATTGCCTGTGTGACGCGCCTCCAGACGCTTGAGCAGCACGCGAATGAGCTCCAGCGATATCGGGAAATCCAGGTCGAAGGTGGTCAGGAAGGCTTCGAGCGGTTCGTCGAGTTGTGGCACGAACACCAGCACGGAGCGGACGTCGTCCGGATCGAGCTTGACGTGCACCTTTTTGCCGGTGTGCACGCGATATACGGCGTGCAGTTCGGGGCTGTTGAACATCAGCGTCTCCGCCTGCACCCCCTCGCTGGTCAGGGTCGCTTCGTAGGTCAGTGCGAATGTCGTTCTGAGCTGCAGCCGGCCGGTGGGTAGCACCAGCGGCGCCTGCTCCTGGTCATCGCGCCAGACCTGGATACGAGGTTTCTTGAAGTCGGGGTGGGGGGCATGATTGTGCTCGAGTACACCCTCGACGAGCTTGGCCTGGAAATCGGCGACCGTCATGTCCGCCTTGGCCTTTGCCCGCTCCCGGATCTTCTTGTGCCGCGGGTCAAGGCCAGTGTACTTATTTGAAACATAGCCTGGCAGGCGGGATACGACCCTCGTCTCGATGGTTTGCTGGTTTCGCTCGACCCCGCCTTTGAGGTCGCCTCGCCGGGGCGGCATCCGAAGCACGATGACCCCGTTGATCATGAACATCAAGATGATGGCGTTCGCCGTCAGGTCCGTGGCGTTATCGACCACCACATAGACCTCGATCCCGAACACATCCCAGTGCTGGGCGTAATGGCGCAGTGACGGCGGCAGCCACAGGGCTTTCGGCAGCACGCAGTTGCGATACAGCCGCACGGCATCGCGCGCAGAAGGGTCGACGGTTATCGTGAACCCCTTGATCACCTTGGACGTGTGATCGATCCCCGTACCCGTGTAGTAGAAGAGGGGCTCGTTCCATTTTTCATTGGGAAACAGCCAGACGCCGTACTTCGTGTAGTCGAGCTCCGTCCTCTGGCCTGGGTAGTAGGTATGCAACCGGCCGATCTGACGTTCGTCCTGAATGGCATGGAGTGCACCCAAAAGCCGTAACTTGTGCTCGAACTTGTCAACGCGGAGGATCTTCTGCCGCAGGAGCTCGTACGAAACCGCGGGTGGCGTCTTAGTGTTCACTGCCAATCCCCGGATTATCGAGAAATTCAAGACGAAGACGCTTGTTCACCTCCTCATGAAGGGTGGAAATGCTGAATGTCGGGTTCGCCTTCCGCAGTTCCAGTAACAGCTCTTCTGCCCTCAGGTACAGGGTGGGACGCTGGCTCCACGGGAGATACTCGAACCCTTTGCGCTGCACGGTCGCGAGCGCGTAGCGAAAGGACCGCCAGCGCCTCAGGTCGTTGTAGATGGTCTGGCAAGCCCAAGTCTTGGCGGCTGAAAGCCCGATGGCTTGATGCCAGCTTTCCAGTTCCGCCTTGGCTCGCTCGAAAGCGGTCTGAAACACTGCTGTCCTGGGTGAGCTTCCTGCATGCGGCATCATCTGGCGCAGCAGGAAAACCTTGCCGTGCCAGTCGATGATGCGGTTCACCGTCTGAAAAGACAGGTTGGTCACTGCCCGCACGTTGTCCGCCTCGGGATCTTCGAGCTCGTCGAGCATCTCGGCCTCCTCGAGAACCAGCAGTGCTGCCAGTTCCGAGCGGGACATCTCCACGGTCGCGTCGCCGGTCTCCGGCTTAAGGATGAGCACAGCGCCACCAGGAGGAACGTACTGAACGCTATGCCTGACGCCCCGGATGGCAATGAGCCGCCCGGGCCTGATATCCATGCAGATCAGACGCGACATGGTTGCAGCTCCATGGGAAGCAGGGGGCGGTAGACCAGCGGCAGGCGCTGGTGATACAGCAGGTGATAAAGGAGCCCGGTTGGCACGCCCGCAGCGGCGGTACGGGTGCGCCAAACCTCGAGCGTTGCCTCCCGTCCCTGGGCCAGACGGTGTGCGGCCGCTTCGACGATGCCCTCGGGATACTGCATCAGCCCGTAGCGCCGGAGCAGGATGATCGTGTCGATGAAGCCGTCAGTTTCGAGATCCTCGCGGTAGATCACCTTGTAGGGGATCCCCCGCTGCTCGAAATGGGCCGCGGTCAGCGCAAGCTTCTCGCGTTCCGCGCCTCGCAGGCCGTCCCGCGAATACTTCGCCTCATAGAATTCAATCTCCCCGGTGTCGAGAATGGCCTCATAGTCCGGGTGGCACGTCAGTTCGGGCAAGCCGGCTTCCGCCGAGAATGTGAGCATGTGTGGCTCGAAGGCCATGCTGACCACGTCCTGCCGCCATTCGAGGTAGATGCCGCAATACAGGGCACTCAGCGAATCGAAGACCAGATGCGAGGCTTCGGCCTTGGCGCATGGAAACTGACCAATGAACTTGGGGAGGTCTCCCCGGTTCGAGATCGTCCGGGTCGGACTGTAGAGTTTTCTCCCCATCAGCCGGCCCTCCATGCGGATCTAAAGAACACCTCATTCATTCCATTTCCTTTCGTAACGACGATGGAAGTGGTTACGACATGGTCGTCCGGAAACTTAAGAGTAATAACTAATAAAAACAATGAGTTACGCATGCACCTTTAGTAGCATGTGTAGGTGCAACTATGGTTGCATGTGTTGGAGAAGACCGGCATCGGTCACGCATGGATACACGTGCCGACTATGTGATGCTCGACCGCAATGGCCATTCGCTTGTGCAACGTTGCACGGGATTATTGGCACTGTCAGAAGCGGAAAACTCGACTGGTCGCTTGAGCTAGAAGAAGCTGAGTTAGTCACGGGGGTAGACCGGTATCCCATGGTGCCCTTCGTTGCGGTAAGCTCCCCTGAACATCCCATCCAACACAAGAAAAACTCAAGTTGAACCAAGACCTTAAGAAAACGCTCTGGGCAGCGGCAGATAAGTTGCGCTCCAGCATGGATGCTGCCGAGTACAAGCACATCGTGCTCGGCCTCATCTTCCTCAAGTACATCTCCGACGCCTTCGACGAGCGCCGCGATGAGCTTAAGGCCGCCTTTGCCGACGAAGCCAGCGAGCTGTACCTGCCCGATGCCGCCGACCATGCCGAGGCGCTGGAGGAGCGCGACTACTACACCATGGTCAACACCTTCTGGGTGCCGGCGCAGGCGCGCTGGGAAGCCATCCGCGCCCAAGCCAAGCAGGCCGACATCGGCGTGCGCATCGATGCTGCGCTGGAAGCCATCGAGGCCGACAACCCGCGCCTGAAGGGCATTCTGGACAAGCGCTTCGGTCGCACCCAGTTGGAGCCCGGCAAGTTGGGCGAGCTGGTGGACCTGATTTCCACCATCGGCTTCGGCGTTGGTCACCACGCCAAGGACCTGCTCGGCGAGGTCTACGAGTACTTCCTCGGCCAGTTCGCCAGCGCCGAGGGCAAGAAGGGCGGCCAGTTCTACACCCCGGCCTCGGTCGTGAAGGTGCTGGTCGAGGTGCTGGCGCCGCACCAGGGCCGGGTCTATGACCCCGCCTGCGGCTCGGGCGGCATGTTCGTGCAGAGCGAGAAGTTCATCGAGGCGCACGGCGGCAGGGTGGACGACATCAGCATCTACGGCCAGGAGGCGAACCCCACCACTTGGCGCCTGGTGGCGATGAACCTGGCCATCCGCGGCTTCGCTGCCGACCTCGGCAAGGAGCCCGCCGACACCTTCCACCGCGACCAGCACCCCGACCTGCGTGCTGACTACGTCCTGGCCAACCCGCCGTTCAACATCAGCGACTGGGGCGGTGAGCGGTTGCTGGAGGACAAGCGCTGGGCCTATGGCGCGCCGCCGGCCGGCAACGCCAACTACGCCTGGCTGCAGCACATCCTGCACCACCTGAGTCCGCGCGGGCAGGCCGGCGTGGTGCTCGCCAACGGCAGCCTAGGCTCCGACACAAACAACGAAGGCACCATCCGCAAGGCCATGGTCGAGGCCGACGTGGTGGACGTGATGGTGGCGCTTCCATCCAATCTCTTCTTCAACACAACGATTTCCGCGTGCCTGTGGTTCCTGGCCAAGGACAAGAGCGGCGCGGCCGTGCCTAGTGGCAAGAAGGGCCGCGACCGGAGTGGAGAGGTGCTGTTCATAGACGCGAGCAAGCTCGGCCGTATGGAAACCCGCGTCAACCGCGTGCTCGACGACGAGGACACCGCGCGCATCGCCGCCGCTGTCCACCGCTGGCGAGCCGATGGTGAGGACGGCGCGGACGAGCCCTACGCCGACGTGCCTGGCTTCTGCCGCTCCGTGAGGCTCGCCGAAATTGCCGAGCACGGTTATGTGCTCACCCCCGGTCGCTATGTCGGCGCCAAGGAAACCGAGGACGACAACGAGGGTTTCAACGAGAAAATGGAGCTGCTGACCGCACAGCTCGCCGAGCAGATGGCCAGGGGGGTGGAGCTGGATGCGGTGATTCGCAAGAAGCTGGGGGGCATGGGGTATGCGGTCTGAGTGGCGAGCCATGACGCTAGCCCAAGCGGGTGTCAGCTTGATTGACTGCGACCATCGCACGCCGCCAGCGTCTGATGCTGGCTACCCGTACGTCGCAATCCCACAGCTAGTTGACGGGCATATCGACTTCTCTTCAGCACGGCGAATTTCGCGCGAACACCTCGTTGAATGGACGAAGAAGCTGAAGCCTCAACAGCATGACGTGGTCATCATTCGCCGATGTAACTCAGGGGTCAGTGCCGTTGTGCCGAAAGGCGTCGAATTTGCCATCGGTCAGAATCTCGTGGTTTTGCGAGCGGATGGAAAGCGCGTCCATCCTCAATTCCTGAGATGGCTGGTTCGGGGTTATGAGTGGTGGGAGCAAGTTCGCAAGTACATGAACGTCGGAGCGGTCTTCGACAGCCTGAAGTGCCGTGACATCCCAAACTTTGAGCTGCTAATAGCAGATCTTAACGAGCAGGAGCGCATTTTCGAAGTACTGGATGCACTCGACGACCGCATCGACCTCCTGCGCCAAACCAACACCACCCTCGAATCGATCGCCCAGGTCCTGTTCAAAAGCTGGTTCATCGACTTCGACTCGGTGCGCGCCAAACAGGCCGGCCGCGAGCCCGAAGGCATGGACACCGCCACGGCAGCACTTTTCCCCGCCGAGTTCGAGGAATCGGCGCTGGGCTTGATTCCGAAGGGGTGGAGCGTAAGGTCGCTCGATTCGCTCGCAACGTACCTCAACGGCTTGGCCCTGCAGAAATTCCCGCCGGAAAGCGACGACGAGTTCCTGCCTGTCATCAAGATTGCCCAGCTACGCGCGGGTAATACAGTGGGGGCAGACCGCGCCAGCGCTCGGCTCAAGCCCGAGTACATCGTGCATGATGGCGACGTGCTCTTCTCATGGTCCGGGTCCCTGGAGGTGGAGTTTTGGTGCGGGGGCGATGGCGCGCTTAACCAACACCTCTTCAAGGTCAGCTCGGCGGAAGTTCCGAAGTGGTTCTACTACCTGGCCACAAGGCATTTCTTGCACGACTTCCGCGAAATCGCGGCGCACAAGGCGACGACCATGGGACATATCCAGCGAAAACACCTGACGGAGGCAAGATTGGCAGTCCCGCCGGCATCAATGCTCAGGGTTTTTGGGCAGCTGATTGGTCCATTACTGGACCGTCGCATCGCCAATTCGCTGCAAGCTCGCGAACTTGCAGCGCTCCGCGACACGCTGCTCCCACGCCTCATCTCCGGTAAGCTCTGTTTGCCCGAGGTCAAAGAACAACTGGAGGAAATTCCGGCATGAGATCCACAGCAAGAGAGGCGCGTGCGCCAGCGCGCATCGAGTACCTCAAGGTCCGTAACTTCCGCGCGCTGCGCGACGTGGAGTTCAAGGACTTGACACCGCTCACCGTGTTGCTCGGCCCCAACGGCAGCGGCAAGTCTACGGTATTCGATGTCTTCGCCTTCCTCGCCGAATGCTTCGAGATGGGCCTGCGCCGGGCTTGGGACAAACGCGGCCGTGCCAAGGAGTTGAAATCACGCGGTAGCGATGGACCGGTTGTGGTGGAGATCAAGTATCGCGAACCGGGCTACCCGATGATTACCTACCACCTGGCAGTAGATGAACGTGCCGGTAGCCCGATTGTGGTGGAGGAGTGGCTGCGCTGGAAACGTGGGAGTCACGGCCAGCCGTTTCGTTTTCTGGACTACCGCGAGGGGATAGGCCGGGCGATCAGCGGCGAGCAACCGGACGAGCAGGACAAGCGCATCGAGACGTCGCTCAAGTCCCCGGATCTTCTGGCAGTGAACGCTCTCGGGCAATTTGCCGAGCATCCTCGCGTAGCGGCATTGCGCGACTTCATCACCGGCTGGTATGTCTCCTACCTCTCTGCCGACAGTGCGCGCGGCCAGCCGGAGGCCGGGCCGCAGGATCGCCTGACGAAAACCGGCGATAACCTCGCTAATGTGATCCAGTATCTGGCCGAGCAACATGGCGATCGGCTGGAACGCATCTTCGAGGTGTTGCGCCGGCGCGTGCCGCGCATCGAGCGCGTGCTGGCGGATACTATGCCGGACGGACGGCTTCTGTTGCAGATCAAGGACGCACCCTTCAGCCATCCGGTACTGGCACGCTTCGCCTCTGACGGCACGCTGAAGATGCTGGCCTATCTGGTGCTGCTGTATGACCCGGCGCCGCCGCCCTTCATCGGCATCGAGGAACCGGAAAACTTCCTGCACCCGCGGCTGCTACCGGAACTGGCAGAGGAGTGCCGTGCCGCGATTGCCTCCACCCAACTGCTGGTGACCACACATTCGCCGTTTTTTCTGAATGCCTTGCGGCCACAGGAAGTGCGCGTGTTGTGGCGTGATGATCAAGGCTATACACGAACTCAGCGCGCTTGCGATCTGCCCGGGGTGAACGAATTCGTCGCCCAGGGCGCGCTTCTCGGGCACTTGTGGATGGAGGGGCAGCTTGGTGTCGGCGATCCGCTGGTCAATCAGGGTGCCCCGACCCGGCCGCAACTCGTGGGGCGCTGAACATGCAGGCTAATCATTTGGTGCTGCTCGTCGAGGAGCCATCGATGGAGGCTTTCCTGCGTTCATTGCTGCCGCGTTTTTTGCCCGAGGGGCGAACCTTTGAGGTGCACGCTTTTCAGGGAAAATCTGACCTATTGGGCAAGTTGGGAGCGCGCTTGCGCGGCTACGCAGCATGGCTACCCGCAGACACACGTGTGCTGGTAGTGGTCGATCGCGACGACGATGACTGTGGCGAACTGAAACTTCGTCTCGAAGAAATCGCAAAACGCGCGGGGCTGCTATCGCGCAGCCGTACTAACGGCGAGCCGTGGCAAATCGTCAATCGCATCGCTATCGAGGAATTGGAGGCCTGGTATTTTGGGGATTGGGAAGCAGTCCGGGCGATTTATCCGCGCGTGGCGCCTAGCGTTCCCCAGCGCCAGGGTTTGCGCGATCCTGACGCGATTGCCGGCGGAACCTGGGAGGCTTTCGAGCGCGTGATGCGCAAACACGGGTACTTCAAGGGTGGACTGACGAAGATTGAAGCGGCACGCGCAATTGGCGCCGAGATCGAGCCGGCGCGTAATCGTTCCGGGAGCTTTCAGGCGTTTCATCGGGCCTTGGTGGAGGCATTGGCTTGACTGGCATCAGCGAGGACGCTGTCGAACAGGCCATGCTCGAATGGCTGGCCAGCCTCGGCTGGTCGGTCGCCCACGGCCCCGACATCTCACCGCCCGACGCCAAAACCCCCGGCACCGAGCGTGACAGTTACCGCGAGGTGGCGCTGCGCCGCCGGCTGGCTGACGCCATCGCCCGCCTGAACCCGCATATCCCGCCCGGCGCCCGCGACGACGCGCTGCGCCGGGTGCTCAGCCCCAACGTGCCTGCCCTGGTCAGCGCCAACCGGCAGCTGCACCGCTGGCTGGTCGACGGCGTGCCGGTGGAATTCCAGAAGGATGGCGAAACGCGCGGCGACCGCGTGCGCCTACTGGATTTTGCCGACGTTGCGGCCAACGACTGGCTGGCGGTGAACCAATTTTCGGTGCAGGGCCCCAAGCTCACGCGCCGCCCGGACGTAGTGCTGTTCGTGAACGGGCTGCCGCTGGTGGTCGTCGAGCTGAAAAACCCCGGCGACGAGGAAGCCGACATCTGGGCGGCCTGGAACCAACTGCAGGCCTACCAGCAGGACATCCCCGACCTGTTCCACGCCAACGCCCTGCAGGTCATTTCCGACGGTATCCAGGCGCGCATGGGTTCGCTGACCAGCGACCGCGAGCGCTTCATGGCCTGGCGCACCATAGACGGCGTGACGACCGACCCGCTGGGGGCGATGCGCGAACTGGAAACGCTGGTGCAGGGCCTATTCCAGCGCGAGTTGCTGCTGGAGTACCTGCGCCACTTCGTCCTGTTCGAGGACGACGGCCAACTCATCAAGAAGGTGGCGGGCTACCACCAGTTCCACGCCGTGCGGGCCGTGGTGCAGAGCGTGCTGCAGGCTTCGGCGCCGGGCGGTAGCCGCAAGGGGGGTGTCGTGTGGCATACCCAGGGGGCAGGCAAGAGCATCGAAATGACCTGCCTGGCCGGGGCGCTGATGGCCCACCCGGGCATGGGCAACCCGACGCTCGTGGTCGTGACCGACCGCAACGACCTGGACAACCAGCTCTTCGGCGTCTTCGCGGGCGCCAGCGAAATGCTGCGCGAAACGCCGGTGCAGGCTGATACCCGGCCCGAGCTGCGCCGCCTGCTGGCCAACCGACCCTCGGGCGGCATCGTCTTCACGACGATTCAGAAATTCACGCCCGGCGAGGACGAGGACATATTCCCGGTGCTCTCGGACCGCCGCAACATCGTGGTCATCTGCGACGAGGCGCACCGCAGCCAGTACGGCTTCGAGGCACGGCTGACGGGCGGGGAGGGCAGGTCCGCAGCCGGCCGGGGGGCAAGCAACGACGCCACGGCGCTGCTTGCGGCCGAGAACGGGCCGACCTCGCCGGCGCTGACAACCGGCGGCAGCGCCGTGCGCTACGGCTATGCCCAGCACCTGCGCGATGCGCTGCCAGGCGCGACCTTCGTCGCGTTCACGGGCACGCCGGTCTCGCTGGACGACCGCGACACCCGCGCTGTATTCGGCGACTACGTCCACATCTACGACATCGAGCAGGCGGTGAAGGACGGCGCCACCGTGCCCATCTACTACGAGAGCCGCCTGGCCAAGCTGGAGCTGAAAGAAGCGGACGTGACCCTGCTCGACAGCGAGGTCGACGAGCTGACCGAGGACGAGGAGGGCGACGCCGCCAAGGTGGCCAAGCTGCGCCGCTGGGCCGCGCTGGAGCAGCTGGTGGGCGCCCCACCGCGCATCCAGAAGGTGGCTGCCGACATCGTTTCCCACTTCGAGAGCCGCCTTTCCGCAATGGACGGCAAGGCGATGGTCGTGGCGATGAGCCGCGAAATCTGCGTACACCTATATAACGCCATCGTGGCCCTGCGCCCCGACTGGCACAGCGACGACCCGGCACAGGGCGCCATCAAGGTGGTGATGACTGGCTCGGCCTCGGACAAAGCATTGCTCAAGCCGCACATTTATCCCAAGGACGTCCGCAAGCGCCTGGAAACCCGGTTCAAGAACCCGGCCGACCCGTTCAAGCTGGTCATCGTGCGCGATATGTGGCTGACGGGCTTCGACGCACCGTGCCTGCACACGATGTACGTCGATAAGCCGATGCGGGGCCACAACCTGATGCAGGCCATCGCCCGGGTTAACCGCGTGTTCAAGGACAAGCCGGGCGGATTGGTCGTGGATTACATCGGCATCGCCAACGAACTGAAGGCTGCGCTGGCCGATTACACCCAGGCCAAGGGCCGCGGCAAGCCGACCATCGACGCCCGCGAGGCGCTGGCCGTGCTGCAGGAGCAGATGGACATCCTCCATGACATGCTGCACGGCGTCGAATATGGCGATTTTCGCGCCCAGGCTTGGCAACTCCTGCCGGCCGTGGCCAACCACCTGCTCGGCCTGGACGACGGCAAGAAGCGGTTCGCCGACACAGTACTGGCCGCGAGCAAGGCATTTGCGCTGTGCTGCACGCTGGACGAGGCTTTGGCCCACCGGGATGAGCTCGCGTTTCTGCAGGCGGTGAAGGCTGCGCTGACCAAGCACGGCGGCACCGACAAGAAGCTGAACGACGAGCAGAAGGAACACGCCCTCCGGCAAATCATCAGCCGGGCCGTGGTGAGCGACGAAGTCATCGACATTTTCACGGCGGCCGGCCTGAAGCGCCCGGATATCGGCGTGCTGTCGGACGAGTTTCTCGAAGACGTGCGCCACATGAAAGAGCGCAACCTGGCCGTGGAACTGCTGGAGCGGCTGCTCAAGGGCGAAATCAGGTCGCGCTTCAAAACCAACGTGGTCCAGGAGGCCAAATTCTCCGAGCTCCTGCAGCAGAGCCTGACGCGCTACCGCAACCGGGCCATCGAGACCGCCCAGGTCATCGAGGAGCTCATCGAGATGGCCAGGAAGTTCCAGGAAGCCGCCCAGCGCGGCGAGGCCTTGGGGCTGAACCACGACGAAATGGCGTTCTACGACGCCTTGGCCACCAACGAGGCCGCGGTTCGCGGCCTGGGCGACGAGACATTAAAGAAGATAGCGGTCGAGTTGGTCCAAAGCCTGCGCAAGTCGGTGACCGTCGACTGGGCTGTCCGGGAAACTGTCCGGGCGCGGCTTCGCGTCATGGTGAAAACGCTGCTCAAACGCTACAAGTATCCGCCCGACAAGCAGGAAGAAGCGACCGAGACGGTTCTCAAGCAGGCCGAGTCGCTCTCGGCTGAATGGGTGGCGGCGTAGCCGCAGCCCGATCCGGGTAGACCGGAGCCGGGTGACGGGGGCGTTACCAGAATTTCAGGGGGTGTTACTCGAATTTCGTGGGAGCGACAACTGGGAAGTTGGGCTACACAAATAATCTGTCATTTAACATAATATACATTATG
>Ga0209254_10002047_pt1 | contig 18278 bp, 17 predicted proteins | sample FrelakmetDIP11DI_FD_187148 | JGI IMG/M metagenome (GOLD analysis project Ga0209254, IMG submission 187148) | Freshwater lake sediment microbial communities from the University of Notre Dame, USA, for methane emissions studies - DIP11 DI (SPAdes)... | ecosystem: Environmental > Aquatic >...
AAATAATATAGTCCAAAATCTTAACCTTGACCTTAGCCTTGACCTAAACCTTAACCTGCCTCATAAAGGATTACGTCACGACCTTATAGACGGTGTCGTGCTCCCTTACCTTATCCTTTACCTTGATTCCGATGTCCGCACCCGGGCCCGCCTCCTGGACATTGCTGTTCTCAATCTGCATCGAGTCAACCGGTAGAGTGATGTCGGTCGTATGGCCGACGATGTGGATCTGGTCTCCTACCTTCAAGGAACCTTCAGAGATCCGGATGGCAGCCACGCCGATCTTTCCGAAAAACTTGATCACCTGCCCCACTTTCTTCTCTTCCATCTCCTTCCTCCTTTCGCAAGGGTTAAACTTCCACTCCCATACTCCTTACACTTTTTAAAACATCTCCGACCTCGATCCGACTCAAGCACTCAAAATCTTTGCACAGGAAAAATCTTTCTTCAGCACAGGGCGAACAGGGAATCCCTCTTCGAACGACCTCGACCTTCTCCCCTCTTGGAGACCAGACTCTGGGATCGGTGGGCCCAAAGATGGCTATCGTCGGCAATTCCAGGGCAACCGCCATGTGAGAGATGCCCGAATCGTTACCGATGAAGAGCCGGCACCCTTCCATCACGGATGCGAGCTGAACTAAGGAAAGCCCTCTTGCTAGAATCAAATGTGGAGAGGTCATTTCTTCAAAAGCCCGTTGAACCTCCGGCCCCTCGGCAGGACCGAGGACGATGAGGAATTTTCCTTTGAGTTGAGTTTGAAGATGACGAAAGAGATCTAAAACATTCCTTAAGGGCCAGACCTTTTTTTTGCTTCCGCTTCCGGGATGGAGTACGATTACCTTTGATCTCTCCTCAGGGGAGAACCCCCTTCCCATCCAGAAATCTTTTCCCCACTCCCGGTCCGACTCTCTCAGATGGAGTCTGGGATAAGTCTCTGAAGGAGAAATTCCGTATCGGGTCAGCTGTTTCAGAAGATGATCGGATAGATGAACCCCTTCATCCCAATTCGGTAAGGGATTGATATGAAGAACCCGGCCCTGACAGACCCTTTTCAAATTTCCGATGAGGGTTCCCTTTCCATCTTTTCCGAAGACGACAATGAGTTCAAAGGCGCTGAAGAACTGAGAGAGGGTTCGGTCCAGTAGTCCCTGCCTGACGAAGAAGGTGGCCATCCCTTTCTGGTCGATGGAAAAAATCTCTTTGGCATAGAAACGCTCTTCCGCCAGCTGAAGAATTCGGGGATAACCCATCATGACCGGTCTTGCTTCCGGGAACGCTCTTCGAAGGGCAGAAAGCACGGGCAAAGCCAAAATGAAATCGCCTAAGGCGCCCTGATGAATCACGAGCATCGATTGAACCTCAGGAATCTTCTCTTTCGCAGAAAGGATCATGCTTTTCCCCTTCTGTCAACGTGAGATCCTTTCGAGACGTTTCCGCACATGTTCATCCTCCGGTGTGATCTTGAGGATTCTCTCATATTCTCTTTTGGCCTCCTTCCATCTTTTCTGTTCTTCATAGAGAACGCCCAGATTGATCCTGGCAAAGAGGTAGTTGGGATTGATACGGATCGCCTTCTTCAACTCGGAGATCGCCTCCCGATACCGCTTTTGATCACTGTAGAGGAGGGCCAGGTTATAATGGAGATCCGCATAACGGGGATTTAACCGAACAGCTTTTTCGATCAGCCGGAGCGCCTCCCGGGTCCGGCTCATCAAGCCATAGGTATAACTGAGGTAGGCATATCCCATTCCATAAAATGGATTGAGCTTTAATGCCTTCTTGAACTCCTCTATCGCCCTTCGATAATCTCCATAGTGGTAATAGACCGACCCCAGGTTGGAATGGAACTGGAATGCATCGGGTATCAGTCTTGCCGCCTTCTTCAATTCTCGAATGGCCTGAGCTGATTTTCCTTCTCTGGCAAGATAGAGGCCGACGAAGTTATAGAATTGTGCATAAAGACGATGGAGATGTATCTTCCCGAACCCCTTCCCTGTTTTCTCATCAAGGTAAATCTTTCCTCTCTTCCAGATCCCCTTCTTCCGGTAGTAGTCTCGACAACCAGGATGGCTCCGGAAAACTTTCCGAATTCTCAGGATTGCCTCACTTTGCCTTCCCATTTGAAGATAGATCATCCCCAGAAGATGCTGGAGAAAACCCTCCTTCGGGTTCCTCCTGATTTCGGAGAGAAAGATCTCTTCAGCCTCTTTCCACCTCTCCCTCTCGAGGTAGAGGTAACCTAAATGGAGGGCAGCCTCCTTGTATTTAGAGTTGAGACGAATGGCATGGATGAATTCTCTCTCCGCCCCCTCCTGATCTCCCTCCATCACCAGGAGCAAACCCATCTGGTTGCGGAGGTCCGCATAGCCCGGATGGGCCTGAATCTCCTTCTCAATCTCCTTTAAGATTCGCCTATATAACGGGAGCCGTTTCACTTTCACCTTCACCCTTCTCTTCCTTCTTCGCTTCCGGTTTTCCCTCCCCCTTTTCTTCTCTCTTCTCCTCCATCCTCATCGATTTAATGGAAACCCACTGTCCTTTCTCCCTTTGCCAGTTGGCAAATTGGAAAACCACATCCGAAACCCCTGGGATATTTCTGATCTTTTTTTCAAAAGAGAAGAGGGTTTTGACCGTCATCGTTCTCCTTATCTCCTCACGACTATCCATGGCCATAGAAATTCGGAAGAATCCACGAAAGTATACCACCCCTTTCACGGTCCCATAATCGATTTTGGAATAATCGATACTGGACCGGACGAGCATACGCCGAACCTCTGATTGGATAACGAAGTCCTCTTTCTTCATCTCTCAACCACCGGAAGGTTTGGTCTCCAACGCTCTTCGCACCGCATCCAATAACTCTCCCGGGTCATAGGGCTTCTTGATAAAATAACGGGCGCCCAGCTCCCGGGCTCTTTCCTCGGCATTCCTCTCCGGACTTCCCGTTACAAAGATGATGGGAATACGGCTCATCCGTTTTGACTCTTTTAACTTCTCCGCCACACTGAATCCGTCGCCTGCCGGCATCCGGATATCGAGGATGATCAGGTGCGGTCGCTCCTTGTGAGCCATAAAAACACCCTGGGCGCCGTCGAAGGCAACGACCGTGTTGTATCCGTTCGACTGGAGCCGAATGGTCAATGCCTTCACAATATCCCTCTCATCATCGACGATGAGAATCTTCTTCTTAGGAGCCATCACCCGCCCCCCTCGCCTTCTCTCTTTGGGGATTCAAGCCTCTTCCGATCAGACATGGATCCCTGAAGCCAGGTCAACATCTCATCCCTTCTTTTCTGAAAAGCCTCCATCTTTCCCCTTTCGATCGGAAACCCCGAGGGAAAACTCTCCTTCATTGGATTTCTGAATCGCCCGTCTTTTGCCATCCGGTAATCCAGATGAGGGCCCGTGGAGAGACCGGTGGAACCCACATAACCGATGATCTGCTTCTGCTTAACCCGGACTCCCTTTCTGATCCCCGGGCCGTAAACGGAGAGATGGCCATAATAGGTCATATATCCGTTCGGATGACGGAGGATGACCTGCTTTCCGAATCCTCCTCCCCACCCGCACGAGACCACGGCTCCATCTGCTACCGCCCATAAAGGTGTTCCCGAAGGCGCGGCATAATCAACGCCATAATGAGGAAGAACCCCGCCGAGGATGGGGTGTTTCCTCGCCTTGGTATATCTCGAACTGATACGGGTAAAACGGAGCGGGGACCTTAAAAAGGCCTTCTTCAAAGCAAGACCTTTCTCATCATAAAAATCGCCCTGGAAGTGAATCCCCCGGATCACTTTCTCTCCTCTCCAGTACTCTACCGCATGAATTGGACCATATCGGATAAACTCCTTTTCTTTATAAACCTTCTCCACCACGATTTGAAACCGGTCCCCCTCCCTCACATCTTTATAAAAATCGACCTCTGCAGCGAGGATTTCGGTAAAGGAGATCACCAACTGTTCCTTTTCTCCTATGGCCTCCATCGCCTCAAAGAGGGACGACCGAATCACCCCTTCCACCTTGACGTGGTAGGTTTCGAGAGGGACTTCCTTCCTCCTGGCAATATATCCCTGAGAACCCTTTTCAATCTCATAGACTTCGGTGGGACCCGCCTCGAAAATAAATCTTACCAGTTCCCCTTTTTCATCTGCAATAAAACGGAAATGACCGCCTTTCAATTTCTTGAAATCGAGAAAAGGCTTCAAGGTCGAAACGATCCGTTCAATCCAGGGTTGAGGAATATTCCTCTCCGCCAGTGATTTCGAAAAGGTGCTCTTCTCTTTCATCGTGCCTTCGATGATTTGATATTCCGGTTCCCGGAGTTGAACTTCTTTTGACGGAGGACTGATGGGTTCGGAGGGACCGCCTTTCGAGGGAATTGGCCTGTAAGGCAAAATGAAGAAATACCCAATCAATAAGAGGACGGTCAGAAAAGATCCAGAGATAAAAATCCACTTCTTCTTTTTCCCCCGGATATCTGAAGATTGCGCCCCAAAACGATTGGATCTTTTAAAGCTAACATCCAACATTTCCAACCCTCAACCCATGTCTTGGGCCCATGTCACGTGTCTGCCCAAATGATATAATAACTCCGAACTCTAAACTCCCTGCCCCGATTCTATCGGGGCGAACTCCTAACCACCTACTTCCCTCAGATAGGCTGCCGCATCCTCCGGAGGAGTGGGATTGACGAAGAAACCCGTCCCCCATTCAAATCCCTCTCTCAATCCAATCCGCAAACGAGTCTCAATATGCCAGTGGTATTCCGGACGGTGGAACCGCTCCTGAACCGGTGAGGTATGAAAGGTTAAACCGTAGGGAGGATTGGAGAGCAACCTGTGAAACTTCAAAAACAGGGACTGAATCGCCACAGAGAGATCTTCTATCTCCTCCTCTTGAAGTCGATGAAAATCAGGGCGATGCGTCTTCGGGACGATCCAGGTCTCGAAAGGATAGCGCGAGGCAAAAGGGGAGAAGACCAAAAAATGGACAGTCTCCAGGATGACCCTCTTCCTCGCCGATATCTCCTCCTTGAGAATATCGCAAAAGATACAGCGCTCCTTCCGCTGATAATAATCCAATATTCCCCAGATCTCTTCGTCGATCCTCCGGGGAATCACGGGCATGGCCATGATGTGAGAGTGGGGATGGCGGTTAAATAATCCCGGATAATTCTTTAAAATGAGAAACTGTTCAAAACGACGGTCCTTCTCCAGATCGATGAGCCTCTCCTTATAGGCGTGAAGAATCTTCCTGATCTGAGAGGGGTCCATTAAGGCAAGGCTCTGATGATGTTCGGGAGCTTCGATCACAATCTCATGAGCGCCGATGGCCTCCATCAAATCGTACATTCCATCGGGTCTCCGGTCGAATTCTCCCTCGATCCGGAAGAAGGGAAACTTGTTGGGGATGACGCGGACCCCCCATCCCTTTCCTTCCCGTTTGATTGAGAAGGTCTCTAGGGGAGTCATCCCTTCGTTTCCCGGACAGAAGGGACACGGACCCTCGGTTTCCTGAACCTGATAGGGCGGTTTAAAGGGAAGATAATCGGATGGTCCTTTGGGATGATCGGTGGTGATGACCACCCACATCCTGGTAATGGGATCTTTTCTCAGTTCAGCCACAAAACCTCCTCATGCAAGAAGGGATTGATAAACATATTGCCTCCCGCGGTGAGTTGTATTTTTGTTCGAAGCGTTCCCTCCCTCCATTCTCAATACTAGCCTTTTTTTGTAGAGGTTAAGGAGGCGTGTGCCACTTGTGTTCATACCGATCTTTTCCTTCTCGGATAATTCCCTTAAGGTTAATCGCCTCGTATTCATCACCCGGTTCAAGGTCTGGACCAGATAATTGTTTAGAGAACCGATGATCCGCCATCCTCCCGACCCTGTGGTGAGAACCGCCAGTTTCTTCCTCTCCAGAGCTACGCCGATGTTCTCCTCCTGGGAGGGATTGAGACCCTTCAGGACGAGGTATTTTTCGCCGTACTCATCGCCCCAGAGTCGCGACACCATCTTGGCCACCACCTCATCCGCCCATGAAAAATCGATGGAGCCCATTCCCGAAAAATCAATGACGAGGCAGGGTTCATCGCCTTCTCTGAGGATCTTTTCAATCGTCTCGCGGAGCCGTGCGCCCCGTGAACGGCCGGCCATCTCCTTCTTTCCGTTTTTGAACAGATCGTGTGTGAGCTTCTTCAGGGAGAGGATTTTCTTATTCATTCTTTCACTTCAATTGATTCAGTTGAAACGATTTAAGCAAAAAGGTTAAGAGTTGTCAAGCACTTTTTATGAGAGCTCTGAAAAACTATTTTATGTTTTCATGATGACACTGATTCCAAAAAATGATTTCACGGGTTTTGGTTTACTTTTCAATGCATTTTTAATCTGTGTCATCTGTTCCTAATCGGTGTAATCAAAGATTTCTATATTTTATTAGAAATCTCTTTCAATGGATGAATCGGCCCGGGCCACGCCGGATGTGAAAAGGACCCTCCCAGGGATGCTCGATCTCATCCACCAGTCGGTCCCGGCAACTTTTACAGAGAATCAGATTAAACTCCTGGCAGACCTCTTTCTCCAGGTCCTCCGGATTCGACTGCTCGACCTGCTTCAGGAGCTGCCTCAACTGCCGATCAACCCCTTCTTCCGGCTCAAGAAGGATGCCGTCAAATCCTGCAAAAATCCTGATCTGGGTCACATAGGTGAGGCTTCCGGGTGGGAGGTCTTTCCCGCATCTGAAACATCTCTGCCCCTTTCGATCTTCCCCCGTCTGCCGCTCCATCCTGTCCTCCCCTTAAATTTGGCTTCTCTCTTTCCACTCTTCCAACTCTTTCCAGGCACGTTTCCCCATGAGAAAATTCTTCTTCCTGCCTCTTGCCCTTTCCTCCAAAGAAGGAAAGAGACCGAAATTGATGTTCATGGGCTGAAAAGGAACAACAGGAGAGTGGATGATATGATTGACCAACGCCCCGATCGCTGTGACGGAAGGTGGAATAACAGGACTCTTCCCCATTTTATAAAGAAAACCATTGATTCCGGCAAGAAGCCCCATCGCAGTTGACTCCATATATCCCTCCACGCCTGTGATCTGACCGGCAAAGAAGAGGTGAGGCCGGTCTTTTAACTGGAGAGACGGCATTAAGATTCGAGGGGAATCGATAAAGGTATTTCGATGGACCGATCCCCAGCGAACAAATTCAGCCTTCTCCAGCCCGGGAATCATTCGGAAGACCCTTTCCTGTTCTCCTTGCTTCAGCCGGGTTTGAAACCCCACCAGATTGAAAAGTGTGGACAACTCATTTTCCTGCCTCAGTTGAACAACGGCGAAAGGCTGCCTTTTCGTCCTCGGATCTATCAAGCCCACAGGCCGTAGCGGACCAAAAGCCAGGGTGTCCTTTCCACGACCCGCCAGTTCCTCTACTGGCAAGCAGCCCTCGAAGAGGTATCTCTTCTCAAAATCTTTCAGGGGAATCTTCCCCCCCTGACTGAGCGCCTCAACGAACCCGTAATATTCCTCTTTGTCCAACGGGCAGTTGAGGTAGTCATCGCCTCCTTTCCCATATCGGGAGGCCTTAAAGGTTTTCCCAAAATCGATCGATTCCGTAGTGATGATCGGTGAGATGGCATCGTAGAAAAAAAGATGTTCTGCCCCGGCCAATTTCTGGATCTCGCCGCTTAATGCCTCAGAGGTCAGGGGACCGGTTGCAATGATGGCGATTCCGTTCTGGGGAATGGCGTTGACTTCCTTCCGGATGATCTCCACCCCTTCCAGTCCCTCCAGTATCTGGGTGATCCTCTTTGAAAAAATCTCCCGATCTACGGCCAGAGAATCTCCAGCTGGAACCCTTGTCTCTCTTGCCACCTTCAGGATGAGGGAATCAAGCCTCAACAATTCCTCCTTTAAAACGCCGGAGGAATTTTCTAAGGACTCCGATTTCAGTGAATTGCTGCAGACCAATTCAGCAAGGAAGGGAGAACGATGGGCAGAGGAGTAGACGTTCGGTTTCATTTCGAAGAGGAGGACCTTCTCTCCCCTCCTAGCGATCTGCCATGCCGCTTCGCAGCCTGCCAGCCCGCCTCCGATGACGATGATGGGTTCCATAACAACTATTTTATGTCTTTTCTCTTCTATTTGCAAAAGGTATTCAATCCTCTTAGAATTGATTTGTTTGAAAATAGGTTTCGTTCAAAGGTAACGGTAAGGATGCCCGTATCGGTCATAAAAGGCTACGTCTGTCGTGTTTAATTCTTTTAAACGTAACCGTTACCAAATGACGAAACGGGCTTCGTAACCGTAGCCTTAACCCGAGCCTCTGGAATATTTTCATGCGTTGTTGGTGTCTACGCGGCCATGGACAATTAAACCCTTTTTAATGAAAACCTTTCTATGAAGATTGAACTCATCTCTCCTGCCGTAGAAGAGAATGCCCCCATCCCCAACCTCGCCCTTCTCATTCTCGCTGCCCTTACCCCTCCGGATGTGGCAATCTCTTTCACCGACGACCTTCTCACCCCGATCGATCTTGAAAAAGGATTGAAGGAGGTTGACCTTGTTGGAATCACCGTCCTGACCAAAACCGCCCTGAGGGCTTACCGGATTGCAGATGCCTACCGTAAGAGGGGAATCCCTGTCGTGCTGGGGGGGATCCATCCCTCCGCGCTTCCCGAAGAGGCAAAAGTACATGCCGATACGGTTGTCATCGGAGAGGCGGAGGAGATCTGGCCCTGTCTCATCGAGGATGTCAGATCGGGAGATCTCCAACCCTTTTATCAACAGAAGGATTTCACCGATTGCTCAAAGATTCCAAGGCCCAGAAGGGAGATTCTTCCCAAAAGGGGCTACTTTCCACTCGATGTGGTTCAGGTCAGCAGGGGATGTCCTTATCGCTGTGAATTCTGCTCGGTCAGGAAATTTTTCGGCGATACCTACCGGGTCCGACCGGTCTCCGATGTTGTCGAAGAAATCAAAACCCTTCCTCACCGGCTGATTATGTTCAACGACGATAACATCATCGGTAACATTTCTTACTCCGGAGAGCTTCTGAAGGCAATCACTCCCCTCAGAAAAAAATGGATCGGTCAGGCCTCCCTCCATGGATTGAGGGATGTGAAAAATGTTGAACTCCTATCCAGGAGTGGGTGCATGGGTCTTCTCATCGGTTTTGAATCGCTCTCCAAATCGAACCTCATTCAGTCAAAAAAATATCAGAATGACCCAGCCGAATACCGACAGATCCTCGATACCCTTCACCGGTTTGGCATTACCGTCTGGGGCTCCTTCATCTTCGGCTTTGACGAAGATGATTCCACAACCCTTGAGAAAACGGTGAATTTTGCCATACAAACAAAAATCTTCTCCGTGGTCTTTGCCCTTCTGACCCCTTATCCAGAAACGGCCTTTTACCAGAGAATAAAAAGCGAGGGACGTTTGGTTCAAGATGAATGGTGGTTACTGGATCGGCCGGAAGATTCCGCTCCTCATTATCTCCCAAAGAAGATGAGCGGAGAGGAACTCCGGGCGGAGTGGAAGAATGCCTGGAGGAAGTTTTATTCCCCCTCGTCCATTCTGAAAAGATTTCAATGGAATTATCCCTCCACTCTGCTCAACCGCCTGGTCTACTTTCCTTTCCAGTTGATGCAACGCCGGTTTGCACAGAAGAAGGTGATTGAAGGTAGACGAAGATATCGGGGTCGCTCATTCTGAAGCGCGGTAGCTGCATTCTTTTCGATGACATCGCTTCACGATTCCCCCCTTCCCCAGCTTCTCCACCAGGAACGGAGCGTCGCATTGTGGACACTTCTCGGGAATGGGTTTGTCCCACAGGGCAAAGGTGCATTTTGGATAATTGGCGCAGCTATAGAAGGTTCTTCCCTTACGGGTTCTTCGCTCCACCAGCATTCCGTCACATCCCTCCTGGGAACAATGGACGCCGGTATTGAGAGATTGAGTTGACTTACAGGTGGGATAGTTGGAGCAGGCCAAAAACCTCCCGAACTTGCCGTTCTTGATCACCATCGGACTTCCGCACTTTTCACACTTCACATCGGTCTCCACTTTTTGAGGTTCTCCGTTTTCCTCCACCTCTCGGGTATAACGGCATTCGGGATAGGTCGAACAGGCCAGAAAATAACCCCTCTTCCCCCACCGTTTCACCATCTTCGATCCGCACTGTTCGCAGAGGACCTCGGTCGGGATCTGTTCCCTCTTCACATCCCGCATGGAAGCTTTTGCCATCTCCAGGTCCTTCTCGAAAGGGGTATAAAATTCCTTTAGTGTTTCCACCCAGCCCTTTTCTCCTTCCTCAATCTTATCCAGATTCTCTTCCATCAGGGCTGTGAACTCGATATTGAGAATATCGGGAAAATTGACTACCAGAAGGTCGTTCACCAAATAACCCAGCTCCGTGGGGTAGAATTTTCCTTTTTCCATCCCCACATATCCCTTCCCTTTAATGGTGAACAAAATCGCGGCATAGGTGGAAGGCCTTCCTATCCCCTTCTCCTCCAGCTCCTTAATCAGGGTGGCCTCAGAGAAACGGAAGGGAGGCTGGGTGAAGTGTTGCCTAGGCGTGAGGCCCAATAATTCCAGAACTTCCCCCTCTGACAAGCGGGGCAACTTCTTCTCTTCCTCTTCGTTCTGCTTGCCTGCGGAGATGTGATTGTCTTCGGATTCCACATAAAGGGCCATAAATCCGAGGAAGACGGGCACGCTTCCCGCCGCAGTGAAAATTCCTTCGCTCGCCTTGATCTCAACCGTTGTCTGAAGAAAAACCGCTGAAGCCATTTGGGAGGCGACGAATCGGTCCCAGATCAACTTATAAAGCGCCCATTGATCCTTGTCGAGTATGGACTTCATTTGGTCAGGATCCAGATCGATTGAGGTGGGCCGGATGGCCTCATGGGCATCCTGGGCGCCCTTCCGGCTCTTATAGAGATTGGGTTTAGGGGGAAGGTACGATTCTCCAAATCGGCCATGGATCCACTCCCTGACCTGATGGAGCGCTTCCGAAGAGACGCGGGGAGAATCGGTCCGCATATAGGTGATCAAACCCACTGTCCCTGCTTCACCCAGGTCCACTCCTTCATACAGCTTCTGCGCAACCCTCATCGTTTTATAGGCGCTGAAGGAGAGTTTCCGTGAGGCCTCCTGCTGGAGACGACTGGTGATAAAGGGAGGAAGGGGATGTCGCTTTTTCTCCTGTTCAACTATTTTTGAGACATTGAAAGGGACCGATTCGAGCTGTTTCTTTATGGCCTCGGCTTCTTCCCCATTGGCCAGGCTGACCTTTTTTCCCTTCCACTTGACCAGTTTGGCATCGAAGGAGACCGGAGATTCCTTTCCTCTCAGTGTGGCGGTTAGGCTCCAGTATTCTTCGGGGACGAAACGCTCAATCTCCCTTTCCCTCTCGCAGATGATTCGAACGGCAACGGATTGCACACGGCCGGCGCTCAATCCCCGTCGCACCTTCTCCCAGAGAATAGGGCTGACCTGATATCCCACCAGACGATCCAGAATCCTCCGGGCCTGCTGTGCCTCGAATTTCGATTGCTGTAACTTCCCGGGCTTCTTGAGGGCATCGAGAACAGCATTCTTCGTAATCTCATTGAAGAGAACCCTGTAGATTTTTTTGTCCTTGCCGTCGATCTCTTCGGCGATATGCCAGGCAATGGCCTCTCCTTCCCTGTCCGGGTCAGGGCCGAGATAAATATTCTTCACCTTTTGGCTTGCCTTCTTCAGTTCTCCGAGGATCTTTTTTTTCCCGGCGATGGTGACATATTGGGGTTGAAAATCTTTTTCGATATCCACCCCTAATTCACCCTTTGGAAGGTCTTTGACATGGCCCACCGAAGCTTTAATGATATAGTCATCTCCTAAAAATTTCTGAAGGGTCTTCACCTTCGTCGGAGACTCAACAACAATCATTCCCTTTATCATTTATTCTATGATCCTTTCTTCTTCATTCTTAACTCATAATTCTAACTAAACATATTTGAAATTTCTTAGGCTTGTCATCCTGAACTTGTTTCAGGATCTAACCCTCTGGACAAAACGAGATGCTGAACCAAGTTCAGCATGACGTTATTTGTTTTCAAATGTTAGAGATAAATTCTCAGACTTTAATGTCTAAGAATCTAACTCTTAACTCAAAACTCTACATTCTTCACTCTCATCCTTCACATCTTCCTGCTGAAGCACTTTCCGGGCCACTGAGAGATCACCCCTTTCAACTCCAAGTCTAAAAGAAGACTCGACACTTTCCCAGGCTCGAACTTGCTCTCTCGAATCATCGCATCGATATGGAGTGGAGTCTCCCCCAACATCTCATAAAGAATCTTTTCCTCTTCGCTCAGTTCCGGTCCCCGAGGCTTGACCTCTTCAATCCTCTCTTTCTCTCTTTTCCACTGGGGCAGAATCTCCTCGAGGATATCTTCACTCGACTCGACTAACTTTGCCCCGTCTTTGATTAACCGGTTCGTCCCACGGCTTCCGCCTGCCCCGACATTTCCCGGAATGGCAAAGACCTCTCTGCCCTGCTCCAGAGCAAAGTTTGCCGTGATCAAGGACCCGCTATCCGGACCGGCCTCGACCACAACCACACCCATGGAGAGTCCGCTGATGATCCGGTTCCGCTTTGGGAAATGTCCTCCCTCCGGAGGAGAGCCCATTGGAAATTCCGAAAGGACAGCGCCCTGTTCAATGATCTTGGAAAAGAGATTTCGATTCTCAGGAGGATAGACCACGTCCACTCCGCAACCCAGGACAGCGAGTGTCCTCCCGCCCCCTGAAATCGCCCCCCAGTGGGCCACCGAATCGACCCCTCTTGCCATTCCGCTCACGATGGTCACGCCGTAACGGACAAGAGTCTGGCTGATCTTCTCTGTGATCCACCTTCCATAGGGGGTGGTCTTTCTGCTCCCCACAATCGAAACGGCTAATTCATCCTCCTTCTTCAACTCCCCCTTCAGATAGAGCAAGGCGGGCGGATCATAGATATCCCGTAGACGGGGAGGATAGGTGTCATCTTTCAGTGTAATCACCTTTCCTCCCACCTCTTTCAATAAAGATAATTCCCTCCTCACGGCCTGTTCAGAAGGACCCTTTCGAATCTCATTGGCGACTTTCTCACCCAATCCCTCCACTTCGAGCAACTCCCTCGTGGTGGCTTGAAAGACAGCCTCAGGTGACCCGAACCGATCGATGAGCCTTTTAAAATAAACGCTTCCAATCCCCGAGATGAGGTGCAACGCTAACCAATAAAAGGAATCTTCAACCATTGTGAAATCTCGCCAATCAAGGTTTCGCTTTATGGAAATAGGGGTTTAAAAAAAAAGCTTTGGAGACAGAAAACATCTCCAAAGCGCAGGACAAAGAGCTAGGTTTGAATCTATCTCAATTCTTCATCGCCTCTTCGATTTCCATCTTCTCCTTCATATAGGGACTAACCAGATCCCCTTTCCAGATAGCATGAAAGGATTCGATCACTCTGGCTATATAGAAACCATCGGATTGATCGATGATCTGGATATTTCCAGAGATGCTATACTTTCTTCCCACCTTTTTATTCGTGACCGGGTCTCTGATCGCCTCCCAACCTCGAATAACCGTGTACTTATTTCCAATCAAAATGGGTTCTGATGTTTTTAATGTCAGATAGACCACATCACCTTCAGCCATGAGAGTCTTGCCTTCCTTACTGTCGAGGATAGTACCGATCCCGCTATAGTCCGCTCCCCCAATAAATCCTGCGGAACGGATCTCCGGAAAAACCATTTTCTTCTCTTTGATTGGTTTTTTCTCTTCAATCACTACCGGCACAACCGGTTTCTTTTCAACCACAGGAGGAGGCTCTACCTTCTTCACCTCTGCCACCTCTTTGACTTCTTTGGGCTTTTCCTCCACAATTTTTTTGGGTTCCTCCTTCTTCACCTCCTTCACCTCTTCGGGAGGAGAAAGGCGAACCGGATTTCCTGGATAGATCCAGTGGGGGTTGGTGATATAAGGATTTCTCTGCCACAATTTCGGCCAGAGGAATGGATCTTTCAAAAATTTCTCCGATATGTCCCAGAGCGTATCCCCTTTCTTGATGGTATAAACCCCTTCTGTCTCTTTCTTCTCCTGAGCCATAATGGATAAGGTAAAACAGAGGGAGAGAGCAAGCGCAACGATTAGATGGTAACCCATCAGCCTTTTCATATCGACCTCCTCACTTTTTTTCTTTACCCCGTTAGAAATAATGCCCCGCTGGAATTTCTAACGGGGTTTCCTTTCACTCCGGATTGGACAAAGGAAATTTTTGTTTAAAATTAGCCTCTTATCTCTTCTTTGTCAAGAGAGATATGAAGCAATATTTATACCATATTTAATGCCATCAACATAACTAACTAATTTTATTTTAAAAATCCATAAAAAAGACATATTTAAATCCTCTATTAAATCTCAAAAAGTGAACACTTTTTGTACAGGGAAACCATATTTCTGAACAAATTTAAGCCTTTAAAGTGGAGCTCTCCGCCCTTGCCTGCAGCAGGCAAGCACATGGCGGTCCGTTCTGCAGCTTTTTCGTAAAGGACGGCTAGGGGATGAAAGTTACTCTTTGAAAGCGGTCATGGGTTCGAGGATTAGTTCGCCTCTCTCGAAGCGTTCGATGGAAAGAGAGGAAATGTCGATTGTGGTTGCCTTCCCATCAAGAATCAGCTCTGAGATCACCTTGCCTACAGCTGGGCTGTGCTGAAATCCATGGCCGCTAAAACCATTGGCTAAGATGAACCCTTCTAAGCCGGGAACCTTTCCTAAAATGGCATGATTATCCGGCGAGATCTCATAAAGCCCTGCCCACCCCCGGGCAATTTGGGCCTTTTCCAGCGCGGGGACACGATAGATCGCATTCTCCGAGGCCTCAACCATGGCCTCATAGTTGGTGTTTGTATTAAAACTCGGCTCCCTGTCCAGAGGGCCTGATAGAAGAAACCCATCTACTTCCTGGCGGAAATACCATCCCCGATGGAAATCGATGGTCAATGGAATGGTTTGATCGGTAAGATGAAAAGGGGCGGTCACAAAGACCTGTCGCCTCAATGGCTTGACGGGAATGTGGAGGCCTGCCCTCTCTGCCACCAGAGAGGCATAAGGCCCTCCGGCATTGACAACCACAGGGCTGGAGATCTCCCCTCCGTTTATCCTGACACCCGTTACCTTGCCCTTATCGACCAATATTTCTTTTGCCTCTACCCCCTCATAAATCCTCACTCCTGTCCTTTTCGCACCGCCGACAAATCCGGAGAGGACTTCGCTCGGCCCTGCATATCCATCCCGGGGGGAAAACGTCCCGCCTAAAATATCATCCATCTTCAGGTAAGGAAACCTTCTTCTGATCTCGTCAGAGTCCAGCCATTCAACAGCAATACCCAATTTTTTTTGAAGAATGAGGTTCTGTTGAAAAACTTTCACATCCTGGTCGGTTGTTGCCAGAAAGAGATATCCGATCCGCTTAAATTCCGGATTGACCCCGAACTCCTCCTCAAAACGGTCGAAGGTCTTCATCGATTCGAGAGAAAAACGGATGTTGATCTCTGTTGAAAATTGTGTTCTTATCCCGCCCACGCAGCGGCTCGTAGATCCCTCGCCCAGTTGTCCTTTCTCCAGAAGAACAATCATTCCCGCCTTCCTTTGACCCAGGTGATAGGCAATGCTCAATCCGATGACACCACCACCGATGATGACTACATCTGCAACCTGTTCCAATTTAAACCCTCAGAAGGTGTGAAAAAATTATATTCCCAGAATCGGCATCGTTCCGGCCCACAGGGTTGGGTGGATTGGAGAAGCTTTAGGGCGGAACCTCTGAGATTAAACTACGCTGCCTAAACCTGGGTCATACCGCTATCTTACTGAAAACGAAGGTTACCCATAACATCTAATGCCCCGCGTTCTAAAGCTTGGATAAGACGCCCAACCCTGTGGGCCGAGGCACAGTCCTCCAATTTTTTCACAGCTTCTCACTTTAAGCTCGAATGGATGTAATGGATGAGTGTGAGAATGTCAAATACAGGCATGGTTACAGCCTCTCTCAATGCTTTTCTAAAAACAGCCATATTGGTGCATTCAAGAACAACAGCAGAAACATCAGGGTGATCGTCAACCAGAGCGGAAGCTTCGGCAACCACTTCCTTTTCAACCCTTGAAAAATCCAGATCAGGGCTATTTCTCACATAGATCCGATGGAATTCACTATCCGGCTTCATCCCGCGAATAACGGAGGGAATTCCTTCAGCGTCAACCCCTTTGAGAAGGTCCGTCGTAAACGAGTCTCTGTCAGCCGTGAGCACACCGATCCGTCCCCGCCTGCCCATTAATTCGTATGCCCAAGGGATCTGAATGAGGCTGGAAGTAAAAAGAGGGACATCGACAGCAGAAGCCAACTCCTTTTGCCAGATCGCAAGGAATCCGCAACTTGTGGTGATCGCCATCGCCCCCCGCCTCTCCAGAGTCTTTGCCGCTTCGATGAAAGGAAGGAGGAGCGAAGAATCCCTCTCCCTGACCACTCGGGATGGGAGGGCTCCATGAACCTTTTCATAGAGCACCGGAAAGGGAAAGGTTTTCGGGTTTCCTATATCCCCTAAAACCCTCGGAAAATGGGTATCTAACAGGATGATACCGATCAAAAAAACCTCCCGTCTAAAAATATTTGAATTTCGCCCCTCACCCTCTCCCTCTCCCCCCGAGGAGAGGGAGAAGGGAAAATCGTTTTAAAGATTGGATATTACATAACACAAAATAGCCTTTCTTAAAATGGCGGCCACCCTATGAATCTCTCTTTGAGGATGTGGGAGGAAATTTTTTTCTTTACTTTTTATCTTTCATAAATTATAAGGTGTAGTCAAACTTAAAGAAGGAGGAATGTTAGATGAAAAAATTATTGTTCCTTGCTATCCTCTCATCATTGATCCTGGTTGTCTCTTTCGCCCACGCTCAAACCCTGACCTGGACGGCAGGCGGCGTTGGCGGCGGATGGTATACCATTGCAGGGGGCATCTCCAACATCATCAATGAAAAATCGGGCGGAATCACAGTTAAAGTGATCCCAGGGGGCGGCACCGTTAACCCAAGGCTTGTCGACAAGGGAGATTGTGATCTGGGATGGGGTCTTCCTTTTTTGAATGTAGCGGCCTGGAACGGTGAGGATCCTTATGATAAGAAACATTCGAACCTTCGCGCCATTGCGGGTGGGATGAGTCTTAACTTCTTCCATTTCTATGTAGCGGCCGATTCCCCCATCAAAACCATGGATGAGGTTTTTAAGCAGAAAAAAGGACTTCGAATGGCCATTTCACCCGCAGGAACATCGGACGAATGGGTTTTCCGAAAAGTCCTTGCCGCCTATAAGACGGATTACAAAGAACTCGAAGCCACAGGCTTTAAGTTCTTCAGAGGCTCCTATGCCGAACAGGCAAGCCAGTTTAAAGATAGAAACGTGGACTCCGTCTTCACCTTCCTGGCTACTCCTGGAGCCGCTGTCACCGAGGCTTCCATCGGCCGTTCCCTTAGGCTGATCCATTTCTCACCGGAGGTATTACAGAGCCTGAAACAGTATGGCATCGAATCAGGAAAGATCCCGGCGGGAACATATCCCAAAGCAGCCAATGCCAATGAGGACGTGACGACCGCCATTGCTGGAAGTGTCATCCTGGTCAATAAGAATGTGGCTGACGATGTGGCTTACCGGATTGCCAAAGCGATCCATGAAAACCTTGACCAATTCCGCAAGATCCATAGTTCCTTGGTTCCTTATCAACCGAAAGATGCAGTCACAGGATTAGGCTTGATTCCCCTTCACCCGGGCGCAGAAAAATACTATAAGGAAAAAGGGGTTTTGAAATAACCGCCGTCTTCCCGGCCAAAAACCGACGCCCGCGCCCTATCCCCTCTGGATCGGTGCGGGCGTTTTTGTAATGCCTCATCCATGAGGGGGTTCGATCGTCTTCCATGCGCTCCTTAAAAGGCTGGATAAAATATCTTGTTCTTATTTACGGAGTGTCCGCTTCCCTGCTGCATCTCTATACTTCCGGATATGGAACCTTTGAACCTCGTACGCAACGAGGACTTCACCTCCTCCTCCTTCTTCCCTTAATCTACATCCTCTTTCCTGCCACAAAGAAATCACCCAAAGACCGACCCAGTCTTTTGGATGGGATCGCCTCCCTCTTCTGTTTTTTAGGGCCATTCTATATCGTTTGGGCGGCTGAACGCCTCAATTTTCGAATGGTGGGAATGGATGA
>Ga0209254_10002048_pt1 | contig 18275 bp, 9 predicted proteins | sample FrelakmetDIP11DI_FD_187148 | JGI IMG/M metagenome (GOLD analysis project Ga0209254, IMG submission 187148) | Freshwater lake sediment microbial communities from the University of Notre Dame, USA, for methane emissions studies - DIP11 DI (SPAdes)... | ecosystem: Environmental > Aquatic >...
ATCCTGGTCCATACCCAGCATGTCCGGCGGGTAACCCGTGCGTTCACTGACAATATCAACGAGCAGGCTGGCAACGGCATCGCGATCCATGCCACTGGACGTCGGGACTTCCTCTGCTGGTGAGGCTGTAAAAGCTGACGCCGAAGGCACGGTTACGTATTCAGCAGCAGGCTGCGCTGTATGCGTTGGTGGTGTAACAGTTGACGGTGTATCGCTTGCTTGCGCTAGACCAGCGTGAGTGCCGCTGCTTACCGCAGAAGCCGCAGGCAGGGCGGTAACCTGTGGCGCCGCTGCCTGTTGTACTCGCATTCCGCTGCTGGCACCACCCAGGAACTGGCTCATCACCTGTTCCTGCAGTGCCAGGAACTGGCGCATGGTTTCCTGGTAACCAGCGAGTGCCTCGTTGCTTAGGCCCGGATTGACTGCGGAGATACGCTGAGGTGATGGTGCGGCTGCAGCTGGTGAAGCCGGTGCCAATTGTACTGGTTGTAAAACCGGGGCGGGCGTTGCATTCGTTGCCGATGGTCGTGGTTGTGGAACCGGGGCCGGCGCATGTTTTTCCAGGTAGGTACGCCGCGCGGCTTCACTGCTTTCCAGGTTCAGTGAAGGTAACTTGCCGGTCTGGCCCTTCGGCTCGGTCTGCCTGCGTGCACAACCGCCATCCACCAGCCAGGTCGTGGCGGGCAGTTCCCTAGGTCGGGTTGTCTCGGCAAGGCGTTGCAAGTTATGTTTCTGCACATGCCTGTTCGCAAACAGCGCGGCGATATCGAAGTCAATGCCACGGGTTGCAAGTTGACCAAGCGCAACCAGCACACCACGCATGCCACCAGCCTGGCCATCAAGTGCAACAGCAATATGCTCACGATCTTCGAGTATCTGCCCGACCAGCTTGCTGAGTATGCTCTTTGGTCCCAGCTCGATAAAGGTTCGCGCACCATCTGCGTACATCGCATTGATCTGTCCAACAAACTCAACCGGTGACAACAGGTGATTGCTTAGCTGATCACGAATCGAGGTAATCTTGTTTTCGTAGGGTGCGGCAGTCGAGTTGCCGTAGACAGGCAGGGACGGACGCGCCGCCTTGACCTTGCGAATGGCCTTTGCCAAGGGTTCCTGTGCCGAGGCCATCAGTTCGGAGTGGTAGGCACCACTTACGGGTAACAGGCGCGCGATGATCTCATCACGTTCAAAATCTTCTACCAACTGTTTGACCGCAGCCGTTGCACCGGAGATAACCGTTTGTTGCGGCGCATTGTGATTGGCGATCACGACACCATCATATTTCGCCAGGCGTGCTTCTACCTGTTCGCGCGCTAAATGGATTGCGGCCATGGTACCGGCATCATCGTCACTGGCCTGGGCCTGTGCCATGACCCTGCCACGTGTTTCAGACAACATGAGGAAGTCTTCACGCGACACGACACCGGCAGAATACAGAGCGGTATATTCACCATAACTGTGACCGGCTGTCATATCCGGCTGTATGCCCAAGCGTCGTGCGAAATCGAGGAAACCACTTGAGACTGCACCTATCGACGGTTGCGCAATATGCGTGTGGGTCAACTGCTCCAGCTGTCGCCTGCTGTCTTCATCGCTGAAGGCACTGGGTGGATAAATAAAATCGCTAAGCCGGCGAGCATAATCGTCTATTAACTGGCGGTCGGCCACTTCCATTGCCTTGCGAACTTCCGGCAGGTACATCGCCGCTTCACGCGCCATATCTGGATATTGCGCGCCCTGCCCCGGAAACAGGAAGGCAATCTTGCCCCGCGCATTCGTATCAAGATTCTGGCAAATAATATAGGGCGGTAACGGTCGTTTTGAGTCGCCCTGGCAATAATCGATCAGTGCATTCAGTGATGTTGACAGTTTCTGCAGGTCTTCTGCAACAATGGCAGCGGCAACACCATCGCCCTCCGCGGCTTCAAACTTCTGCGCATAACTCCAGGCCAGATCCTGCATGCGCGGTTCAGCTCCTGCCTGCAGAGCAGCACGCAGGTCGACAAGTTGTTTTGCGAGTAACTCACGACTGCCCGCACGGAACAACAATAATTCACAAGGCCAACTCTCCGCGCCGTTTTGTTCCGCTGACTGTCGATACTCACCCGTATATTCTTCGAGCACGGCATGAAAATTGGTACCACCAAAACCAAATGCGCTGACGCCGGCACGACGTGGATAATCCGGGTGTCTCAACCAGGCACGCGGTTCTTTCAACAGGTACACGGGGCTGCTGTCTTCAGCAACCGGGTCAATGGGATCATCGACGCCGATGTGTGGCGGTAGTACCTTGTGGTGAAGCGACAGCGCCGCCTTGATCAGACCGGCGACACCGGCTGTTGCCTTGGTATGACCAATCATAGTTTTCACCGAGCCAATCACGCAGGACTTCGCCGGAGTGTTATGTTCACGCAGGGTACGCGTGACGGTCTGGATCTCGGCATTGTCACCGACGACGGTGCCGGTACCATGCGCCTCAACCAGGCCAAGCGTATCCGGCAGGAAACCCGCCTTTTTGTAGGCACGACGCAGGGCGAGCATCTGCCCTTCCGGTAATGGTGCTGTGAGGCCAAGTGCCTTGCCGTCACTGGATGATGATACCGCCTTGATAACCGAGTAGATCCGATCACCATCGCGCTCGGCATCCTCCAGCCGTTTCAGGACAACAACGGCAAGTCCCTCACTGATGACAATACCATCACCCTTTTTATCGAACGCGCGCGCAACACCCTTCGGCGACAGGGCCTTGGTCTTGCTGAAGCATAGGAAACCGAAGGGGTTCTGCACGGTATCGACACCGCCGGCGATGGCAACATTGCTGCGACCACTTTCAAGCTCATCCACCGCCACCTTGATGGCTGCGAGTGACGAGGCACAGGCCGCATCGATCGTAAAATTCGATCCGCGGAAATTGAAACGATTGGCAACACGCCCGGCGACAACATTCAGCAGTGCACCTGGGAAGGATTCCTCGGTCCACTCCGGCAGCCTGCCCCACACCTCGTCTGATGCATTCTCGATAAAGTGCGGAATCTCGGAACGCACTGCGTACTGCTGGCCCAGGTCACCTAGACCACCACCGGCACCGAGAATGACCGAGGTATTCTCGCGGTCAAATTCGCCATCGGCATAGCCACTATCTTCAAGTGCGCGGCGAACCACTTCCAGTGCCAGCAACTGCATAGGTTCAATCGACTTGAGGGAGTTCGGCGGGATTCCAAAACGCATGGGGTCAAACGGTACTTCATCAAGGAAACCGCCCCAGCGTGAATAGACCTTATCACGGGCATTACGATCTTCGTCAAAATACAGGCGCCAGTCCCAGCGATGGGCCGGGATCTCGGAAATCACATTGATCTTGTTGATTATGTTTTCCCAGTATTTCTGTCCATGCTGCGCACCCGGCAACAGTGTGCCAATACCGATCACAGCGATATCAGAAGGCTTGTCCTGTATTGTTTCCTGGGAGGCATCCACATCAAGTTGATCCAGCCAGTCGGTACTGGCAACAGAAACATCATGATGCAGTTCCTCGATGTCGACAACACTATTGCGCATGGTCGCGATCTGGCCAATCATGTACATGCCTTTCTGCAACTGCTCTTTGGCATTGACATCATGGATACCACCTTCTCCGCGGACGATACCCTTTGAGGCAATCCGCAGGCGTCCCAGGTTCAGATCTTCCAGCGTATTCTTGATGGCCTCGGCAGATTCGCCAGCGGCAAGCAAGCGTCGACGTGTCGCGGAAAACTCGTGAGCAAAAGGTGTGACCGAGCACCGGCTCGCGTGGCCAGGACCGGTTTCGAGATTGATAGTGTGTTCACAATTGAGTGCCTGCTCCTGGAAGCCACTGACAACCGTACCGCTACTGACTATCTGCTCGGTAAAAAGGTAGGCCGTGCCCATCAGAACTCCGATACGCATGCCACGCTTCACCAGCGGTGCAGCCATACTGGCAACCATGGCGGCAGACCGTGCATCGTGAATGCCGCCGGCAAACAGGATGTGCATATCCTTTTCAGCACCGGCCGGCACGTCGCTAAGCAGGACGTTAATCATGTGCTCCCACAGCACAAAACTCGACAGCGGGCCGACATGACCGCCACACTCCCGGCCTTCAAAAATGAAACGGCGCGACCCCTGCTCAATAAACATTTTCAGCAGTTGCGGTGCAGGTGCATGCAGGTAAGTGGCAATACCCCGTTTTTCAAATTCGGCGGCCTGGTCCGGGCGCCCGCCGGCAATCAGGGCAAACGCCGGCTTGACCTCGTTAATCGCTGCAACCTGTTCCTCGCGTAACTGTTCGGGTACAAAGCCCAGCAGGCCCACACCCCAGGGGCGATCCTGCAACAATGCCCGGGTTTCCTTGAGTAAGGTTGCAACCTGTTCTCCACGCATCAACGCCAGGGCCAGCATCGGCAAACCGCCTGCGCGTGAAACAGCGTCAGCAAACTCGGCCTTGTCACTGACACGTGTCATGGGTCCCTGGACAACCGGGTAACGTGTACCGTGTGACACGGCAAGTGCCGAACCCGGCGCCAGCGGGCTGAGTGTTCTTGCATCGGCGATACTTTGCGTCGCATTGTTCAGCAGTGCTTGAATCAAGCGGCCTGTTGTCTTGTAGCGATCACGCAATGCTGCCGCCAGGCCGATCGACTGGCCGACTGGCCAGGCGCGATCACCTGGTTCACCCCAGCCAATGAGTTCACTTGCCATCTCGCGCCACTTGTATGTCGGCCACTCTTCAGTTTCAGCGGTATTGGCGAGTTGTCGTAGTTCGTCAATGACCCGGAAACCGGGACGGGACAATACCCGGCAGGCACAGGACACCTGATCGCCGATGGCAGTAGCCTCCTGGCCACTGAGCGTTTCAAGGTGCTGGCGCCAGGCAGCAGGCAGCGGTGACTCGGGCATCAGCAATAACTGGTCATCCAGCATAATACCGGCAGCGCCAGCGGCCTTGCAGGCCGCGGCAGTGTGAATGCCGACACCACCATGTACGAAAACGGGATGCTCCTGCAGCGCGGTGATCTTCTGCGTGAGGATAAAGCTGGTGTCTTCGCCACCCCACCCGGCGGCTTCATGGCCACGCGCCACCAGGCCATCAATTTTCATACCTGACAGGTCTTTTGCCAGCTCGACACTGTTGACCTCGATTAACAGTCGCCGTGAATTACTGGCCGGTAAGGAGGCAATGGCCTTCTTGATCGATGTTTTATCATCCCCTGACAACAGCAGGCAGTGCGACCGCCCCGTAAGCAGGTCGAGTAAGCCGCCTGCAGCGGCTAGTTGTGTCACACGAACACGCAGACCGATTTGGTGGTGATCCTTGACTGCCGAAACGAGGCTGAAAAGAGTGCTTTCAGCGACGGCCAGGTCTTTACAGTGCTCACAGTCCAGCAGGCCAGTTCCACCGGCACGAGCGGTAGCAATCGCAATATTAGCCGGTTTCAGGCTGGCAGGGCTAAGTGACAGGCACTCGAACAGATTGTCATTCATCCCCATGCTCCCCATTGAATGCGTGTCTCCATTTTCCTCTCTGCATGCGAAACCAAACTTTGCAACATAACAAGATTAAATAACACTAAACGACATAAGTCTCATAGTTCTATTCTAATATATGTAAAGATAGGCAAGAGATTTTATTAAAGCAGAATAGGCAAATATCATGCCACTTCAATAAAAAAACAACATATTAGAGTCACAAAGGCGAGAAAACTATAATTAACGTAAAAAGTTCTGGCACAAGAAATTTGCGCCTGATTAGGAAACAGAGCGAGGTATGATTCCGCTGTATGCTGATGGCACCTAATATCCAGCGAGGTGGAAGCGGTCTTCCAAAGACAATACTTCATGCCTAACTCCTTAAAAAATAATCATAATTGAGGTACATGTCAACTCGCCGGACGAAAACTGCTCATTTGTGGCGGCCGAAAATTGCACACATTGCTGAGGTGGCGAACCTCAGGTCGCCGCTGCCTCCTTCCGCCTACGGCGGGTCTTTTTAGGTTGTTCCTCTTCCGGCTGAATGGCCTGCCATAGATCCGTGTGCTCCCGCATCCGGTAGCTGTTACCTCGTATATTGACGACATGACAGTGGTGCATCAGGCGGTCGATCAGGGCTGACGCCAGCACCTCGCGACAAGCAGGCCGTGTTGCACAAAACTGGTCACGAAACACGAATTTGTTTTCCTGTCAGTCGGCAAACCGCCTGCACAAGCCGCCTGCAGCAGTTGACACGTGCCAAGGCACGCGCCTAAGCTGTTTTCGAACAAGTAAGATTGTAAACAAGGGGTCCAACATGGCCTGTAACGGTTTCTGTATATAAATTCACTTGATTTTCAGGCGATACCGACAGTAGTAGCTATACTGGAATATTATTACAGCTACAGGGAAGAAAGGACGTGCATATTCTAGCTAAGCCATGATCGTTAACGCACGCGATACCGTCGTTAACGGCTTGGTGTATAAACGAATGAAAACCCATTATTTGTATCGAATACTTAGGACATAACCGGGGAAATTCAAAATGGCCAGCCTGGAAACGAAACTTCGCAAGCATGTTCCGAATCAACGTAAGGACCTCAAGGAAGCAATCAAGCACATGCGCTCGGGTGAGCTGAACAAGGCAGAGAAACTGTTGAGCGATATCCTAGACAGTAACCCCGATGTTGGTTTTGCCCACATGCTGCTAGGCAATATACATTACAAGAACAAGAACTACATGGGTGCACTTGAAGAGTACCAGCAGGCGCTGGAACTGAGTCCCGAACTTGCACCGGTGCCACTAATGATGGGCCTGACTTACCGTGCCATGGAAGATACTGACAGTGCCCTTGCACAGTTTGATCACGCACTGCAACTCGACCCCAGCCAGATGAATGTCTACCTGCAAATAGGCAGAACCCAGATAGGCGCGGATCACCTTGATGACGCCCGTAACACAGTGGAGAAAGCGCTGACCGTCAACCCCGACTCAATCTCCGCACGCCTGATGTCGGTTGAACTGCTTACTCGCAATAACGAGTCTGACAAGGCCATCAAACAATTGGAGCAATTGGCAAACGAACGCCCTAATCTCATGATCGCTCACAAGATGCTGGGGATGTTGTATGCGAAAGCGGACAAAACAGAAAAAGCGAAGGATTGTTTTGAAACCGTGGTCAAACTTGCACCCGACCAGGCATTCGGCCACATCGTACTCGGTAATATGTATTTCAAACTGAAAGATTTCAGTACAGCAGAGAAGACTTATCGTGCTGCATTGAGTATCAAAGCTGATCTCAAGGCCGCCCAGTACCGTTTAGCCGATACCCTTATCGCACTTGATCGCCACCCGGAAGCATTAGCGATCCTTCGTGACATCATTGACAAGTCACCAAAAAAAAATGCAGCCCACCAGCGCTTCGCTGCCATTCACGCGAAACAAGGTCGCTTCGACCTAGCTATAAAAGAATGTCGCTCGGCGCTCAAGTTTGACGATTCCATTCTTGAAGATGACCCGGAAATCGCTGCCATCCTGGATGAAACTCCCGACGACCAAGCGACAACCGCGCAAAAATTCCTCGACAGGTTAGAGGAAATTCGTCGCAAGTCGGGCAAGAAGCGTCACATGTTAAAGCTGCGCAAGGGCCCGAAACAACGCCGCGCCGGAAAGAACCTGAAAGCTCAGGTATAACCGAGGCGGATTGCGAGATCACTGACCTTCGGGAAAAAACTGTCGATATCATCGCGCCAGGCAAGTTTACCGTCGAGACCGACGTCCTTCACCCTGTGTGGTTTGAGAACGGGGTCTTCGAGGAACTTGTGATCGCTTCCCATTGGTGCGTTATCCGGGCCAATTGATGCATATGGCGATCGCTCGGGATGTTTCATTTCCTCGATGGCTTTGCTATCTGTTCTAAGGCCCATCCACTCAGCTATCTCGGCCAGTTTTTGCTCAGGGTTTTGCAGCAGGTCTTCTCCGCGCACCTGCATTTTCCTGTCAACGGGTACTCTGGACAGCGCGTCAACGATCCTGTTGTTTATTCGGTACCAGAGTAACTGCGGGTCGGGTGTAGGCGGGTTTGTCGAGTGATCATAAATACCACGAGCAATCTCCCAGCCACGTTTGTTCATCAGTTCCATCATCGACAAGCCGTGGCTGCGCGGGTGACGGGTCAAGTGTATAAAACGGGTATCGGGAAACGCGTTCAGGGCACGGCCAAGCATCTCATCATTCCAGACCGTGGTAATACTTTTTTCTACCACGATCCTCGGTGCAACACGGTCCATAATTTTCTCGAAGACACTGACAGTTGTTTCATCACTATTGTTCAGGACCCATTTCCTCGCAAGTGAAACTGTCCCACTGGTCTGTCTGCCCATGAACAGTTCGGCAATGACGCGTAACAATCCATCCCAACGACGCCCTGTACGGTGACCGTCCGATTCGAAGTGCTCGATGAGTTCCTCTATGTTGTCAGCTGCGAACAGGTTCAATTCCGGAAGACCATACATCTGTGGGTGCTGTCCCAACATGGCAGAGATCACCGACGAAAATGACCGCGGTGATGCCAGAATAATCAGCGGATACATGATAATAAGCTTCCTTGAATATCAGCGCTGCAGGCACCTACTCAATTACATATAACCTGGCAGCATGTGTGTTTTACAGGAATACAGTTGTCGATCAAACTCTATTCCCACCTTTCATAGCTTTGTTATTCTGCGCTCATTCTAACACTTGGCACGGGTGCAGTAAAAATGCAGGACTACGTCCTGCCAGGCAGTACTTTCAATAGTTAATGCATTCGCTGTACACTGGCCGTTCATGATCGCCAGCGGGAAGACCAATCGGCCAGCCTGTCATCAACAAGCCAGCAGGTTTCTGACATTCTGATGCTACTATCCAACTCGTTTCGATTGTCAGCAGTATGAACTTCTTCCCACTATACCTCGAACGCCTGCTGCGTTCCTTGCATCACCACGAATTTCGCCTCTACTTTTCCGCGCAGGCGGTCTCTGTTATCGGTACATGGATGCAGAACGTTGCACAGGCATGGCTGGTTTACAGGCTGACCGGTTCGAGCCTGATGCTGGGTGTCGCTTCTTCTGCAGGACTTCTGCCCATACTCCTGGGTGGACTTTATGGGGGTGTACTTGCTGACAGGATTTCACGACACCGCCTGTCTGTGCTGAGTCACCGTGTTGCCATGTTACAGGCCTTCGCACTTGGGCTGCTGACCTTGCTCGACCTGGTCGAGGTCTGGCACGTGATTTTTTTCGCGGTCATTCTTGGAACGACACATGCTATTGGAATGCCGGCACGGCATGCCTTTATCTCGGAGATCGTCCCCAAGCAGGACCTGACCAATGCCATAGCCCTGCACTCCGCTGCCTTTAACGCGGCACGCTTCATCGGCCCGGTACTGGCAGGCTGGATCGTCTATATCGCCAACGAAGGCATCGTCTTCGTACTCAACGGCTTTACCTATCTTTTCTTTCTACTCGTTCTACGAAAAATCACACCCCGCCAGCCCAGCAATGAAGCAAGCGGCAAGTCTGTCAAGTACTGGATCAAGCAGGGCATCATATATGCCTGGCAACACACGAGTATACGCGCAGCATTGTTCATGGTGGCCATGGCCGGCTTGGTCGGCACACCACACGCGGTGCTGATGCCGGTAATCGCCGACAGGGTTTTTCATGGCGGCCCGGGTACACTAGGCATGTTGCTCGGTGCTGCCGGGGTTGGTTCGCTGTTGGGGGCACTTGTGCTTGCACATCGCAGTTCCGTGCAGGGCCTTGACACTGTTATCGGCATAACCGGTCTACTGGCAGGTATCGCCCTGATGATATTTTCTGGTTTGACGGCCCTGTGGATGGCAATGCTGATACTCACGCTTGTCGGCTTTTGCCTGACGACGCTGGTCGCCTCGAGCAATACACTGATACAACTTATCGTTCCGGATGATCTCAGAGGACGCGTGATATCCCTTTTTTCTGTTGCCTTTATCGGTGCATCGCCGATTGGTAACCTGCTGGCCGGCGCACTCGCCGAATCAATTGCAATTACCACAACGGTACTGGCCTACGGTGCCATCTGCGCCCTGTTGTCTTCGATTTATCTGCTGGTCGTGCCGAGAGCCACGGAGCTGTAATAGCGGGCAACACTTGCTTTCACGGAAAACAAGTGCTTAATCAGGGAAAACTCGAGGAACCGGTATCACTCGGCGGAACAGTCTCTATGCGATCCATTACCTGGCCATTCGTATTAACGATAGCAACGCAGTTCGCGCCAAACGCTGCTACGCACATAAAGGTACCGCCCACGATATATCAACTCCGCTTTGAACAATAGTGTTTCATTCGTTTGAATGAAGCCATGCATGCGCTATCCATGGCCAGGGCTAAACGTTATTCACAGGCTACATAGCCGTTACCTGTAATGGATTTCAACGTCACCTGTTCACTTCACTTTCAAAGAAATCCAGGATGGGTTTGTTATATGCGTCCTGCCACAGGTGTTTGAATGCATCTTTCTTGCCACTGGTGGGAATAATAAATGCGCCGCGATCAATATAACCTTGTTTCACCAGCATAGTCCCTGCTTTCTTCATGCAGGATAAATCCACGATTCCATCAGATGCGTCCTGGAATTGTTTGAACACAGGTTTCTTTGGCGGATTGGTACTCAGCCACATGGATTCATTCGGGTACGATGGTGCGTTGCAGGCATTATTCTCGATAATCTGTCTTCTTGTTTCCCTGTCGACAAGAATGCCTTTTGCCGATTTACGCTTGGACAGAGATGTATCGCATATCGTGTCCGTGCCAAACGGGTCACCCGCCGATACTGGTGCAAACGCAGTAACCTGGTTATCAAAGTGGGTCGCAGCGCGGATAGTCATATATCCACCTGTCGAAAGGCCGGTGATGAATACTGCCTGTGAACTTCCGGGTGGTCGCTTCGACGGGATAATGTCATCCAGCACTTGGCCAATATAGGGCAGATCGATATTGGGGCGATTCAAAACAGAAAAATCAAAACGTTTACCGCAGGCTCTTCCCTGCGCATCGGTAACCACGTCCCTTGTTGAGTCCAGCAGGATTACGGCAAAGCCGCGGGCAAGTGCCATGTCAGTAAAATCTATTTGTGATTTTACTATACGTCTCCCGCTGCAAAAATGTGAAGCCTCACCGCCTCCGCCATGCAAAACAATAATTACGCCTTTGCGCCATGCGTCGCCAGGACCCTTGTAAAGCAGGCTGCGCTTGTGACCCACCGCATCGAAGGAGATCTTCTGCCAATCATCGCTGATGCACCTGCGCTCAACCCAGGTTGAGCCCCTTTCACTTATTTCTGTATTACTCGAATTACTGCTTAATGAGGCATTGGCTGCTTTACAGCCGCTAACGAAGGCAATACCAACTGTGAAAAGCACAACCAGGTAGATATGCGCTTTCGCCAACATACACTTCTCTTTCAGTATCATCACTATCCAGTTGCCGGGCAAATGAAAGCACCATATTTATTAACGGGGATAATCCCGGGGCCCGCATGCCCCTATCCCTGGCTACAAAACCATATCTAATCAAGCAGGCAAAAGCGTTGTCAACAATAAGGCTCGATGTTTACAATGGCCACGGGGTTACAAAAAAATTACGGGGCGCTACCCGTGATCAGTTGAGCGGCCATCACTAGACTGGTGCAATAAAGGTTTACGTGGGCTATGCTCAGAAGTTTATAGTATAACGTATTCATTACAACAATAACTCCCTGGGGGAAGACACATGCAACAGACTGATCAGAGACAATACCCCGAAAAAATTAGTTTTTGAGCTTTTTACGACGGTGCACGCGGAACAGAGGATGGGCAATAAATCACTCGAACCTGCCCTGGCGCTTGCTGAGGAGTACCAGGGCAGGGGCGTGGTGATCATGCATGACGGCAACATCATCGCAGAACGTTACTGGGATGACTGGAATGCGGAAACAGGCTGTATCATCAGCTCGGCGACGAAGAGTATCGTGTCGGTTCTCGTCGGTATGTGCCTGACCGAGGGCACTATAGAAAGTCTCGATCAACCAGTTGCCGATTTCATCATCAAGTTCAAGGCCAAACCCAGGGAAACGATAACCATTCGTCACCTGCTGAGCATGACCAGTGGCCTGGAAAAGCCGGCTCTCTGGCGCATGCGACCAGGCGTGGTGCAGAATGAACGAGAATTTGCTGCGAGCCTGCCACTACAGCATGAACCGGGCTCAACCTGGGATTACAATACCGTCGCGTTTCGCATCCTCTTCCAGATCATCCAGGAGGCCAGTGGCCAGACTCTTGCCGCTTATACACGTGACAAGTTGTTTGAACCGCTAGGCATGACCTCGTCATACTGGCGCACCAGGCAGTTCAGTAGCGTCCCCAGCTACCTGAACCTTGTCTGTTCCGCACGTGACATAGCCCGTTTTGGTTTACTGGTACAGCAATATGGTTACTGGCAGGGTCAACAACTGGTCAGGCGTGATTTTATTGAAACGGCCCTGCAGCCATCCCAGCCGTACAACCCGAATTTCGGTTTACTCTTCTGGCTGAATGGCCCAAATCGCCGCCTGCTGCCGGATTGTCCGGTTGATACGGCCATTGCCATGGGGGCTGATGATACGCGCATTACTATCATCCCTTCGCTGAAGCTGGTCGTCAGCCGTCTTGGCAAACGCTTTACTCCCCCGGGTGAATTGATGAAGCACGAACAGGGCAACTCGACAGGTTTTCATAACACCTTTATGAGTATGATTTGTGAAAGCGTGGACAACACCGCCTCGCAGCAGAACAGCAGGCATGCAGGCCGCTTGACTTGAGCCATTACCTTTTCAACTGTTTGTTATTCAATATACCTATAACTGGCTAATGTTACTGGCTGGTTGATCTGTACCGGCTGATCCAGTAGAGTCATCCCGACTTTGATTCCACAACATCAGTAATAGAGCCATTCCGGGCGAGTCATGCTCTACAAGTTGCCCGGAAAATTTAACATAGCCCGCGTCGAGCTTCTCCAGGATTGACTCGATCGAGGGGCCTTCCGATACATTGATTTTTTTGTGCTATGAACCTGAGCAGTTCCGGGGTCCGAGGGCGGCAGGCTTGCTGACTCGTCGATTAAAGTCTGTCCTGCTACGTCTCACAGCATTCTGTTATTCTACGTATGTGCACCTTCCTTCGTCTGGTTTTTGGGCAGCCTGATCTAAACTTTGATTTAGGCCATGTGCAGTTTTCTTTATCTTGATAGGTTTAGTAAAAGTCAGCTTATTTTACAAAGCACCAATATACCCTTTTCAGGATTCAGAAAAATGTTTAGAATAACAGAGGGTTACAAAATCAGGCATGTAAATTGCTGCGATAATGGAGTTGGGATCATCCGTGGCGGGCAGATTTTTTCTGCACGGTTTGACTGGATGCCAACCTGTCATCACGGCTTGTCACATGACCGGGTTCAGCCAATACCTGACGAACTTTAGAACGAAAGAGATAGTTTATGGATGGAGCAGGCCAGACAACTTTTGCCAGTGGTATTCCCGTCACATTACGCGAATGCCTATCATTACTTTTGCTGTCTGCAAGTCTGTGCCTGCCGACCATGGCTAGCGCCGATGTCACAGGCAAACTGCTTGTCACGCCAACAGTGTCACCCGGTAACCCGATTACAATAGGGGTGAAGGATGCCGACCTGAATACCGATACGACAACACCGCAAAGTATCAATCTTATCGTTGTAAACAATGCCAGCAATGAAAGCGAGATCGTCAGCCTGGCCGAGTCCGGTAACAGCACCGGGGTGTTTATCGGTACGCTGCAGACAAAGCTGGGTACCGCCGCCGGTACGAACAATGATGGCGTCATGAATTTCAGTCCGGGTAAAACCGCCACGACCACTTACATTGATTTACTCAATGGCAGCGGTGCAAGTGCGACCATCACCGCGGTCACGAATGCGACCGGTGGTTCGGATTTCATCACAAACTTCCTGCGGCAGCCGGCCTATTATTTACCGGTCTTTCCTCTTCCTGGTGAACAGTTTGGTGGTGACCTGACGGCCACCTACCAGCAGTTTTATGTCCCTACCAGCGCAAGCAGGGAACTGTTGATCCTCGGTGAATACCCGCGTGCCCGTTATTTTTCCATCACGGTTTATGATGACCACGGTGCCATTATCGATACGATGCACGATGCACAGATCGCACCCCTGAAACCGGCAGATGGCAACCCCTTCTTACCGGGTGGACCAGCTAACAGCGAAGATATCCTTTATGCCATCCGCGTGCAGCTGGGTGATCAACTGGTACAAAACCCGCAGGCTGGTTGCCAGCTCGATGGTACTTATGATCTGAGTAATGTCATGGATGGCCGCTTCCGCCATACTGCCGGCAGCCTCTATTCGAGCGATCAGAGTGGTTTCATGACGACATTGGAAGATGGCAGCATCATCACCCATGACGACAGTACCAACAATAAGGGTGTCTGGGTCATAATCAGGACATACATTGCCGAAGAGGATGGAAACACGGGTGCATTCAATATGACGACGCCGCTGGTATTCCTGCGCAATTCAACAACAGGTTGTGCAGAGAACATGTTCAAACTGGCAGGGCGCGCGCAGACCAAACCGGATGAAAAACTGCCCCGTGGTGAGTGGGAAGGTTTCTATTCAACGATTGATTACCCGCAGATGGCGGCACACGACCAGCATGAAAAGGACAGCCCTCCACTCACACCGTTCGGCCTCGACCCGAACAACCGCGCATTTTGGTATGGAGGTCCCGAGTACATCCTTGGTGACAACCCGGATACCGGCTATCTCGCGACGTCTGTGGCAGCGAAAGGTGCACCCGAACAACTCAACCTGGACGGCAGGGTCATGCGGGTACGTTTCCGCATGCCACAGGTTCCTTGCGATACACCGTCTTGTGCGTTGACTGGTTCGGAGCAAATGCGTTATTGGGGGCTGTCATTCGTCGAGGGTGACCGACATGTGTTTGCATCGATCTCGGACCTTGACGTCCACCCCGATGAAAACGGTTACGTCAACTTAATCATTACTTTCGGCACGCCGCTACCAACAGGCATCTCAGAATCTTTTGGTTACAGTGTGCTTGAATTACCAGTCGTGCCACTTCGCCTGATTACCATGCGAAATATCCTGCCGTCGGCGGGCTTCTCCTGTGCGATCGATAAGGTTCCGTATAGTACGAATGAACACAATGACCAGAATGGTTACCTGGGCGAATACGCACCTTTCATTGACTACCCGGTACCAACAGACCTACCAGTCAATGCCGTACCCAGGCTGGAGGCTGGCTCCTGCCAGTAAGGTATCGCTGCATAGCCGTAATAGTGCTTACGGGTCTTGGCACATGGCTTGCTGCACTATTACTGCACTGCAGCAAGCAATGCAAAAACCGGTGCCGGTCGATCATGGTCTGGTAAATTAACAGAATTATTCTATGTAGTTACGGGGTCGTACGAATAATTTTGGGGAATATCCAATGGACACGTGTTTACGTAGTCTGCACCCATAATAGTGCAGGTAGTTATCGTTCCAGGCAGAACCAGTGCAGACTGTCACTGGTGTATCACGCCTGACATTTAATATAGTGAACATCATCAGGGATACACGTGGACATGAATCATATCGTCTTTATCATCATGGACAGTTGTCGGCTTGATTCATTTATCAACGCCAACACACCGAACATTGATCGCATTGGCAAGGTGGAAAAGCGATTTTCTTACGCATCGTGGACGGCACCTTCCCATTATGCTTTCACCATGGGCATGCTGCCGCACACGAGCCCGACAAAAGTCTATGCCTCCGAAGTCTACAAGGAGGAATTCGCTCTCTGGACTCAGCGTACCGGCAGCAAGGAACTCGCCTTCCGCGACTTCCTGCCAGAACTGTCGCTGCCGAAGGTGCTTTCGAAACTGGGATATGAAACCATTGCCCGTGTTTCCATGCCGGTACTGAACCAGTACACGCTGATCAACCAACATTTCGATGATTACAAGTTGATGGACAATCACAATGACTTTGCCGGCATGGTCGAGGAAATTGATCTTAGCGGCGACACACCGAGGTACTATTTCCTGAACCTCGGCGAGACCCATTACCCCTATATGCTTAATGGTGATGACCTGCCGCGAATCTCTGGTGTGCACGGCGTATTCAAATCGATGGGGGGCAGTACACCGAAGAATACTGCCAATTCCGGTGATTTTTTCGATGCCGCGCAAATGAAAATGTTACATGACCAGCAGGTCACCTGTGTCGAGTATATTGATGGCTATATCGGCAAGATCATGGACAAGGCACCGGAAAATACCTACTTCATCGTTACCGCCGACCACGGCGAACTCTTTGGTGAAAATGGCTATTTCGGTCACGGCCCTATAATGCATGAAAAGTGCTTCGAAGTGCCGTACGTTGAAGGCAGGCTTGATTAACAGTGTATCCAGCACGGCACGACCCGTGATTACTCGATACCGGTAAGCGCCTTTAATGCAGGGCCTTCGACCCGCTAAGGCAGCTTGAACTTTTCCGCCCGACGACCCCGCGTGGGGAGATGACGAACTGCCCGAACTGGAAGCGCGCAAGTACGACTACGTCCACATGATGCATGAACTCGGTCACGGCAAGCGTTGCTGGGAGGACGTCAACGTCGGCGACGAGTTGCCGGTGCGCGTGATCGGCCCCCACCGCATCGCCAATTTCACCACCGAGTGGCAGGCCTACCTGTTCACCATCTCGGGCAGCACCCACCGGCCCGGCAAGGATATGGCGGCCATGGGCTTTACCGAGGAATTCGCCGGCCACGAAAGCGACCCGGTCATGGAGCTGGACAACCCGGAGCTGACCCACAGCGCCTATTTCGGCCCATCCCGGGGTCACCTGTTCCCGGACTGGACGCGCCGCATCGGCATGCCCAAGGGCTGCGGTTACTGTGCATCGATGGGCGCCTGGATTCTCGACTACGTCGCCGGGTGGTGCACAGCAATGCCTCTTATCGCAGCCCGGCCCTCACCGGCGACGCCACCGACATCATGGCGACGATCGTCGACAAGCTCATCGACGAGGAGCAACGCAACGTGGTGCAGGTGGATTGCAAAATGGCCAACCAGGACGGTGCGGTGATGGCCACCGCGAAGGCGGAAATCGAGTAGCCCGTCAGGTAAGAAATGCACGATGTTTTTTTAGGGTAGAGTTCAGCAGAGGTGGAGTTGAATGTCTGATCGGCGCTCTCAGGTAATAGCATCCGATTATGAGTAGCACGCGCTGAGCCGAGTGCATGCAGTACGGTGAAGAAATCCAGCAGTTTTTTTAGGTCGATAAGGGCAGGGAAGCCGAGACCGAATCTATGCCGAACCCAGGGTGAGCCGGTTTGGTGGTCCGGGACGAGTAAGTTTAAGTTTCTCAAGTAGTTTTCCGGACCGAACTTCCGAACTGAGACCGAAACTTTCCAAACCCCACGAGCGCTTTGCCCGATTGTGCTATCTTCTGAAGGCTATCTGCAGTATCGATTTATAGTTCAGTGTAATCGAGTAATAGAATCATAGAGAAAATTATGGCGCTACAAGTTACTGGGGCAGGCTTCGGGAGAACTGGTACACTCTCGCTGAATAGAGCGCTGGAGCAACTCGGTTTTCCTTGTTACCACATGATTGAATGTTTACAAAAGGCGCCGCAACACTGGCGCCAGTGCGAGCAGGCTATGTCTGGCGACCCCGATTGGAATTCGATATTTGAAGGCTATACCGCAACAGTCGATTTCCCCCACATGTACGAGTTACGCTGCCTGGGCTAAGTATTATAGTGACACCAAGGTGATCCTCACGATCAGAAGTCCGGAGAGATGGTATCAATCGACCCAGGATACAATTTTTTCGCCACATTGGATCGAATATCTTCCCCGCTCTGCTGCTGGCGCCTATATGTCAACCGCACTTGATGCAGGCGACAATTCCCGCAGGATAATCGCAGCGATGACAGCGTTCGTGAATGCCAACGTCGCCCGTGCCATAGGCAACGGCATTCTCAATCCGTTGCCGAGTATTACCCTTTGGCAATAGTCACACCAGAAATAGTGTCACAGGAGTCACGTGCGTTCTTTGAATTAACGGCTGTAAGGGGGCTGGCAGTTAACTCAGTGACCACCCCCCTCCGCCTCCAGCTTACGCCGGATTGACTTCAGGATTTTGCGCTGTTTCGCGCTGACCTGTGGATAGGCCAGCTTCAGCTCA
>Ga0209254_10002049_pt1 | contig 18268 bp, 15 predicted proteins | sample FrelakmetDIP11DI_FD_187148 | JGI IMG/M metagenome (GOLD analysis project Ga0209254, IMG submission 187148) | Freshwater lake sediment microbial communities from the University of Notre Dame, USA, for methane emissions studies - DIP11 DI (SPAdes)... | ecosystem: Environmental > Aquatic >...
GGGCTGGCCTGGTGAAAAATCTGGAAGAATTGAAGCGGTATCCTTGGGCGGGGCATTCCGTGTTGATGGGGGTGATTATGAGGGATTGGCAGGATAGGGACACCATCCTGAGCTTTTACGGGAGGCAGAGAAGAGATGCGGTGAAAAGCTATTCCCAATATGTTTCCGAAGGGGTCCCCGAGGGAAGAAGGCCGGATTTAGTCGGGGGAGGACTGGTTCGGAGTATGGGAGGATGGTCAGAGGTCCTTTCATTGAGACAAAGGGGAATGGGGTTGGTGTCGGATGCAAGAATCTTAGGGGGCAGCGATTTTGTTTCCCGGTTATTGTCGGAGGCAGAGCAAAAAGAGAAGGATATCTTAAGGCTTTCAAGGAAAATGGTTGATTTTGCATCTCTGGTGAAAAAGGTCATGAAGGAAGAAGGTATTCAGGAAAATGATTTGCGGTCAGGAAGCAGGAGAAAGCAGGTGGTTGAAGCAAGGAAATTATTTTGTCAGTTGGCGGTCAAGAAGATGGGATATCCCGGAGCAGGGATCGCCCGGTTTTTGGGTGTCACAACATCGGCGGTGAACAAGGCGGCGAATTCAGAGGAGGTATCTTCTTTAAAGCGGTATTTGTAAGTTGCTTGAGAACCAACGTCCCCTTTTTTGTCTGGCCATCCACTGGATCACACAATAATGCTCAAAGGTATTTCTGAATCAAGATCTCAGCAATCTGGACGGCGTTCAGGGCCGCTCCCTTTCGGATGTTGTCAGATACGATCCACAGGTTGATCCCGTTGGGGATCGAGTCGTCTTCGCGGATTCTTCCGACAAACGTCTCATCCTTGCCTGTGGCATGGATGGCCAGAGGATACTCGTTCTTCTTCGGGTTATCGACGACGACCACGCCCGGTGCCTTCGACAAAATCTCTCTCACTTGGTCGGCCGTCAGTTTCTTCTCGGTTTCGATATTCACGGATTCCGAATGGCTGTAGAAGACGGGAACCCTCACCGTCGTTGCCGTGATTCGGATGGAGTCGTCCTCCATGATTTTCTTCGTCTCATTCACCATTTTGATCTCTTCTTTAGTATAACCGTTGTCGAAGAAGACATCGATGTGGGGCAAACAGTTAAAGGCGATCTGGTGGGGATAAACTTGTCTCGGCACCTCCCGGTTGCTGTAGATGGCAAGGATCTGATCCTCCAATTCACGGATGGCCCTTTTCCCCGTTCCGGAGACAGACTGGTATGTGGAGACGACGATCCGCTTGATTCGCGCGACGTCGTGGATGGGTTTCAAAGCAACCACCATCTGGATGGTGGAACAGTTCGGATTGGCGATGATGTTCTTCTTCGTATACTGTTCAATGGCGTGAGGGTTGACTTCCGGAACAATCAGCGGGCACTGCGGATCCATGCGGAAAGCACTCGTGTTGTCAATGACGACACAACTCGCTTTGCCTGCAATAGGAGCAAACTTCTCGCTCACCGAACCGCCGGCAGAAAAGAGGCCGATGTCCGTGCCCGCAAAGGAGTTCTCATTCAGTACTTCGACAGTGTGTTGCTTTCCCTTAAACTCCATTTGGGTACCCGAACTTCTCGTCGAAGCCAGCAATTTGAGCTGATGGACAGGAAAATTCCTTTCCTGCAGAATGGATACCATCTCATTGCCCACCGCACCCGTGGCACCGACCACTGCCACGTTGTATTTCTCCTTCTTCATAACCTCCTCCAACCTCACATCATGGAAATCCAAACGTCAACATGCAAACATCAAAACGCTTTTTATGGAAAAAAATCTTAGCTTGCTTCCAGCAAACCCATTATCGAGATCAAGACCCTGGCGACATCGTTTTGTGAGCTTTTCCTTCAACTCCTTTTTTCCGTAAGTGCGGGACAAGCCCCCCATCATCAATCAGTTCTTGCATGAAGGAAGGAATGGGCTTGGCACGAAACTTCTTCCCTTGGGTTAGATTTTCGATTTCGCCTGTCCCCAGATCCACCCGGACCTGGTCCCCCTCCTGGATCGTTTCGGCAGCTTCCGCCGATTCGAGCAAAGAAACTCCTTGGTTGAATCCATTGCGATAAAAGATTCGGGCAAAGCTTTTGGCAATGATGCACGAAATTCCCGCGACTTTCAAGGCGAGGGGCGCATGCTCTCTCGATGATCCGCAACCAAAATTCTTTCCAGCCACCAAAATGTCTCCAGACTTTACCTCTTTAACGAATTCGGGTCTCTCCTCCTCCATGGCGTGCTTGCCCAACTCTATGGGGTCGACGAGATTGAGGTATCGGGCGGGGATGATCGCATCCGTATCAATATCTGACCCAAATTTCCAGACTTTTCCTTGGAATTTCATCGTTTTTTCTCCTCCTCCTGCAAACCTTCAGCGGGGTTCGAGGATTCAAGGGTTCGAGTAATTTCTCGTTGACCGGCACGTGCCCTACAAGCCCCACCCTTTAAGGTGGGGTCAAGGGGCACCCGATCAAAGAAAAATACCTTTCCGGGAAGCCCCGCCTTTCAGGGCGGGGAGCTTCACAATTCCTTTCACTTGGACCCTGGACCCCTTGACCCCTGCCCCTTGGCCTCTAGGCCCTTTTCTTAACCACTTCCTCGGGATGACAAATCCGTCCCCTCACGGCACTGGCCGCAGCCACCGCAGGACCTGCCAGATAAACCTCGCTCTTGGCATGTCCCATTCTCCCTCGGAAATTCCGATTGGTTGTGGCAACGGCTCTCTCGCCCTCTGCCAAAACGCCCATATGTCCCCCCAAGCAGGGGCCACAGGTCGGAGGACTGACGACAGCCCCGGCAGAAAGAAAGACATCAAAGAGCTTTTCCTTGAGGGCCTGGCGATAGATCGTCGGCGTCGCAGGAATGACAATCAGCCGGACGGAAGGAGCCACCTTTTTCCCTCTCAAGATTTTGGCAGCCACTCGGAGGTCATCCAGATGGCCATTGGTGCAAGAGCCAATGATGACCTGATCGATTTCAATCTTTCCAACGGTTCTCACGTCCTTGGCATTCGAAGGGATGTGCGGTAGGGACACCTGAGGAAAGATGTTCGAGGCATCGACTTCCCAAAATCCGGCATAATGAGCGTCCGGATCACTCCGATAGATCTTATAAGACCTCTTCGCGCGAGCCTTCACGTAGGAGAGGGTCGTCTCGTCCGGTTCGAAAATTCCATTTTTCCCACCTGCCTCAATTGCCATGTTGGCCATGGTCAATCGGCTTGACATGGGAAGCTTCCGGATAGCCTCTCCGCTAAATTCCATGGCCTGGTAGAGTGCCCCATCCACGCCAATATCTCCAATCGTGTGAAGGATCAAGTCCTTTCCCGACACCCAGGGGTTGAGCTTCCCATAGAAGATAAACCTGATCGTCTCGGGTACTTTAAACCAGAGCCTTCCGGTGGCCATGGCTGCCCCCAGGTCCGTGCTTCCCACCCCTGTCGCAAACGCCCCCACAGCGCCATACGTGCACGTGTGACTGTCGGCACCGACGACAACGTCTCCGGGAAGGACTAGTCCTTGCTCCGGAAGAAGGGTATGCTCAATCCCCACCTGACCGATGTCGAAGAAGTTCGTGAGGTGATGGGCCTTGGAAAAATCCCTCAGCGTCTTGCAGTTCTCCGCCGAGAGGATGTCCTTGGCAGGTGTAAAATGGTCAAGAACGAGAGCGACTCGGTCTCGATGAAAGACCTTCTTTGCCCCAATGTCGTTGAAGGCCTGGATGGCCAGGGGCCCTGTAATGTCATTGGCAAGAGCCAAATCAATCTTGGCGTCGACCAATTCCCCAGGAGCCACCGACTTCTTTCCCACATGGGCTGCCAAGATTTTTTCGGTGATCGTCATCGGGACTGTTTTCGCCATGGTCACATCCCCACAAGTTTCCTTTTCTTAAATTCCATCTTATTGAGAGCATTGATATAGGCTTTGGCACTGGCCACGATGACATCGGTGTCTGCTCCCTGGCCAATGGCCGCGTACCCCTTCTCTTCCAACCGAACCGTCACCTCTCCTTGGGCCTCGGTTCCACTGGTGATCGCGTTAATGGCGAACTGAAGAAGCTTTGATTTTGTCTTTGTCAGCTTCTTGATCGTCTTAAACGTGGCGTCGACCGGTCCATCACCAAACCCTGCCTCCTGGACGGGCTTTCCGTCCACTTCCATGCGAATGGTGGCTGTTGGAACGGTGACGTTGCCAGCGACAACGTTGAGGTAGATCAGTTTGAAACGTTGAGGAACTCTCAGGACTTCCTCGATGACGATGGATTCGATGTCCTCATCGTAAATGTCACGCTTCTTGTCCGCCAATTGTTTGAACCGGGTGAAGGCAAGCTCAAGGTCCTGATCGGAGAGCTCGTATCCCAAATCCTTCAAACGATCTTTGAAGGCATGGCGGCCCGACAGTTTGCCCAAGACCAGAGAGCTCTTCGAAATTCCCACAGATTGAGGGGTCATGATCTCATACGTGAGTTTTTCCTTAAGGACTCCGTCTTGATGGATTCCGGATTCGTGGGCGAAGGCATTGGCTCCCACAATCGCCTTGTTCGGTTGAATCACCATGCCCGTGATCTTGGAGACAAGTCGGCTTGTAGAAAAAATGTGTTTTGGATTTACCCGTGTTTGAAGATGCAGCAGATCATTCCTTGTACGAAGGGCCATAACCACCTCTTCCATGGAGGTATTGCCTGCCCGTTCACCAATGCCGTTGATCGTGCACTCCACCTGTCGAACACCGTTCTGCACGGCTGCCAGAGAATTGGCGACGGCCAACCCAAGATCATTGTGACAATGAACACTCAGGATCACTTTCTCGATTCCTCGAACACGGTGACGGAGGGTCCGAATGAGTTCCCCGAACTCAGAGGGGATGGCGTAGCCCACGGTGTCTGGAACGTTGATGGTCGTGGCTCCTGCCCGGAGTGCCGCCTCCAAGACGGCAATGAGAAATTCAACGTCACTCCGCGTCGCATCCATCGCTGAAAACTCCACGTTGGAGGTGTGGCGCTTGGCTCTTGCCACAGATTGGGACGCGATCTTGATGACCTCCTGTCGTGTCTTCTTGATCTGATATTTGAGATGGATATCAGAGGTAGAAATAAACGTATGGATGCAAGGATGTTTTGCTTCTTTGATCGCTTCCCAGGCACGATCGATATCCTGAGGATTGGCCCGGGCCAGGCCCGTCACTTCACAATGTTTGATTGTCTTGGCAATGGTCTTGACGGCATCGAAGTCCCCTTGGGACGAGATGGGGAACCCTGCTTCGATGCTGTCCACATTCAGTTTCTCGAGCTGTTGGGCAATTCTGACCTTTTCAGCCACGTTCATCGTAGCGCCGGGTGACTGTTCTCCGTCGCGAAGGGTGGTATCGAAAATCTTAACGAATTCTTTCAATGTCTGTCCTCCTTGTTTAGAAAAAGCTCCATGACCTTTCCAAAAAATTCCTCCTCTTCCCAAATCTTGAATTCCACACGAAGAGCTCGAATGGGAATACGGAAAAGATCGACATTTTCTAATTTTACCATATCTTTTTCCGTTGTGACAATCCATTCCGTCTCTTTCGCCCTTTGTGTGATGCTCACGACGTCTTCCGGGGTGTAGCTGTGATGATCAGGATAGATCACTTCGCTGACAACCTCCGCGCCACTTCTTCTCAAGAGTGAGGTAAAGGAGCGGGGATTGGCAATGGCTGAGAGAGCCAGAACTTTTTTCCCCTTGAGTGTTTGGAGATTGCTCCACTCCCCCTGAGGGTCCATCAACCCTACCGGTTCGTAATGACTGTGGAAGATGATGGGGTTCGGATGGACCTGTCGGAGCCGGGCCTCAATCGGCTGACAGGTTTCAGGGGATTCCACTTTCGTGAGAATGAAAAGGTGTGCTCTGCCGAGATGGTCCAGGGGTTCCCTGAGGATGCCTCTAGGGAGAAGATGATGATCTCCAAAGCCGAGAGAGGCGTCAATTAAAAGTATATCAAGATCTCGGTAAAGCTCGATATGCTGGAACCCGTCATCCAAAACAAATCCACGGACCCCGAATCGTTGAAGAGCGTGTTGACCGTTTCGGAATCGATCCTTTCCGATGAGAACAGGAACACCCTTCAGAGTCTTTGCCATGAGGGTAGGTTCATCACCCGACTCTTCGGGTGAAAGAAGAACATTTTTCCCATCACTGACCAAGGAGCCAGAAGACCCTCTGCTTCTGTACCCCCGCGTCAAGACGGCCACAGGAATTCCATGTTTTGTTAGACCTTTGGCCAGGGCTATCACCAAGGGGGTCTTCCCAGTTCCACCCACCGTGATGTTCCCCACACTGATCACCGGACAAGGGAGACGACGGGTAGGACAGAGGCCAACACGATAGACATGAGTCCTCAGGCGAACAGCCCATCCGTAAAGGAGGGAGAGAAGATACAGGGGAAAGAGAACCGCTCTGCCCAAGAGAGACTTGTCTTTCTGGTAAAGGACTCGGTCAAAACGATAATGCATATCAAGACTCTGTAACCATAATTCAGCTGCAGTATCAAGATTTATTGTTCTCTTTATCTATGTCGCCGATTGGAGTATTGGAGTAGTGGAAGAATGGAATAATGGAGTAATGGAGTAATGGGTTTTAAGAGTAGGACCAGTTTATTTGTTTTCTCGGCTTGTCCGTCCATTACTCCAATACTCCAACACTCCAATCTTCCATTACTCCCTTCTTCCATTACTCCAGTCCCCCTGCAAATACGGCTGAATCTCTTGAAAAATCCTCTCCGTGGCTCCCCGATGCTTCTGGAGCACCTCATATCCCCTCTCACCGATCTCCCGTCGAGCCTGATCATCCTGCAGGAGCCTCTTGATCTGAGCCCTCAGATCTTCCGGATCCTTGACCTGAACTGCTCCTTGAGCCTCAGTCAGGAAACGGGCGATTTCAGCAAAGTTGGACATGTGCGGTCCGAAGAGGACGCATTTCTTGAAAAAGAGAGGTTCAAGAGGGTTCTGCCCGCCCAGGGGGACAAGACTCCCTCCAACAAAAACGAGTTTTGCCAGACTGTAAAGCTTGACCAATTCTCCCATGGTATCGAGGAGGATGATGTTCGGTAGGTTTTGGGAATGTCGGCTGGAAACATTCTCCAAGGCGAGAAGGGAGGTCCTTCGGACCCAATACAATGTTTCCCTCCTTAGGATCTTCTCCACCTCTTCGAGTCGGTCGAGGTGACGGGGAGCAAGGAGAAGCAGAAGGTGAGGAATTTCCTCTCGCAACTCTTTGAAAAGGGGAAGAAGGATCTCTTCCTCTCCCGGCCGTGTCGAACCTGCAATGAAAACGGATTCATCTCCCCTGAGGCCAAGGGTCTTTGCCATCTCCGCAGCGACGTCTCCGGCAAAGTCGGGCGGGGTTTGGTCATATTTGATGTTTCCCATCACTCTCGTCTTTTCGGGAGGAGCACCGATCGCAATGATCCGGGCTTGATCCTGTTCAGTTTGCATCAGAAACAGGGAGATCGAAGCCAAATAGGATCGGAAGAAAAACTTCAGACGGAGGTAACGCCGGATGGACCGGTCTGAGATCCTTCCGTTGAAGAGGACGATCGGAATCCCTCTCTTGCCACTGGCGTGCAGGAGATTGGGCCAGAGTTCCGTTTCTGCAATGAGAAGGAGGCGAGGCTCGACTCTTTTCATCACGTGTCGAAGGATGAGAGGGTGATCCAGGGGAAAGAAAACAATTACGTCCGCTTCAGGAATCTGTTTTCTTGCCGTCTCCTGACCTGTGCGGGTCATGGTCGTCAAAAGCAGGGGGTCATGGGGAAACGCCGTTTTGATCTTTTTGATGAGGGAACGAGAAGCGAGAACCTCCCCCACAGAAGCGGCATGGATCCAGACGGGCCTCTTCTCGGAGAGATCCGGAAAACATCCCAATCGCTGGAGGAATTCTTTGCGCCGGTTTTTATCGAAGAGGCTCCGTGCGAAAAGATAGGGGATCGCGACCAGGAGAAACAGGTTCGCGATCACGTTGTATAATGGGTGCATGAAAGATTTGGTGATCGTCATTTAGGTCTTGGAGGGTGACCGGAGCGTGCCTCGCAAGCCCCGCGCTATGCCTGGGATGCTTCAATCGAAATAGTGGTCTGCCTGTTCAGTCAGTTCGTTCAACCGCTTCTCGAGGAGGAGTCTTTTCTCTTCGAGATGGGCTTGATCCCCGTCAGAATCGACGTGGACAGGTTCTCCCCAGATGAAAACTCCCTTAGAGAAAGGGTAGGGCAAGACAAAGCGATCCCATGTTTTGAAAATCTTTTTCTTCGAGGCGCTGAAACTCAAGGGGACGATGGGCCTCTTGGTCAGTTTGGCGAGTTCGATCACGCCCATCTGGACTTTAAAGCGGGGACCTCGGGGCCCATCGGGAACGATGGCGAGATCCTGACCTTCGTTGAGCACCTTGACCATTCGATTCATAGCAGAGAACCCTCGACGGGTGGTAGATCCGAGAATCGCATTGTAGCCGAAGCGTTCGGCGGCCTTTCCAATCACCTGTCCGTCTCGGTGAGGGGAAACGAGAAAACTCAGTTTTCTTCCTGTGACCTTGTACATCACGGGCATCATGAGAAGTCGTCCGTGCCAGAAGGCACCAATGGCAGGAGTTCTTTTTTCTATGAAGGACCTGTGGACTTCCATATAGAGATTTTCAAACCGCATCGTCCAGCCGAGGATCCTGACGACCCAGTAGGCAACCCAGGGACCCAACCAAACCACCAATTTTTTCCTTAGCGTCTTGTACCCCATCGAACGTTAGTCCAGAGATTTGATCGGGATGGGCGGGGAGCTTCAATCACACCGGATAAAAAGCACAGAGCGTTTAACGATTTCGCAAAACGTGACGACTCCCCGCTCTGAACGGATTTAGTAGATCTTTTTCGTCTTTCCTGCCTTGTCCATTCGCAACCCATCATCCTTAAACTGAAGGTTGTAGAGCCGTCGGTATTCGCCAGACAATGCGATCAGTTCGTCATGCGTTCCTTCCTCTACAACCCGGCCTTCGGAGAGGACAATGATCCGGTTGGCATTTCGGATGGTCGAGAGACGATGGGCAATGACGAAGACGGTCCGGTTCTCCATGAGTCTTTCCAAAGCTTTCTGAACCTCAGTTTCGGAATCCGAATCGAGAGAAGAGGTCGCTTCATCGAGGATCAGGATGGGGGCATTCTTCAACAGGGCTCGGGCAATGGAGAGGCGTTGGCGCTCGCCACCCGAAAGCTTGACTCCCTGCTCCCCAATCACCGTGTCATACCCGAGAGAGAGCCTCATGATGAAATCATGGGCACGAGCCGCCTTGGCTGTTTCCATGATCTCCTCGTCGGAGCGGCTGCGACTTCCATAGCTAATATTGTTTCGAACCGTGTCGTTAAAGAGAATCGTCTGCTGGGTAACCAAAGCGATCTGGTTTCTCAGTGACTTGAGAGCCACCTTCCGAATGTCCTGGCCATCCATGAGGATCTGTCCCTCCGAGATGTCATAAAAGCGAGGCAAGAGATTGACGAGAGATGTCTTCCCGGCGCCACTCATTCCCACGAGGGCGATCACTTCTCCCATCTTCACATGGAGGGTGATGTCTTTGAGGACCGGGTCCTCGTTGTATTTGAACGTCACATTTCTAAAATCAACTCCCGTTGAAATGGGGGGGAGTGACAAAGCACCGGGTTCTTCCGAGATGTCAGGGGCGGTGTCAAGAAGCTCATACACGCGGGCCGCAGCAGCGAGTCCCTCCTGAATCTCCAGGTTCATCTTGTTCAGGTCTCGGATCGGGGCATAGAGCAGAAGGAGAGCGGCGAGAAAGGAGGAGAACTCTCCAGGAGTCATTTCTCCCTTCACCACACTATTGCCTCCCACCCAGATGATCAGGGCGACGCAGATGCCGCCGATCACTTCCATCATGGGGTGAGAGAGGGCTCGAATCCTCACTCTCTTGAGAACGGTGATGAAGAAGCGGTTATTCTCATCCGCGAAGCGTTTTTTTTCGTATTCTTCCATCGTAAAGGCTTTTACAATTCGATTTCCAGTGATCGTCTCATGGAGGAAGGTGGTAATGGACCCCATCCGTTGTTGGCTCTTGTGGCTGAATTTCCGGAGCCGCCTGCCGAACTGCGTGATGGGGATAATGACGATGGGAAAGACGAGGAAGGCAAAGAGTGCCAGCTTCCAGTTACGGTAGAATACGACACCGGTCAGGCCGAGGATGGTGAAGACATCCTTCAGGAGGCCCGTGACAACGTTGGACACAGAGGCCTGAATGAGATTGACATCGTTGGTAATCCGGGAAATGAGGATTCCCGTGGGCATCTTCGTGAAGAAAGACAGAGAGAGGCCCTGAAGGTGGTTGTACAGTTTCTCCCTGAGGTCTGCCACGACTCTCAGGCCTGCAAAGTTCATCAGGTAGGCCTGAACGTAATCAAAAATGCCCTTGATGAGAAAAAGAAGGATAATGGCAATGGGAAGAAGAAGGAGTTTCTTTGTGTCTTTGTTGATAAAGACATCATCGATGGCAGGTTTCGCCAGGTAGGCTTGGCCTGCGGTCAGTAAGGAGACGAATATCATGCAGACCATGGCCACGAACAGCTTTCTCCAATAAGGCTTCACCAGGAGAAGAAGCCGGCGATAAAGGGCGATTGATTCTTTGGTGGGTAATGTCTTCATATTTACAGGTTCGTGTGAATGAGATGCGGCTGTTCTAAGTGCCCCCAAAGAGACGTTCTCAGGCTTTTACTTCGTTTAACAGGGAATGAACAATGGACGCCGCACGTCCAACTGCTCCGGGCTCTCCCAGATTGCGGCGGACCTCCTCTGTTCCCTCCGTCATCTGGCGTCGCAGAGCCGGGTCCTTGAGGATGGGGAGAGATTCAGCGGCAATCCTTTCTGGGTTGGCATCCTTCTGGAGCAATTCGGGCATCAACCCTTTTCCTACAACGAGATTGACCATTCCGATGTGGTCCACCCGAACCAGCATTCTTCCAATCCAGTACGACAGAGGGGAGACTCTGTAAATGATGACCATGGGCCTTCCGAGGATAGCCCCCTCCAAGGTGGCTGTTCCTGAGGCCGTGATGAGCAAATCGGCGACATTCATCACATCGTACGTCAATCCTTCAACCACCTTCACTGGAATGGGAGATTCTCGAACCCATGGGGAAAGCACCTCTCGAGACATCCCGGAGGCGAGAGGGATGACAAATTGAAGGGTTGGAATTTCTCTCTGAAGAAGCTGGGCCGAAACCAACAGGGTGGATAAAAGCTTCTCAATCTCGCTCTCTCGGCTCCCAGGAAGAAGGGCAACAATAGGTCGCTCAGGGCTGAGATTGAATTTTTGGAGAGCCTCTTTCCTTGAGAGACTCGGCCTCACGATGTCGAGGAGCGGGTGACCGACCCATTCCACATCCACGCCTGCTGCCTTGTAAATAGGAACTTCGAAAGGAAAAAAAACGATCATCTTCCGGACCCACTTGCTGATCAGTTTTACTCGGCCGGGTCTCCAAGCCCACACTTGAGGGCTGATGTAATACAAGACAGGGATTCCCCGCTTGTGAGCGGCTTTGGCAAGGCGAAGGTTGAAATCAGGAAAGTCGACCAGAATAACAAGGTCAGGCCGCTCCCGAGCAAGGGATTGTTTCAACTCTCGGAGAGCCTTCAGGATGACCCTGAGCTTGAGGAAGACCTCTGTAATGCCCACGACAGAAAAGGAACGATGGTGATACACAAGGGTCATGCCTGCGCGATGGAGGGCGTCCCCTCCCATGCCAAAACAGTGGACATGGGGATCGATTTTACAGAGGGCCTCCAACAGATGGGCGCCGTGAAGATCTCCAGAGGCCTCTCCTGCGACCATCATCACCTTCTTTGAGATCATCAATTCGAAGACTCCCTCTTCACCTTGAGATCGATCCGTTCTCTGATTTGTTCCACGATCTGGAGTGCCACGTCCAGAGCCCGCCGTCCGTCTCTCCCAGAGACGCGAGGAGGGGTCCGGTCCCTCACGCACTCGAGGAAGGACTGAATCTCCACCTTCAAGGGGTCCACCTTCTTGCCTCGAATCTTCTTGACGAAGATGCTGGGCAGTTCTCCTTTCTTCCCCTCTTCTTTTTTTCCGGCGAAAATGGCTTTTGAGGAAAGAAAGTCGATGGAAAGATACCCGTCGGGCTGGAAGAGACGGGTCTTCCTCATCTTTTCTCTGGAAACCCGACTGGCTGTGAGATTGGCCGTGCATCCATTTTCAAACTCGATTCGCACGTTGGCAATGTCGATGCGGGGCGTGAGGACCGGGATTCCCACCGCATGGAGCCACTTCACGCTTGAGGGAACCCAACTCAGAAGGATGTCAATGTCATGAATCATCAAATCTAGGACCACATCCACATCGGTTCCCCGCATCAGAAAAGGGCCAAGGCGATTTGATTCGACGAACATCGGCTGTCGAACGACCCCTTCTAGTGCCAAGAGGGCTCCGTTGAAACGTTCCAGGTGGCCCACCTGAAGGATGAGACCGTTTGCCTCCGCCAACTCAATCAGCTCATCCGCCTCACGTAAGGTCGTCGAAATCGGTTTTTCAATGAGGACATCGATTCCGTGAATCAAACACTCTTTGGCAATGACATGGTGGACGGCTGTGGGAACGGCGATACTGACCGCCTGGACACGGTCAACGATCTCTGCATGATGAAAGAAAGGCTGGGTCTTAAACTTCTTAGCGATTTCTTTCGCACGGCGGGTATCGACATCGACCACCCCGACGAGTTCAACGCCTTTCGATTTGGCATACTTCTCGGCATGGAATTGGCCTAAATACCCGACACCGATCACTCCGACCTTGATCTTCTCCACTTACCGACTGATCCCTCTCTTGGATTGCTGGATAAACTGGAGGAGGTGTTGGACCTCGGGCAGTTGAGAGATCCCCTCCTCCTTGACCTGTTTCACCGCCTTCTCCAAGGTGAGACCGGAGCGAAAGATGATACGGTAGGCTTTCTTGAGGGCCTTCACAGAGGCCTCGGAGAAATGGAAACGCTTGAGGCCTACGGTATTGAGTCCGAACAGTCTCGCCCGACTTCCAGAGGCAAGCATGTAAGGTGGAACATCCAGAGTGATGCCGGTCATGCCGCTGATGAAGGCATGGGTGCCAATTCGACAGAACTGGTGAATCGCAGAGAGGCCTCCGATGATCGCGTAATCTTCGATCGTGATATGCCCAGCCAGCGTTGCCGCATTGGCGAGGATGACCTGGTTTCCAATCTGACAATCATGGGCCACATGGGAATAGGCCATGAAGAGGTTCCCATGGCCAATCACGGTCTTTCCGCCTCCTGGTGCTGTTCCTCGATTCAGGGTCACAAATTCCCTGACGATGTTGTGATCCCCCATCATAAGAAGCGTCTTTTCTCCTTTGTAGGCGAGGGCTTGAGGTGCCTCCCCAACGGAAGCAAACTGGAAGACCTGACACTGCTTGCCCATCTGGGTTCCTTCCCGGACAACGACATGGGGCCCAATCCGGGTGCTTGGGCCAATTGTGACTCCCCTCTCGATGATGGCATAGGGACCGATTTCAACCTCGTCGCCGATGTCGGCCTTGGGATCGACGATGGCAGTAGGATGGATCATTTCTCCTCTTCTCCTAACATGGCGAGCAGATCTGCCTCTGCAACCAATCTATCTTCTACAAAGGCTTTTCCCTTAAACCCCCAGATGGCCTGACGGTGACGGGTGATCTCGAGTTCCATCCGAAGCTGATCTCCCGGCACAACAGGTTTTCGAAAACGGACGTTATCCAGTCCCAAAAAGAGAACCGGCCTTCTCTGCTCCTCTTCGGGGATAGATTTGAAGGCGAGGATGCCAGCGGTCTGGGCCATCGCTTCTACAATCAACACACCCGGCATGATCGGTCTGCCCGGAAAATGGCCGGGGAAAAAGGGCTCGTTATAGGTGACATTCTTGATACCCACGATCCTCTTGCCTGGCTCGATCTCCAAGATCCGATCGATCAAAAGGAAAGGATAGTTATGAGGTAACAGACTCATGATCTCTCGGATATCGATCATCTATTTCTCCTTGTTATTTGAGGCGTCGGGTCGCTCAATTTTTTCCAGGCGCTTTCCGATGTCGCTAAGGGTTTTCTTCATGTCGGACAGCTTAAGGTAAACAGCCACCGTCCGCAAGAACTCCCGATGAGGGACGGCCGGAGATCCGGTGTAAACCTGGTTGGAGGCGATGTCATTCATTACCCCCGACTGAGCCCCGATCATCACATTGTCTCCAATGCTGATGTGGCCCACAAAACCGGCCTGGCCACCCACGGTGACATTACTCCCCAACTTGGTGGAGCCGGAAATCCCCACTTGGGCCACAACGATCGAGTCTTCGCCAATCACCACATTGTGAGCCACCTGAACAAGGTTGTCGATCTTGACGCCCCTTCGGAGTATCGTCTTTCCCAAGGTTGCCCGGTCTACCGTCGTATTGGCTCCAATCTCCACGTCGTCCTCGATCTCAACGGTTCCGATTTGAGGAACCTTGATATTCTTTTTCCCGTCTTTGGCGTAGCCGAATCCATCGCTTCCAATGACCACGCCGGCATGAAGGATCACGCGTTTGCCAATGGTCGTTCGCGGATAGACTGAGACATTGGGATGAAGAACCGAGTCTTCACCAAGGGTGGACTCTTCGCCGACGCAGACGCCTGGGTACAGGGTGACCCGGTCGCCGATGGAGCAGCGATCTCCAATGTAGACAGAAGGAAAAACTGAGATATCCTTCCCCAACCTTGCCGTGGGACTCACAAAAGCGCCTGAAGCAATCCCTCTCGCTTGGTATGGCTTTTGAGAATAGAGCGACAGGATCTTGCCGAAGGCCAGATAGGGATTCGCTGAGGAAAGGAGAGGCTTGTTGGCCTGACGGATGTCCTTGGAAACAATGACCGCCGAGGCATGGGTGTCGCTCAACCTTGAGAGGTACTTGGGGTTGGCAATGAAAGTGATCTCTCCAGGCTCTGCCTCCTCAATCGGGGCCACCCCCGAGATTTCAACGTCGCCCTCTCCGATCACGGTGCCATTGACCCATTCCGCCAGTTCTTTCAAGGTCTTTTTCATTTATCCCTCTGACTGACGATGATCGTCCCGGGTGGGGACACAGGCAGGAAGGTTCATGACGCTACTTCTTGGCCGGCTGAGCATCATATGCCTTGATGACACGCTCTGTAATGTCTTGGGTCTTGGCCACATAAAGCACCACCTGCTCATTCTTTTCCAGTATTAGGGTGAACCCTTCGTCGGCCCCGATTTTTTGGATCACCTTGAAGAGTCCCGCGGCGATGTTTCTCTCGAGTTCTATCCGTTTCTGATTGATCTCGTTTTGGCTGTCCTCTCCCCAGCGCTGAAATTCCTTCAGCTTGGTCTCGTATTCTTTCCCCTTGGTGTTGCGCGCCTCTGGGGTCAGCATGGGCGCTTGTTTTTCGAGAGATTCCTTCATGGCCTGAAGATCTTTCTGACGGTCTTGAACGGTCTTTTGGAATTTTTCCACCTGGGCCATGATCATCTTTTTGGCTTCTTTCCCAGCATTGCAATCGTTCACAGCCTGCTGGATGTCCACATAGGCGAGCTTCAATTCTGCCGCTCGAACCGGGGTGGCCAACAATCCCAGCACCAGGGACATCATTATCAAAGTCATTCCCATTTTCTTCGCATAACCCCTCATGATTTACCTCCACGATGCGTTCAACGGATAAAAGCATCCATTGTCTCAAGCATTAGTAAACGGTTCCGACACTGAATTCAAGGACTTGGCTCTTTTCTCCATTCTTAGGATCCAGGTTAAAACCGAGATCGATCCGGATAGGACCGAAAGGAGAGAACCATCGAATACCCGGGCCGGCGCCTATCCTGACCGGAAGGAAGTCGCCAAAGTCATCGAATCCCTTACCCACGTCGCAAAAGAGAGCTCCCCTCAGGCCAAGCTCGGGCGCAAGGGGGAAGAGGATTTCGGTGGTAAAGACAGCCATCTTGTTCGCACCGAGGGGGTCTTCATTGTCATCTACCGGGCCCGCCATGCCGTATTCGAAACCCCGAATCGTCGCGATCCCTCCCACGTAAAATTTCTCGTAGACCGGCACCTCTTTTCCCCCATAGGGTTCAACGATCCCTGCCTTCACCCGAAGATTGAGGACCAAATTCCACATCAAGGGGAAAAACCAGTTGGTTTCAGCATAGGCTTTGACAAAATCGTTGTCCCCTCCCAGGATCCCTCCAGCGGGCATGAGGGTGATAGAGGACCGGTGCCCTCGGGACGGGGCGAAGTAGTCATTCCGGGTATCTACGGACAGGGTAGCAGAGATGGCGCTCGTCAGTGCTCTTCCCTCTTGATCCTTGATGCTCTGAGGGGCATCCCGGGTCACATCAAAAATATTGATGTCTTCAAGCTTATACATGCCGTCCAAACGCCAGATGGGGGTTAACTCCTTTCCAACCCGGATATTGAACCCTTTAACGTCATAATTGTAATCGTCGAAGTATTCCACGTTCTCTATGTAAGCGTCGAATCCCACGGAGTAGGGGTAATCGAGGAAATAGGGATCGGTAAGACTGAGTCTTCCGTCACTGGCTTCCCCTCCCAGGTTGGCCCTAAGGGATCCGCTGTACCCCAGGCCGAAGAGATTTCGGTCAGAGATCGAGGCGCTGATCATGGCTTGGTAGAGAGAACTATACCCCACCCCAAAGGTAAGGGCTCCCGTCTGGGCCTCCTCTACCTTCACGTTGAGGTTAAGCTTGTCATCCGCGCTTCCACGGCTGGTCGCAAACTCAATGTCCTTAAAATATCCGGTTCTTTTTAAGCGGTCCCGACTCAAACCGAGGCCGGTCACGCTATAGAGCTCTCCTTCGGCCACTTGTAGTTCTCGGCGGACGACCTTGTCCCGAGTCTTCGTGTTTCCGACAATCTGAATCCGTTCGAGAGAAACCGGTTTCTTCTTGTCGATCGTATACGTAATGTGGACGAGAAGGTTCTGACGGTCAACGGACGTTTCAGGTGCAACCTCCACAAAGGCGTAGCCCCGGTCTGCAAAGGCTGCGGTGAGGGTGCCCACATCCCTTCGGAGGGCAGAGTTACTAAAGATCTCGTTTCTCTTGATCTTGACCGACTTGAAAAGGTCTTCTTTGCTTGTGAGAATGTCCCCCTTCAGATCGATATTCCCGAAACGGTACTGGGGTCCTTCAGAAATCTCGATCTCGATTCGAATCCGCTTAGGGTCACTCAGGTCAATTTTGGGCTCTGAGATTTTGACGTCGAGGAATCCTTTGTCAAAGTAGTAGGCGGTCATAAGCTGCGTATCGTTCTTAAGAGCATCTTCGTCGAGAATTCCAGACTTCGTCAGGAAGGAAAGGATGTTCCACTCTTTGGTCGTCATCACCTTTTTTAGATCGGAGGACTTGATCCTTTCGTTCCCCTTGAAGATGATTTTTCGGACGTCCCCCTTGGGTCCTTCCTCAATCTTAAAGGTGACGACGGCCTCGTTCGTCTCCAGGTAGTCAATCTTGTGAGTCACTTTGACGCTGTAGTATCCTTTTGAGAAATAGACCTTGCGGATCTGTTCAACATTCTCTCTGATTCTTTCGAAGTTGAGAATGGAACGAGAGGGCAGGGTGACCTTTTCCTTGATGTCATCGAGCTTGACCTTCTCGTTTCCGGTAATGACGACTTCCTTGATGGACGGTTTCTCGACCACGATGAAGATCAATTCCTTTCCTTGAGGCGCCGACTGAATGTCTACCTGAACATCGGTAAAATACCCCAGAGCAAAGATGGCCCGTAAATCGGATTGGACCTGCTCCACGGACAGGGGATGCCCCAAGCGGCTTTGGATAGCCCCACGAATGACTCCCTCCTCCACCTTGGCATTCCCGAGAATCGTGATTTTGTAGAGGCCCTCTTCCTGTCCGAATGTTGTGCCAACGATCAGGACGCTGAGGAAGAGGGCAAACGAAACGAGCCACCACGGTTTAACGATCATCTTTTCGCTCGCTCTCTTTCAGGGTAAGGAAAATTTCTGTCTTTCATATCAAATCTTTTCCTGTTTGTAAATAGGATAAAGGACTTCCAAGATGAAGCTTCCCGCCCCTGTCTGCCGACCCCGGTCCCGACCGCGGGCGGGGCAGGCACAGGGGGGCTTCCGGGTAATGTAGATATGATTACAGGGTCGGTTTTGACCCCACTGCGGGAGTCCGTTTCCGCCCTCCCCGCCATCCCGTTAAGACGGGACAGGCAAGGCGGGGCTTCC
>Ga0209254_10002051_pt1 | contig 18265 bp, 12 predicted proteins | sample FrelakmetDIP11DI_FD_187148 | JGI IMG/M metagenome (GOLD analysis project Ga0209254, IMG submission 187148) | Freshwater lake sediment microbial communities from the University of Notre Dame, USA, for methane emissions studies - DIP11 DI (SPAdes)... | ecosystem: Environmental > Aquatic >...
TTGCGAAGGGAGACTAGAGCGGTCTCCGGCCGTATTACCTGCTCCATAGAATAACACGTCACTTCCGCACGGAGGCGAAGCAATCTTCGCCAACCGGTGAGTATCAGGCTGTGCGTGCGAAGCAGGCTTCAGCTCCGGGCCATCCTTTTTCGGTGGCGTTGCCAACTGGTGACGGATTCGTCCCTCGTCAGGTCTGCCCCAGCGCCGCTTTTCACCTGTTCAGTTGGAGTTAGGGCGCCGCTCTGCGAAGAACCGGCCCATCCTGCCACTGATCTCCAGTCAATCTCCCACAACCCTGGCCTCTGGCACGGATCTTGCGACATGGTAAGAGTAGAGGGCACTATGCCCTGGCAGACTATGAACATATCTAGAAGGAGGGAAAAACGATGCACAACCTAGATCGCACTCAGGCGGAGATGTATGGGGAGACGTATGAGTACGGGCCGGCGGAGTTCGGGTATGAGACGAACCCCGAGTACACCGGCGAGTATCAGGAGCTGCCCGGCGAGTACCAGGAGCTGCCCGGCGAGTACCAGGAGCTGCCCGGCGAGTACCAGGAGCTGTCCGGCGAGTACCAGGAGCTCCCCGGCGAGTACCAGGAGCTCCCCGGCGAATACCAGGAGATGGAGCTGGCCGCCGAGTTTGGTGAGTACGGCGAGTACACGGGTGAGCTTGAGTTCGAGAGCTCTATGAGCGAGTCCCTGGAGATGGAGCTGGCTGCCGAGCTGCTCGAGGTGTCGAACGAGGAGGAGCTGGATCGTTTCCTCGGCAAGATGTTCAGGGGCATCGGGCGCGTGGTCCGGCGGGTGGGGAGGATTCCCGTGTTCAGGCAACTGGGAGGGATCCTGAAGGGCGTGGCGCGGAAGGCACTGCCCATGGTGGGCGGTGCGTTGGGAACCATGGTTGCACCTGGGCTCGGCACGGCCATCGGCGGCGCGTTAGGATCGATGGCAGGGCGCATGTTTGAGATGGAGCTCGAGGGGCTGAGCGCCGAGGACCAGGAGTTCGAGGTTGCGCGGCGCTATGTCCGCCTGGCGGCGTCTGCTGCCCAACGGGCCGCCATGGCCCCACCGCATGTGCCACCCCAGATCGTAGCGCAGCGAGCCTTTAACGCAGCGGCGCGCCTGTATGCGCCCGGGCTCGTCAACGCGGTCGCGCCCATGGCTCCGCGTCGGCGTCAGGCGTCGTACAGACAGCCTGTTGCGCCCTATGCCGTTCCCGGTGCCGCTGCCATGCCCTATGCCGCTCCCATGTCAGGGGCTGTGCCTCCGTCCGCGCCAGCCTATGCACCTGGCGCGCCGCGCCGGCGGCCACGGACAGGGCGCTGGGTCCGCCAAGGACGCAACGTCGTCCTGATCGGCTACTACGGTTAATCGGGGCGAGGAGAAGGTAGGATGCAGGACTCGGTCTCGAGTGTGCCGGCCAACGCGCTGGCGGCCAACCTGTTGGCCGACGAGACGCGTGCGCTGCTGACCCGGCTGGAGCGCATCAAGCCGTTCGTGCTGTCCGAGACGATGGTGCCGGCGGCGGCGCCATCGCTCGCCGCCCAAGCGGCCATCGAGCAATTTCTGGCGCGGGGGCGGCAAGCCCTGCGGCTGTTAGCCAGGGACTATTTGCGCTGGCTGCACAGCCCGGCAGGCCGCCGCGCGCCGCCGGCCGAGGCGCAGCGCCGCTACGCCATCCTGCGCCTGCGCTTCAACGACATGCTGTCGCAACTCGACATCTTTGCCGACGTGGTCACGCAGCGAAGCGAGCGCGACCACGGCGTATGGCTGTCAGGGCTGGACGTCGTGGCGGCCGACGCCATCGTACTGCCCAGCCGTTACTATGACCCACCGCCGGTCGTCTGTTACCTTAGCCGCGGTCACGGCGCGGCCATCCGCCGCGCTCGCACCCGGCTGCCCGGCGGCGGAGACAACCCGGTGGCTATCATCCAGATGCCGCGTGAGCGTATGATCGGCAGTGGCATCGCCTCCTCTCTGGTCCACGAAGTGGGGCACCAGGGAGCGGCGCTGTTGGATCTGGTTAACTCGCTGCACCCCATCCTGCGCGGTTTACAGCGCAGCGGGGGAAACGAGGCCATCGCCTGGACGTTCTGGGAGCGCTGGATCTCGGAGATCCTATCCGACCTGTGGTCAGTGGCCCGGATCGGCGTCTCGGCTCCCTTGGGGCTGATGGGGGTGGTCAGCCTGCCGCGTCCATTCGTATTCCGCGTGAGTATGGACGATCCGCACCCAATTCCGTGGATCCGGGTCAAGCTCAGCGTTGCGATGGGCGACGCCCTCTACCCCGATCCACAGTGGCGCGCCCTGGCAGCCACATGGGAAGCGCTCTATCCCAAGGCCAGCCTCAGCCAGAACAAACTCACTCTGCTGGCGCTGCTGGAGCGCACCATGCCGGCTTTCGTGTCGGTGCTGCTGAACCACCGCCCCAGATCGCTGCGCGGCAGCTCGCTGCGCGAAGTGTTGGCCAGCCCGGACCGCCAGCCGTCGCGGCTGCGCGCCCAATTCGGCGCCTGGGGCGGCTCGCGGCTCAAGATGCAGGCCGCTGCACCGTGCCTGGTCTTTGCTGCCATCGGCCAGGCAAGGGCCGACGACCGGCTGAGCCCGGAACAGGAGGGCCGCATGCTGGCCGATCTGCTCACCGACTGGGCAATGCGCAGCACCCTAGACACAGCGGCCATCTGTGCGGCCGGGGCGCTCAGAGGCACAGCGCCTGCGGCATGAATCCGGTTTTGTGAAAACGTGCCTGAACTAACCTAAGGAGGATCCTATGAATGAAGACCTTAACCTGAAGAAGCCTGTGGCCATCGAGACACTCAAGCCCATTTCGACCCGGCTGACGCCGCCTTTGCGCGCTACTCCCGACCTGCCGCTTTGGTTCCTGATCGAGGAGACAACCAAGGCGCTCTCCTTCAGAAACTATGCGGCCTTTACTGACTGGGTCTTGTGCAAACGCCCTCTGCCGGATGATCTCGAGCCCTCAACGGAGAAAGTCAAAATCGAGGATGAGAAGGTACCCGAGTTCAAGAAGCAACTTGCGGCCCGGAGGAGATCGTTGCCTTTTACGGACTCGGATGCCTACCGTCTGCTCAAAACGGCAACTGAGGCCTTTGTGGCCGTGAACTGTGGTGTCGTTCTGCACGGGGAGCGAGGCTTCGTCCCTGGACTCGACAACACGGCCCTGGATAAGATCCTGGATCGCGTGGGCGCGGACGACGGTGCCATCCGGGAATCCTGGTACGACCATTACTTGAAGGAGCTGCATGGTACCGCTGATCGCATCCTGCCCTATCTGGCTCTCATCAGCCAGAAGCTCCCCGACTGGCCTGCGAAGCCGGCGCACGTTATCACCAAGCAGGACGAAGGGCTGCCTGATGACTGCGCCAGCATCCTGCGAGACAAGCTGACCAACCCATGCCTGCTGGAGCTCATCTGGTCCTACTGGCACGAGCAGGGGATGCTGGTCCAGACGATGAACGTCATCAGCCGGCGCTTCCAGAACATTCGCGGCCACGCCGGCAAGGACCCGTTGGCCATGATGGAGCTGGATCCACTGCGCCCGCTGAACAACCTGCTGTGGGGCTATCTCCAGGATGAGCAGCACCGCCTGTCACTGGTGCGGCGTGCCTACGAATACGACCATCACTACGGACTGACGCTGGAAGGAAAGGCCGTGCCGCCGCTTCAGACGGCCGACAGCCGCAGCAAGTTCCTGGAGGCGTTCCACAACCTGCTCTACCTCTGCTCCGACTTTTTCAAGCGTGACGACGACACCACGGTCAACTCCGACGCCTTCCCGGTCCTGATCGCCCTCCGCGATGTGCATCTGCTGCTGTCCGAGGGCGCCCACAACCAGTTCGGCGATCTGCCGGCCACGGCCCGCATCGAGATGCTGATGCAGCAGTGGCTGCTGGCGCGGCCCGAATTCCGCGAGGCGCTGCCCACCCGGGTGATGGTGGACTATCCCGAGCCGTGGATGGATCGCGTGGACGCTATGAAGCGGCTCCAGGGATGGCTCGACACCACCGTGATGCACTTTCACGACTTGGCCTACTACGGCGAGCAGGTCTTACTCAGCATCCGTTTTGGATACTGGAACGAGGCCGACCGTGACCAGGCCAAGGTGTGGGCGCGCTACTGGCGGTCCCAGATCCAGAACTATATCCACTCCTACCGCATCGCCACGGGCGTAGACCTGACGGCCGAGCCCGTCCAGCCGCAGCAGCGCAGTCTGTTTGCGATGCAGCCCTCCATCCTCATGCGCCAACGCCTGCCAGGAGCCGGTGTGGTGCCAGCGCTGCCGCAGCCGGCTACCCAGACCCCTGTGCCTCAGGGCTTCCGGCAACGGCGCGCCGCGCGCGGGTGAGAGGGCAGCCACAAAGAGGGTAGCCCGGCACAGCCAGACACGCTGTGCCGGCGCCCTCTGGCCACCGGCATAAACGGAATGATGGGAGAGGGACCGGCCGATGCTCGACTTTACCTCGTCGCTCTACCTGGGCTTCTGGCACGACAGTTGGTCGCTGCGCCCTTGGGGGCAGTTGACCACTGGCGTGCCAGCGGCCCTGGCCTCCCCGCCCGGCGTACAGGCTGTGGCTGCCTCCCTGGCCCGGTTGCAGGGCTGCGATCGTGCCAGCCTCGGCCCGTCCACCTTCCACCTGTTCTGGGATCTGTTTGGCATGCTGGCCAGCGAGGGCATCGCCGTGTACGTGGACCAGGGCGCGTACCCCATCGCCCGTTGGGGCACGGCCCATGCGGCGCTGCGCGGGGTCCTGGTGCGGCAGTTCTCGCACCGGGATGCCGGCGCGTTGCAGCAGATGGTCGTCCAGAGCCCTGGCCTGAGGCCGGTGGTGGTGGCCGACGGGGTGTGCGCTTGCTGCGGCAGTCCCTTGCCCATCGAAGCCTACCTGGCGGCCATCCGGCCCGGTGGGGGCCTCCTGGTGTTGGACGACACGCAGGCCTTGGGGATCCTGGGCCACTCGCCGGGACCTGAAGCGCCCTACGGGCGGGGGGGCGGCGGGACGCTGCGGCGCAGAGGGGTCAGCGGCCGGGACCTCATCCTGGTGTGCTCGCTGGCAAAGGCGTTCGGCGCGCCCCTGGCGGCTCTCTCAGGCAGCCGGGACCTGGTCGAGCGGTTTGAGGCCACCGGCGAGACGCGGGTCCACTGCAGCCCTCCGTCCGCGGCCGCCATCCACGCCGCCGCTCGAGCGCTGGCGCTGAACCAAGCGCGGGGTGACGACCTGCGCCGCCAGCTTGCGCGGCGGGTGCGCTTTTTTCGGGAGCGGCTCGCCGCGGCCGGCCTGCCGGGCACGGGCGGGCTGTGCCCGATCCAGCGCCTGCTGCCCTTGCCAACCGCTGTTGCGCGCGAGCTGCACGAACGTCTGTTGGCTTCTGGCGTGCGGACGGTGCTCCAGCCGTGCAGCATGGGTGACACTGCCCGCATTACCTTTGTCCTCACCGCCCGCCACCGGGCCGATGCCATCGACCGGGCGGTAGGCGTGTTGGCGGGGCTGGCCCTAGCCTTGCCGTGGATCCAGCCGCAGCGCGGCTGAGCAGGCCGCAAGACCGGCTCCGTGTGATCCGGCAGGTCCTTTGCTTCGTGACTCAGAAAGATGCAGGAGGCAAGAGCATGTCCGAGTTCCCGGCAGAGACATTCGCATACATCGGGTCTGGGATTAGACCCGCCGACCTGGGGCGGGAAGAGGAGGTCCGCCGACGGAGGGCAGCAAGCCGCGTCTCTGCGTTTCGTCCCCGTCCCAGGCCGCCGGCAGCGCAGCGCCCGCGTCCAGGAGGGGTGCGGCTGACGCTCGTGCCCCAGTTTCCACGGCCCCGTCCGGCGATCGTCAACCCCTGGCCGGAAAGGGAACCGCCCGATAGCTCCGCCCCGCCGGCTTCAAGTGTGCCCGAGGGGGGTGGGTCGGCTCCGGCCGAGCCGACCACACCTGCCGAGCCCGCAGGCAGTGAATACGTGCGCTGGGTGCAGAGCTCGCTGAACCAGATCCTGGGTCTGCGCTTGCCCATCGACGGCAGAATGAGCGCCGAGACGCGCAGCGCGGTCCGCGAGTTTCAGCAGCGCCAGCGGTTGCCCGCCGACGGCATCGTCGGGCCCGACACCGAGCGCGCTCTGCTCGCCGCTCGGCGCAGACCGGCTCCTGCCAGGGCTGGCGCCCGGCGCGCCGAGCTGGAAATGCTCGAGGCCGGCTATGGCCTGGGAGAGCTGGAAGCGGAGATCGATCGCCGCAGCCGGGAGTATGGGCGTTGGGTACAGAGCTCGCTGAACCGTATCCTGGGCCTGGGCCTGGCTGTGGACGGCATTGTCGGGCCAATAACCCGCAGCGCGATCCGCAGCTTCCAGCAGCGACAGGGGCTGGTCATCGACGGCGTCGTCGGTCCCCAGACCGAGCGTGCGCTGATCGCGGCGGGCGCGCCCCAACCGCCTGGGGCCGGCACCGCTCCACCCAGCCCGATTCCCACACCCCCGGTGCGTCCCGCCTCGGTGCTGGCGGCTAACATGGTGCAGATCGCCACGCAAGAATGGGAGCGCTGGGGGCGTGGGAGGATGCAGGAAGCCGAGCCACGGGCGCAGCCGGTCTTGAAGGAGTACTGGGAGACGGGAGTGGGTCTGCCCTACCCTGGTCCGGCCAGGGCCTGGAGTGCCGCGTTCATCTCCTGGGTGGCGCGCAGGGCGGGCGCCGGCAGTTCATTCCGCTACGCGTCGGCCCACACCACCTACGTAGCTGCCGCCAAGCGCAACCGGCTGGCCAACAACGGCAATCCTTTCCAGGCCTATCGGGTCGGCGAGATACGCCCCCAGGTGGGTGACATTGTGTGCGCCGAGCGAAAAGGGCCGGACGGAAGGTGGAGTGGTGTGACCTATGACAACGTGGACGACGGGCAGTTCCGGGCGAGCCACTGCGACATTGTCGTCGGCGTCGGTCGGAACCATCTGACGGTAATCGGCGGGAACGTCAGCGACTCGGTTAAGGACAAGACGATCCCCATCGACGCCAATGGCTTGATCCGACATCGGCGCGTCTTTGCTGTGATCCGGGTCGGTGCGCCCGCCGCACCGGCCCGGCCCGTCACCCCCGGCGCTGTCGACGTGCGGGCCATGACCCATGAGCAATTCATCGACTTTGTCGGCCAGCATGCCCGGCGTGCCATGGCACAGACGGGAGTGCCCGCTTCGGTGACCGTCGCCCAGGCGATCGTGGAATCGGGCTGGGGCAAGGCAACCATCGGCACGGCCCGGAACCTGTTCGGCATCAAGGGACGAGGCCCGGCCGGCTCTGCGCAGGCGCCGACGAAAGAGTTCATCAAAGGCAAGTGGATCACCGTCAACGCCAACTTTGCCGCATACGACAGCTTTGAGCAAAGCATCCACGAGCACGCCCAGTTTTTCGTCCGCAACCGGCGCTACGCCGAGGCGCTGCGGCACACCGGCGAGCCAGACCGCTTCGCCCGCGAGATCCACAAGGCCGGCTATGCCACGGCTCCGAACTATGCCGACGTGCTGATCTCGCTGATGCGGCGCTACAACTTGTACCGCTTTGACCGCTGACGATGCCGCCGCAGGTCCAGTGACGATCGCCACAAGGAGGATTACTCGATGAGCTGGGAAATGATGATCCGACCGGAACCGTCCGCCTATCCCGAGTTCGAGGTGCTCGGCACGGAACTGGAGGTCAGCGGACCACCGACCGGCGCTGACCGCAATAGCCCGGATTACATCCGCTGGGTGCAGGGTTCTCTCAACCAGATCATGGGTCTTCGGCTGGCGGTAGATGGCATCATGGGGCCTGCTACGCGTAGCGCGATTCGCAGCTTTCAACAGAAGCAGGGGCTTGCGGCTGACGGCATTGCCGGCCCCAAGACTAAAGCGGCATTGATGGTGGCATTGGGGATCATGACTACCCCTCCCTCTCTCTATCCACCTGACGGACAGCCCACGCAACGAATTGTGTACGGGTGGAGTCAATACAGGCGGCGGGTGGAGGAACTCCCCTCCGATCAGCAAGCCATCCTCAGGGACATCGGCGAAGCCATCGTCGCCAGCTATCAACCGGGTGGGCGGCCGGTCCAGACGGTCGATGTATATGGGCATGCCGACTGGGATACTCCGCGTAATCCTCAACAGGAACAGCAAATGAGCGACGAGCGAGCACGAGTTGTGACGCAGTGGTTGATAGATCATGTAGGAAACGCTATCGCCAACAGGATCATTTGGTTCCAGAGAGGAATGGGCGCTAAACAATTGAAGGCTAGTCCTACCTCAGAAGAGAACCGTCAAAAGAACCGCCGGGTCGAGATTCTCCTTTCGGCGGCAAAAGCGCCTGTAACCTGCCGCCTGGACGTTGCCCACCCGATCGATGTGGTTGCCTCGGCGCGTCGCCTGCCCAACCTGAACACGTCACGCGACTTGTCTATTTCAGCCATTTCATGGTCGCCTCGCTCGCCGGTTCGACCTGTTAGATCAGCGCGGATCTCCTCTGAATGGTCTAACGATTCGGAGTTTGAGTCGGCGATCCCGAACGATGCTACTGTGATGCAGGATACCTACCGAGCCAGCAGGCGAACTCTGACAGCTGCGCGCAATGCACTTGCCAACCTGCTAGTAGGTTTCATGGGTGAGCAGCAAGGTCGGCCGTTGAATGAGTTTCAAAAGCGCGTCTTGATATCCGTAGGCAGGTGGCTCAAAGCAGGTACTCAGAATACTCCAACAGCCCGTACACAAGCCGCGGATGTTGTGCGCCGCGCCATAAGATTGATGGACGCTAATTTGGCCGTCAAAACCACGAGCGGACAAACCCCACCATTCAAGCGAGTTCGAGGTGCATTCCATGCTCAGACCTACGGCAGATCTGACTTAGGGATTGACTGCGGAGACCCGTTCTTCACGGTCGATGGCCCCAACTGCCGGAGAGATGTCGTCACACATGAGTTCTTCCACTTTGTTGGGGTGAAGCACGGCGGCTCTCCTTTGGATGGCCCGACGATTCGGAGCCTGATAACGACTCCTGATCTGGCACTGGACTCTGCGGATAACCTGGCGCAATTGGTGAGTGAGCTCATGAATGGTAGGACCGATGCCTGCGTACGCAGGGCAGACTGAGACGGCGCACAAGCGTCAATCCTCTGATTAGGTAAGGACTCGATGAGCCGACAACTGATGATTTCGCAAGAACCGTTCATGTATCGCGAGTTCGAGGCACCTGATCCCGAACTGGAAGGCGTTTGGGAAGGCGAGACGAACCGGAGCAGCCCGGGCTATGTCCGCTGGGTGCAGGAATCCCTGAACAAGATCCTCGGACTGCGGCTGGCTGCCGACGGCAAAATGGGACCTGCTACCCGCAGCGCCATCCGCAGCTTCCAACAGCGCCAGGGATTGGCAGCGGACGGGATTCTGGGGCCACGAACGGAAGCTACGCTCAAGCGCGCCCTAGCGCAGGGCCCCGGACAGCCCTCCCCGCAGACCCCCGGGCAATGCCAGGTGCTGGACCGATTTGCCTTTGACAGGGACCAGCTCACCCCGGCACACCAGTCCGCGATCGCTTCGATCGCTCAGGCGGTGGTCGCCAGCCAGGCTACGAACCAGCCCGTTCGTACCGTCCGCCTCATCGGTCACACCGATCCGGTCGGTCCGGCCGCCTATAACCTGGCCTTGGCTCAGCGCCGTGCGTCACAGGTAGGCCGCCAGTTGCGCGCCGCGCTACAAAGCCGGAGGCCGGGGATCCTGGCGACGATCGCAATCACAGAAGAGTCTCGCGGCGAGGCCGAGCCGGTTTCACCCGATCCGGCCATGAACCGGCGTGTTCAGGTATGCCTGGGGCGAGCCGTTGCCCCCCGTCCCCCAAAAAAGAACCCTCCACCCAGAAGGAAAAACGTCGAGCAGGAGATCCGGCGTTGGTTCACAACCGGCGGCCGGCCGGCGATGCAGCCGATCCGCCCCGGGAACGACGTCCTACCTCTCATCGGCGGCGCGCAGGCTTTTGGCGAGATGTTGCGGGCGATCTGGACGGCGACCGGGCCCGGCCACTTTATTTATCTGGCGGGCTGGTACCTGGACGACTCTTTCCCCCTGGTAGGCTGCGATCCGAATACCGCCATTGGCAGGCTGTTCGCACGCGCCAGTCAGAGCGGTGTGCAGGTGAGGGCGATGCTGTGGGACCAGGTCGGCACCCAGAACAGCGCCCAGGTCAAGCGCATCAACCGCCTGGCCAGGGGGGCCGCCATTCTTGACAATCGCACTTTGTGGTTCGGGTCGCACCACCAGAAGATTCTGATCGTTAAGGGCAGCCAGGGGCTGATTGCTTTTTGCGGTGGCGTGGATATCAATTCCGACCGAATCCCGCCCTGCCCATCTGCCTCTTCATCGGGCGGCTCAGGCAGCGGTTCGGGGAGTGGCTCAGGAGGTGGCGGTGGTGGCAGTCCCTTGCACGACGTCCACTGTCGGATTCGAGGGCCGGCTGCGCGCAGCCTGCTACTCACTTTTGTCCAACGCTGGCTGGACCACCCGGCCCATGTGTCTCTGGACCGATCCAAAGGGGAGCTGCTGGGTGCGGCCGAACTGCGCCTGCCGCTGCCCTCTCCGTCGGGTCCCGCGTATGTGCAAATCGGGCGTACCTACGGCAACGGATCGCGCCATCATGGCATCGGTCGAGGTGGCTACCGGTTCGCCCCGGACGGCGAGCGGACGGTGCGCCGCATGGTTCTCCAGGCTATCAGCCAGGCCCGCCGCTTTATCTACATGGAGGACCAGTACCTCGTCAGCTTGGAGGTGCGTGATGCACTGCTGGCCGCACTGCCCCACATCCAGCACTTGACCATCTTGATCCCGCACAGCAGACTGCTGAGCAGCAGCGAGTGCCCGCAGGATTTCCACGCCAAGCGCCGCGAATTCATCGCCCCCCTCCGGCGTGCCGGCGGCAGCAAGGTCCGAGTGTTTGTGCTAAACCCGCCCGGTGCTCCCAATACTTACGTCCACGCCAAGACATGGATCTTTGACGACGAGTATGCCATCATCGGCTCGGCCAACTGCAACCGGCGCGGCTACACCCACGACAGTGAGGTCGCCGCCGGAATCTACGACCCGTCGGATGCATCTCTGGTCAAGCAACTGCGCATCGGACTATGGGCCAAGCATCTGAACCTGGATAACCCGGCAGGACGGGCCCGGCTGGCTGACGGCCTGGCCAGCGCAGCGCTGTGGCTCAGCCCGCCCCCGGGGGCGCGGATCGCTCCGTTCAACGAAAACGCCCCCATCTCAACCAGCAACGCACCGCGCTGCCGGGTAGCATCGTGGAATGGACAGATCGACCCGGACGGTTCGTAGCGAGCACCAGGCCCAGGGTGCCCGCCCTGGGCCTGCTTCGCTGCCGCTGCCGCCCCATCGCTTGAGGCGCGCCGTAGCGATCGTGCCTATTGCCCGGCCTTTGGCCTACGCCCAGGCGCACGCCTCCAGATTCTGTAAAGAGCTGATGGCGCTGATTCGTTTTCCCACCGTCAGCGCGCAGCCGGAACACGCCGCCGACCTGGTGGACTGCGCGCGCTGGCTGGCCGACCACCTGCGAGGAATCGGTCTGGAGCACGCACAGGTCAGCCGCACGGAAGGCCACCCGCTGGTCTATGCCGACTGGCTCCACGCCGCCGGCAAACCGACAGTGTTGATCTATGGTCATTACGACGTGCAGCCGGCCGACCCGCTGGACCAGTGGCAGACACCGCCCTTCCAGCCGGCGATCCGCGGCCTCTATCTCTACGGCCGCGGCGCCTCCGACGACAAGGGGCAGTTCTTCGCTCATCTTAAGGCGATTGATGCGTACCTGCGCACCACTGGCTCATTACCCACAAATGTGAAGGTGATCCTGGAGGGCGAGGAGGAGATCGGAAGTGCCAGCCTGTTGGCCTTTGCCCGGCAACACCCCGAAGCGTTGGCTGCTGACGTGGCCGTGGTCTCGGACACGTCCATCCCTGCGCCCGACCGCCCGGCCCTCACCTACGCGCTGCGGGGCTCGCTCAGCCTGGAGCTGGAGGTGCGCGGCCTGAGGGGTGACGTGCACTCGGGTACGTATGGCGGTGCTGTCCGAGAGCCACTTCAGGCCTTGTGCGCGATATTGGACGGTCTGTATGCCCGGGGTGGTTGCATCACCATACGGGGGTTTTACGGCCGGGTGCGCCTGCCCGACCCCGACGAGCGGGCCTACCTGGTCGGGGTTGGGCCCACGAATGAGGAAATATTGGCGGGCGCAGGCGCTAGCCGGGGGTGGGGAGAGCCGGGCTTTACGCTCTATGAGAGCACGACGCTCCGTCCGTCGCTGTCTGTCCACGGGATCAGCGGTGGATACCAGGGGCCGGGCATCAAGACCGTGATCCCGGCAATAGCAGCGGCCAAGCTCAGCTTTCGCCTGGTGCCGGACCAGGAGCCCGACGAGGTCGACCGGCTGTTTCGCCAGCACATCGCGCGGACCATCCCCCCGGGTGTCCGCTGCACAGTACGGACGTTAGACGCCGCCCGGCCCGTGGTGATGGAGCGCGGCCATCCGGCGCTGCGCGCCGCCGAAGTCGCCTACCGCCGGGGCTTCGGGGCAAGCCCGGTGTTCCTACGTTCAGGTGGCACGATCCCGGTGGTCAGCACGTTGCAGAATGCCTTGGGTATCTCGACGGTTTTGATGGGCTTGGCATTGGCCGACGATGCCAAGCACGGACCAAACGAACGCTTCTACCTGCCCAACTTGGCCAACGGCATCAGGACCAGCATCTACTTCCTGGTCGAGGTGGGATCGGGTGTGAGGCGTCATGCCTGAAACCTGAAGCGTGACCAGGGAGGGAAAACCATGATTATAGACAGTCACTGCCATGCAGGAAAAGGGGATGGACTGACCGGCCCTTGGGACACCGACGCGTCCCTGGACAAGTACCTGCGCCGCGCGGCACGGGCCGGCATCGACCGCACGGTGTTGCTGACCGCCTTCCAGTCGGACTATGCTGTGGCCAACCGCCAACTGGCGCGCATCGTCGCCAGCCGGCCCGGCCGGTTCTATGGCTTTGCTTTTGTCCACCCCATCCACGACCGGGGCCGGGTGGCAGCGCTGGTGCGGGAAGCGGTCGAACGGCTGGGGTTCGTGGGCATCAAGGTTCACCGCCACGACGCGCCCATCAGCCGCGAGGTGTGCGAGGTCGCCGCCGCCTACGGCCTGCCGGTAAACTATGACGTCATGGGCGAGGTATCTGTGGTGCGACTGCTGGCCGAGGAGTATCCCCGCCTGCCCTTTATTATCCCTCACCTGGGCTCCTTCGGTGACGACTGGCGGGCGCAGGTGGCCTTCCTCGACCCTCTGGCTCGCTACCCGAACATCTACACCGACACGGCGGGCGTGCGCCGCTTTGACCTGCTCGTCGAGGCGGTGCGGCGGGCAGGTCCCCACAAGATCCTGTTCGGTTCCGACGGTCCCTGGCTGCACCCCGGCCTGGAGCTGGCTAAGGTGCGGGCACTGGGCCTGCCGCCGGCCGATGCCGCGCTGGTGGTGGGTGGAAACTTTCTGCGGCTCATTGCCGGGATCCAGACCCGCCCAGTCCGTCCGCTGCCCAGGTCGAAGCGACCAGTCGATCTGGCAACCGTCGCGTCGGGCGACCCCTGGATCTCGGCTGAGATGGACCCGTAGTGACTCCCATCAGGCGGCGAACTCGCCTTTATCATCAGTGGGGCGCTCCACCGCCATGGCCTGCACGCCCTTCCGTTGTTCGGCGCGCCGCATCTGCAGGGCGCGGTCGGTGACACCCAGGCACTGCGCGGCCCGCTGCAGGTTGCCATCCTCCCGGCTGACCGCGGCTCGGATCGCGGTCTCTTCGGCGGCCCGCCGGATCTCCTTCAGGCTTGCCCCGCACAGCACAGCACGGTCGATGGCTTGCTCAAAGCTCTCATCGCGCCACCCATCGAGGGCCTGCGAAGAGACCGGCCGCTCGTCGGCCGGGACGTCGCCCATTGTAATGGGGCCTTTGCCGACGTGCCGGTGCACGATGCGCAGCGCCAGGTTCCGCAGGTCCCGCACGTTGCCGGGGTATTGGCGGGCCAGCAAATAGCTCCGCACCGGCTCGTCCAGCTCCAGCGGCTCCTCGTCGGGACGCACCTCCTGGATGAAATGGCAGGCCAGGGGAAGAATGTCGTCAAGGCGATCGCGCAGCGGGGGAAGCCGGAAAACCCACAGAGCAATGCGGTAGTACAGGTCTCGCCGGAAACGGCCCTGCTCCTGCTCCTCGGACAGATCGCGATTGCTGGCGCACACCAGGCGAAAGTCGGTGTTGTGCCAAGTGTTGCTGCCGACGCGCTTGTAGGTCCGTTCCTGGATCACGCGCAGAAATTGCGCCTGTAGGCCTGGCGGCAGCTCGCCCACCTCGTCCAGAAACAGGGTTCCCCCGTTGGCCAGCGCGAATGCGCCGTCCCGAGCTGCGACCGCCCCGGTGAACGCGCCGCGCTCGTGCCCAAACAGCTCGCTGCCCGACAAATCAGGCACGATCGTCGTGCAGTCGAGGACGACTAGGTCACGCTTGTGGCGCTGAGGAGTGAGAGCGTGGATCATCCGCGCCACGAGCTCTTTGCCTGTTCCTGTCTCACCCACCAGCAGGACCGACGCTTCGGTGAAACGGGCCACCTCCGCCACCTGGCGCAGCAAGGAGATCCACGCGTAGCTTTGGCCCACCAAATGCTCGCGAATCAGCGGTGAAGCCACGAGGTCGTCCACCGCCCTCCAGCGCTGCAGGCGGGCCGCAATCATCCCGGCCGGATCGTGCAGCCGGTCCAAGGCCAGGACGTCCGAGGCGCCGGCCGCCAGGATCTGCCAGGCAGTCCCACCGGCCATCGCCGCGCTTGTCGTCACGGCCAGCAGCCGGTGCAGTCCGTTGCGTGTCAGGGCGCGCACAAACTCGCAGACCGGCGGCGAAAGATCGGGACAGAGCAGAACCCCAGCCCCACTCGGCGCTGCTGGGTCCAGTGGTTCGACATCCACGCCTGCCTGTTTCAGCGCCTGGGCCACGTCGCACTCGGCAAAGGGCCCGATCGAACCCAGATGGTGAAGCCACGCTTGCGTCCTCGACTTGTCGTCCATCTCTACTCCCCAGTGGTAAGCTGGCCCGCGACAGGCGCGGATAGGACCCCTCCGGGCAGGCCTGATGTAGTCGATGGATCGGCAATGAGACCTGCTGAATTGGGCAGCGCCTCAACGCTGAGCCTCTGCCGGGCGTTGGCCTGGGCGTGGAACCTAGGCCACAGAGTATTGGGACGGATCCCGGCGGCGCCCCGCCGCCGGGATGTGGAGCTCACTCCGGTACTTGGCGACGGTGCGCCGCGCAAGGTGGAGCGAGTCCCTTTCGAGCCTGGCTGCGATCTCACGATCGCTGATCGGCTCACCCGCCTGGGCGAGCACCGCGCGGATGGCTTCTTTTGCCGCCAGCGATCGGTCAAAAAGGTCACTCAGCGCGACCAGGCGCCCATCAGGCAACTGGAGCACCTTGTCACTGACGGCCCGGCTGATGGTACTTTCGTGCACGCCAAGCTGCCTGGCCAGCTCGGCCCGGGTAAGGGACCGGAGGGAGCGGGGGCCGTGTTCGAAAAATGCCGATTGATAGCAGGCAAGGAACTCGCCGATGCGGCGCAGCGTCCGCTGCCGTTGCTCGAGCGCGGCGAGAAACATCCGTGCGCGCTCGATGGCCTCGCCCGTCCATGCTCGTGCCTCAGGTCCCAGTCCGGTCTGGTCCGCGGCGTTGAGCACCATTCGAAACACGGGGCTAATCCTCAATTCGTACGGTTGAGCCGCAGGGATCTCGACTTGAAATTTGGCCGCGCCGCCCTCCAGACTGCGGCGCACGATCAGATCGGGTCGGGTCAGGACACTATCCTCTTCGGCAGTCTGAGGCACCAATTGCAGCGGATGGGGGTAGAGTTTCTCACGTATGAAGCAGAGCACGGCGTCGATGTCTGACCTGGAAAGCCGCACGCACCTAGCCACAGCATTCCAGCGCTGGCGAGCAAACGGATCCCATGCCTTCTCTAACACATACACGACGGTTTTGCAGTCCGTGCCCCTGGCTTGTAGGTCGGCACACTGAAGAAGAAAACACTCGCGGAGGTTGCGCGCGCCAATGCCGGGCGGGTCCAGTTGGTGCAGCCACGCGATGGCTTGCCGCAGGCGCTCTTTGGACACACCCAGCTCTGGAGCCAACTCCTCTTCCGAGGCTGTGAGAAAGCCTCGTTCGTCCAGCGACTGGATCAGGTACGATACCGTCTCAACATCTTCCGTTGGCACCATGAGCCTGGCTTGGCCGAGAAGGCGATCGATCGGCGACTCGCGGGCGGCCAGGCGTTCGATTGGGTCATCAGTATCTACCGCCCAGTGGCCCAAGCCAGTTGATGAATCACGATCCATGCTGCGTGAGGCGGCAGGTCTCATCTCGGCGCTGCGCAGCCGGTGCCGTTCTTCTCCTTCGAGCGCCGGGTTTTCGGCCAGCTCCTGTTTGACCACCTCTTCCACTTCCGCGCCAGACAGGCGCAGCAACCTGGTGGTCAGCATCATGTGAGCCGTGACCTTGGTCTGGGTTCGCAGTGTGGTCTTGAGCTGCATTTCTGTGCGCATACCCTGATGAAAGCCCGGGTTCTCGATCGACGAGAGGCTCAAGCCAAAGCCGGACGCCGGTGCTTGGAACGGCAGGAGACAGATAACGAAGCAACAAAGATGGGTCCCCGAGCTTGCAGTAGCCGGACGGCCATCTGGCGGCGTCGAGCCCACCCCGGATGATGCCGCTTCCGCATGCAGGAAGCCTATGTATAGACGGACCGGAAGGGGCCTGCTTGGCGCCTGCCCCGCCCGGCATAGGTTCGGACCTCACGCCTACGTGAAGTTCTTCTCGTAAGCTAACTGACTATACTATATCATAGTGGGGCAGAAATGTCAAGTTTTGATGGTTTGAGCAACCCTGTTCCCTTCGGATTGCACAACCACTTCAGGTTCACCGGCGTGTTCGCATGTCGGTTCGACGAACGCTGCTGGGATGGGGATCGGCCGGCCGGTGGCCGCTTCCACCCACACCCACAAGGTGCGCGCCCGGACGGCCAGCTCACCATCGCGCGTCCTGGTAATCGCGACATGCCGGACGGCGCTACTGTACTCGACGTCGGTGAGCCACGTCGCCAGCTCCAGCTCGTCGCCCAAGACCGCTTGCTGTAGGTACTCGATCCGCTGCCGCCGGGTCACCATGGCTACCCCCTCGGCTGCCATGCGGGCTACCGGCCAGCCTTGCACCTCGGCCGCCTGCACCCCACAGTCCTCGACGTAGGATAGATAGGTCGCGTTGTTGACGTGCCGGCCGGGGTCCAGGTCACGCCATTCCACGCGACGCCGCATCCTGAACGCACCCGAGGGCGGCGGTGCGCTGGAAAACGGCTCGCGCCGGGCAACTCCTGCCGGAGAAAAGGCAGTAACCATCTCGGGCGGGATGGGCGCCGGCCGGCCCGTCACGGTGTTCATGAATACCCAGTCGGTGTGGCCGCGCGCCACCATCTCGCCCGAGCCTGCCTTGTGCAGCTCGTAGGCGCGAAGTGAGCGCACGTGCTTGAAATCGACTACCCAGGTGGTGACCTCTACCGTGTCGCCGTAGCGCAGCGAGCCGAGGTACTCGACCTCGGTGTCGTGGACCAGCCAGTAGCGATCCATCGTCGCGTAGCGGGCCAGGGGATAGCCGACCGCTGCCGAAGCGTCAAAGGCGGTCTCTTGCATATAGCGCACATAGTTGCTGGGATTGACCAGTCCTTGCAGGTCACACTCGTAGTGGCGGACCCGGAATCGTCGCATATGTGTCAATGGCATGGCAATGCCTCCGCTTGCAGCTGTTGGGCACCCACGGGGGGGGTTCCCTACAGGCGTCTATCCCGCCGGATAAGGTCGTCCAGCGTCTCCCGCTCCTGGATCAGGCGGGCCTGGCCCTCATCCAGCCACACCACCGCCGGTTTGCGAGCACCGTTGTAGTTAGTGCCCATCGACATGTGGTAGGCGCCGCTGACCGGCACGGCTATCAGCTCGCCGGGCTGCACGTCGGGCATTGGCAGGGCCTCGATCAACACATCGCTGCTCTCGCAGTATGGCCCGGCCAGCCAGGCAGGACCGGCAGCCGGGCGGCCGGGCTCCGAGACGGGCAGCGCCGAATAGCGCGCGCCGTACAGGGCCGGCCGGATGTTGTCGGTCATCCCCCCGTCGAGCATTAGCCAGCGGCGATTCGGC